>ENA-OWNS01001090-OWNS01001090.1-marine-metagenome-genome-assembly--contig:-NODE-1090-length-11348-cov-4.314879_pt1 | contig 11348 bp, 10 predicted proteins | sample MGYA00238137_ERZ651772 | MGnify/ENA primary metagenome ERZ651772 (study PRJEB26903, sample SAMN06264699) | marine metagenome | isolation source: Columbia River Estuary | place: USA:Columbia River... | reverse complement strand
GCTGCTGGATGTTGAACATCAATTTCTTTAAGAATAGTAGCACCATCATTTGTAATTGTAACGTCGCCTAAGGAATCAACTAACATTTTGTCCATTCCACGTGGACCTAAACTGGTATGAACAATTTCAGCAACAATTTTGGCAGCTGCAATGTTATTTTTTTGTGCATCTTTGCCCTTAGTTTCTGAACCGCCTTCTTTTAGCAGTACAACAGGCATATTTCCTTTTGAAGTTGCTTGCATACCCATAAATGGCAAAACTCCAGATTCCCCTTTTATACCTTCCAGATCATGATAAAAAAAAATAACAGATATCGGTGTTTTTAAATTGGGAAAACCAATTTACAAAGTATGGTTAAATCCAAAAATAAGGAATCTTACAATAAAATATTTGCAAAATTAAAAGAACATCATAAATGGTTTGAAAATTCAATTCCTTTAATTGCCAGCGAAAACATTCCAAGTCCGGCAGTAAGAGAAGCAATAATTTCTGATTTTGGTAATAGATATGCTGAAGGTTGGCCTGGAGAAAGAGTCTATGCTGGATGTATCTACATTGATGATGTAGAGTTTGAATGTATGAAATTAGCTAAAAAATTATACAAAGCAAAATTTGCCGATGTAAGACCAATTTCTGGTGTAGTTGCAAATTTAGCAGTTTATTCAGCTTATTCCAATCCAGGTGATGTTATGATTGCACCTTCTATTCCAGCTGGGGGTCATATTTCACATGGTAAAAGAGAACATTCTGGAACAGCTGGATTAGTTCATGGATTAGAAATTGAATTTTATCCATTTAATGCTGAAGAAATGACAATTGATGTTGAAAAAACTAAACAAAAAGTAAAGGAACTCAAAAAGAATAATCGTCTTCCTAAAATGGCAATGTTTGGAGGTTCATTGTTCTTATTTCCACATCCTGTAAAGGAATTATCTGATTTTCTTAAAACATATGATATACACATCAATTATGATGCAGCTCATGTTGCAGGATTAATTGCAGGAGGTAAATTCCAGGATCCATTACGTGAAGGTGCAGATACAATGACAATGAGTACTCATAAAACTTTGTTTGGTCCTCAAGGTGGATTAGTTTTAGGTTCTGAAGAACATGAAGAACCAATTAAAAAAGCAACATTCCCAGGTTTGACAAGTAGTCATCATATTAACAATATGGCAGGAAAAGCTGTTGCATTTGCTGAAGCATTAGAATTTGGAAAAGATTATGCATCTGATGTAATTAAAAATGCTAAATCATTTGCTGAAGCATTAAGTGATGCAGGATTCAAAGTATTAGGAGAAAGTAGAGGATTTACACAATCACATCAAATTGCAGTTAATGTTTTAGATTATTCTGATGGTGGAAAAGTTGAAGCTGAATTAGAAAAAGCAAACATAATTGTAAACAGACAACTTATTCCTGGAGATATTAAAGCTGGAAGAAATTATTTCCATCCAGGAGGTATTAGATTAGGTGTATCTGAAATTACAAGATTAGGAATGAAAGAAAATGAAATGAAAGAAATTGCAACATTCATGAAACAAATCATTATTGAGAAAAAGGATCCAAAGAAAATTCTTCCAAAAGTCAAATCTTGGAGAAAAGATTATCAAAAAGTCAAATATTGTTTTGATAGTAAACTTGGTGCCTACGAATACGTCAAATTAAGATAATTTTACGCATAATCTGTAAGGAGTGATTGATCTCCCTGACTTTTACCAAAAACTAATTCAATTTCATCAGATAGAGCATGAATTCTTCCACGTTGATATTCCCCAACATCATATTTGTCAACGAGTCTTTTTGCAAGTTTTAGATATTTTTCAACAGAACCTCTAGTAATTGTTGCAATTAGTTTATGCCCACATACACAAGTTTGAATTAAAGGCATTCGACGATATGATTTTCCACAAGCAGTACATCTGAAACTTTGTCTTGCATATGCTCTAAGATTTCCCATAATATCTGGAACAAGATGTGTTGAAATTACATTTGAAACAAGTTCAGATGGATTGACTACATCAATTAATTCAGCATTTCTAACTTGCATATCAAATTTATCAAGCATAGAACCTAAAGTTGAATATGCACTTCGAGATTTAGAAGTTGTAAGTGATGAAGTTGAATGAGTAAAATGATAATCATAAAATTGCCTTTTAGTTTCTAATCTTGATTTAATAATTTCAACTGAAGTTACATCAGATGCTTTACTTTGTTGAACTGTAGATTCAAAAAATTCTAGAGGAAGAATTTTTGTTACTTCAAGATTATGTGCTTGAGGTTGAGATTCGTGTGGTAAAACAAGAGGTTGAACAAGGAGTGGAGCATCCATTAAACCTCCTATTCTATCAGAAAGAAATTGTCGTGAGAAATTAAGTAAACTATCCATCAACAACATAATAGAATCAGCATCACCGTCAGCATCACGCCTTTTTGCTGAATGCCAATTAGGTGTTCCAAAACAAACATGAGTTTCAGTATACCCAATAATTCTACCTACAATTCCAACAGAAGTATGAGGGGCTAAACCAATAATTAAATGACCAATTAATTCTTCAGTATTTTTCACATTGTAAAATGAAGATTTACCATAAAGTTTAGTCAAAAGTGTATCAATGTATTTACAAGTAGAAACCAGATACCTTCCACTTTCATTAGGAATTACTACATCTTGCATTCTAAGTTCAATAATTTGATCTATATTTTCAAGAGGTTTTCCATCAATATCATGAGAATAACCTAATTGTTTTAATTTTTCAATAGAAGTTCCAATCCACGATGGTTTGAATTGAGTTAAAGGAGAATTTGTTGCATCAAATCTAATTGTTCCATCTTTGAATGTAGTTAATCCTAAATTTTGACGTACAAGTCCCTTTTCAAGAGGTTCTGCAATTTTATCCTGACTGATTAATTCTTTGAGACCTTTGAAAGGTTCTTTTGCACGAATGCCCATTTTTTCTTGAGCCAATAATAATCGTGATTTTAGTGGAAATTCCTTATGAGAATGGGCAGGAGCTTTTCTTTTACATTTTTCACAAAATGGTTCTGTTAGTATATCTCTACAACTATTACATCTGAAAGAAATTGTTGTTTTTTCACCACAAAGTGAACAATTAATTCCAATAGATGGTTCATTACATTTTGAGCAGTGTCTATTGTAAATATTTGCAAAAAAGTGCTCATTTCGTGATGCTTTAAGAAGATCTCGTGTTGGTCCGCCTTTATCAGAAATTGGAAATAATACATGTGTGGGAGGCTTCATTTGTCGAGGAGCAGCTTTTTCAGGTCTTCCTATTCTAACTCCAATTGAAGTAGAAAATTTATTATTAATTTTAATTTTGGATGAATTTGTTAAAATTTCAGGAACTGATAATTCATTGATTGTTGGGTTTTTTATAAATAATAAATTAAAGAAAATTTTTGCTTCATCATTTTCTAAAACAATAGATTGATTTACAACTTTATGTGGTGTTCCCAATTTTTCTAGAATTTTTTTAATTTCAATTGGATATTCAATTTTATTTTCGTTAAAGTTGTTTGATTGTAAAAGTTGAATTAATTCTTCTGATGAAATTTTATCCCAATAATAGAGATAATGTGGATGTAATGAAAATTGGAAATCAATAGAGATTTTTAATGCCTCATCTACTGAGGGTAATTTGATCAAAAACTGTTCTAGATATTGGTTTTTAGGCTCAGATTTTGAAATGATTTGTTTTAATTCCTCTATCCAAATCTCCTCAACATATCCTGAAGGAATTAGTTGAGCATTATTTTCAAGAAAATCTCCAAATGTGATTAGAATATCACCTAGGTGGAGAATTTTTTCAATTTTATTTTTAATTTCTATTCCATGTTTAACATCTCGAATTTTTACAACATCCCCATTAAGTAGACGTACAGTTGGAGTTTCAATAGAGTCGACAAATGCTACAGTTGCTCCTTTTCCAGGAAGATCACATTTGACTTGTGTTCCAACTGCGATAGTATGATCTAAAATTTCAGCAACAACAGGATGAAATCCTACTGCTGCAAATCCAGTATTACATGCTCTTCCATATCTAAGCCTAAATCCACCTAATTTGTTAGGCATAGATAAAACAGATCTGCCTGTAATTACCTCACGCATTCTTTTTGCTGCAGCATCTTCTTGATTATCACCTGTTTGAACTGCACCTTTAAGCTCACCAAGCCATTCCCAACCATCTAAATTGTACATTTCTATTCTTTTGAGTAATTTTTTTGATCTTCCAATCAAACCATCATTAAGAACACGTAAAGCTCCTCCTCTAACTCTATCAGTTTGAATTCGAGTCATTCCTTTATGATTTACAACTTCATATGGATCAGTATCTACACCAGCCAATTCAACTGGAAGATTTGAAATTACATGTTCAATATCTTCATCCAAAATATGAAATTGAAAGCTGCTAGCTTCTCTTTCATAAATTCTCAATTCTTCAACAAATCTGCCTGTTTCATCATCAAATGAATTTGCTTGAAATTTTGATAATCCTGCTATTTTTCTAACATGATCTGCAATTAGTAGAGTGACAGCAGATTCTGTACCTCCTGCAGAACGCATAGGTCCCGCAATTGAAACTGAAAGATAGTCAGTTCCATCTTTATTTTTTTTAATTTTTATTTCACTAATTCCTTGTAGAGGTGCAATTGTAACACCTTCAGTAATTATTGCTAATCCTACACGAACTGCAAGATCCAGTTTATCTTCTATAGAAGCATCTGGTAGTGAATATTTTCCTAAAGCAATGTCTTTTGCTATAATTAATGCAGAAAGTTCCTTTCCATTAATTTTTAAAATTTCTCTTAATGGATCAGCAATATCAATTTCGTGCATTTTTGCAACTCTATCTGCTAAATCAAATGCGATTTTAGGCTCGATTATGCCTGAAGAATCAACTAAAGTTGATTTTGCTGCTGCTGCATGCTCAAATATAGAATATGTCTCAGTTGAGAGACTTGAATAATAATCCAAGTAATAATCTGGCATTTCAATACCACGAATACGAGAAATTGCGTCATTTTCAGACATAATGTATAGTATTATTTGCTACTTTGAATTGCTTTTGCTATTTCTTCTAATTTTGTAAGACTACCGCCTTTTTCAAGGAAAGTTCCAATAACTAATGCATCTGCACCTGCTTTAACTAAACTTTCAGCAGTTTCAACATCTTTGATTCCACCACCAACTATTAGAAATCCATTAAATGCATGTCTAACAGTTTTTACCATTTCAGGAGTTACACTAGATTTTGCACCAGATCCTGCTTCTAGATATACAAATCTCATTCCAAGAAATTGTGCTGCTAATGAATATGCTGCAGCAATTTTTGGTTTTTCAAATGGAATTCCTCTAGCAGAACCAACAAACCAAGCAGATGTACCATCTCCAATCACTAAGTAAGCAGTAGGTAATGGTTCTAAACCAAACTTTGCTACACTTGGAGCAGCCAATGCTTGTGCCTGAGTGATAAAATAAGGATTTTCTGAGTTCATTAAGGAGCTAAATAGAATAGCATCAGCATCAGGTACAACACCTGTTACATTTCCTGGAAAGAGAATAATTGGAATTTGTATATTTTGTTTTATGCCTTTAACAACTTGAGACATTTCAATTTGATCAGTAGCAGATGAACCTCCTACCAAGATAGCAGATGCTCCTATTTTTTCAACATCTTGAGCTAGTTTACTAGAAGCCTCCAAATTTGAAACTTCAGAATCAATTAACACAAACAGTAGTGCATTTTTCTTTTCTAATTCAGATTTTAGGAACGATTCTACTTTTCCAGCCATATTTGTGGTTTGTATATGACACTTTAAAGTTTAATTGGAATAGCGGTATACAGTTTTGTATAGCTATGACAGAGTCTAAAGAATCTAATTTTAACAACATTATTAGTAAAATTATCAAAAAATCACTGTTTACAGAGCGACAAATTGAAATAATTTTAAATCAAAAGGATCTTTTAGAATCAAGTTTTTCCATATCTAAAGGAGCGTATTATAGGCAAGTAGGCCAATCTAGAGAGAAATTAGTTGCATTATTCTATTCAATCATACTTTTACGTGGTTTAGGCATACTTTTGCCTGATGATATTGATGTGATATCTAAACTTTCTGAACAGATTAGTGTGATTAATGAGAGTGATATCTTTCCTGAAAGAGAAGATGAAGTGATTAGTGTGATAGAGAAGGTAATCAGACAGGCATCAAACATGTGATAGTTGTGATTAGTATAATGAATAATTAATTGTGATTACCATTGTAAGACTGTGATTGTTAGTGTGTGATTGTTAATCTAAAGTGTGAAATAATATTGGTCAATCACAATAAATCACAACATAGGCATAGAAATTGTGATGTTAGTAGAAATTCCTGATCCTGAAGTGATTTTAGGTGTGATTTTAGCATTTTTGATAGGTTTGGGTGGTTTGTATCTATTCTTCAAAATACGTCCATTCATAAAATCTAGTAGTGATATTGATGATCCTACCCAAACAGAGCGTTTAGAGTACTATGAAAGACAGTTAATTGATATGAAAATACGCCTAGATGCATTAGAAATTCAAGGAGTTGAAGAAAAACCAATTGATCCAAACCTAGACTTGAAAGAATTTATGCAAAAATTAGTAGAAAATAACGAGTCTACAAAGAAAGTTGAAGTGATTAAAGAGCCTGAAGCCATTGTTGAAAAACCTGTTTCTGTGCCTAATATTCCAAGTATTGAACATGTGAGCCCAACTGATTATGTGTTGCATCTAATCACAAACAAAGCTATGACATCACGTGACATACAAATCACAACAAAACGTAGTAGAGAGCATACTTCTAGATTAATGAAGAAATTATTTGAAAGTGGTTTAGTTCAAAGAAATACAGAAACAAAACCATACACATATTCAATTACTGAAAAAGGTAAATCCAAAGTTGAAGATATTATTTCCAATCCAACTGTTGTATAGATTATTATAAAAAATATTTAGAGTTAATTTTATGTAAATTAGTAAATTATGGTCTAAAATTTACATAAATTCTATTTAATTATTAATATAATAAAACATTAAATTATATATTATACTAAATTATAATAATATTATGTCAGTACAGGAAAATGAAGTATTAGTAAAAATAACATCTGCAGGTACTATTTCCATTCCAAAACAATTTCGAAAATTTATGGATGTACAAAAAGGAGAATATGTAAAAATGATTCTTGGTAAGGATAGATTGATTGTTAGAAAAGTGACTATTATTTGATTAGTTATTGTTGTTTTTGAGTAATTTTGATAGATTGATAGGTCCATTCTCTACCTGTTCTAGCTCTTTCTACCCTGCCTTTTGAGGCAAATCTTGACAAATATGTCGAAATAACACTAAGTTTTACTGGTTCATTAAACTCATCTTCATATTTTTCAAGAATATTTGTTGAAGTAAATTTGCCCATAGGGAAGAATTTATCTACAATATGCCAGATTTTTGAGCCTACAGAATCCATTTTAATGGATTGTTCTTCCTCTTCTTCAATATTCATCAAGTCCATCATTTCGAAAATTTTGAGGACTTTATCCCTGGTGACGTTCCCTTCTAATTTAATATCATAACGGGCGCCATCTGCATCCTCCATATCTATTCGTATACGTTTTTTTGCCATCTTTGAGATCTAACAGATCTAATGTTAACGGTTGAACTGATCTGATCAGTTTTGTTAACATTGTAGTTTGTTAACATTGACTGCCTAGCCTACGCCTAGTGTATTTTTTGTTATTAACATCTAATTTCTAATTTAAGCCCCTTAGTAATGAAAATATCGTGACTGGAGTGGAAATAAAGGGGTAATTTTGAGATATTAACAATGTTAATGGGTTTCTTAACGCCTGGATTGGAAATAAAGGGGTTAAAATGAGGTTTTTTTTGATTTTCTTCACATAAAATTAACATTTTGTTAACTAATTTTTCTTTCAAAACAAAGATCCCACACACCAATATTTCCACTCTATCTTTTTTAAAATTTATTTTTTTTGAAAATCTAAAACTAACTAAAAATAATTACTTACAAACTAAACTAGAATTACTATTGTATTCTATACTCTCATTAATTTAAGATGTGTATGATGATATTGTTAGGAAATGAAGGTGTCTGAGTATGTCTGACCCAATTGATAGAATGCTTGATGCAGCAGAATCTGGAAAATCAATTATTAAAAATCGAGAAATTCTTCATTTTACATATATTCCAAATATTATACTTCATAGAGATTCAGAACAAGAACAAGTAACCCAATCATTATTACCAATTTTAAAACAATCTAGACCATCAAACTTACTAGTATATGGAAAACCTGGAACAGGTAAAACATTAGTTGTAAAGAAAGTATTATCTAAAATCCAAGAAAGGGTAGAAAAATCAAATTTTCCAATTAAACTATTATATTCAAATTCTAAAAACGAGACAACATTATACGGATTATTGGTCAGTTTAGGCAGGCAATTAGGCCTAAATGAGAAGGAATTACCCACAACTGGACTAGCAATCAGCGAAGTCTTCAAAAGATTACTTAATAGAATTAGAGATGAAAAACTTAATGCAGTTTTTGTAATTGATGAAATAGATTACCTTGCCCAATTAGTAGTAAAAACTGGTAAAGATATTCTATATCAACTAACTAGAGCAAACGAGCAATTAGAGGTCGGTTCGCTAACAATGGTAGGAATTTCAAATGACTTAACATTCAAGGAAAAACTTGATCCTCGAGTAATTAGCAGTCTAGGTGAAGAAGAAATTGTATTTACAAATTATAATGTTGAACAAATTAAAAAAATTCTAGAAGAAAGAATTAAAGAATCTTTTATTGAAAATGTTGTAGAAGACCCTGCGTTAAATCTCTGTGCTGCACTTGCTGGAGGAGAACATGGAGATGCAAGAAGAGCAATTGATTTACTTCGAGTTGCAGGAGAACTTGCTGAAAGACAACAATCTGATAAAGTTACAATTGAACATGTTAGAGAAGCCTCTCTAAAAATTGAAGAAAATAAGGAAGAAGCCTCTCTAAAATCATATCCACTACATGAAAAATTGGTGCTTTTAGCCATAATGAAGGCTAATGGGTCCTCTACTGGTGAGATTTACTCCTCTTACAAGAATCTCTGTAAAACAGTTGGAAAAGATGGTTTAACTCAAAGACGAGTTACACAAATGTTAAGTGAAATTGAACTATCTGGAATTATTTCTGGAAGACTAATTCATCAAGGAATTCACGGAAGAACAAAAAAATACAAATTAACAGTTTCATCAGAAATGATAAAAAAATCTTTCAAAGATGAATTAACTTTGCAAGACATTATTTGAGTTTGAACTGTAATTTTCATGAAATACTTGAAAAGTTTTTAGATTAACAATTATGGCAAGACCTGGATTTGGGACCATTCCAACACTTGCTTGAAAAGGTGTTTGTTTTTGCCATGAACCTGAATTAACTAGTAAAATTCCCTTGTACATATCTAATTGAGCTTTATGTACATGCCCTACATGAAAAATATCTGGAATATCTTCAATTACCAAAAGATCTTCTACTTCTGGTGCTATTGGTGTTGAACTACCATAAACTGGACTTAGATGTCTGGCTCTAAGAAGATTTTTCATAACATCCGTAGGTCTATCATAACTTAGACCAGGAGTAGTTTTTACAATATCATCTATACTTTGACCATGAAACATCAATACCTTAACCCCATTTAATGAAATTAGAGCTGGATTACCAACCATTTCAATATTTTCTCTTTCCCATAAACCTGAGTTGTATTTTTGTGGTATTGCAGGTTGAGGTAAAGCTCTTCTTCCTGGGTCATGATTTCCAGGCATAATGATAATTTTTACGTTTTTTGGAATTTTGTCTAACAAATCCTCTGCTTTTTGTAATTGTTCTTCAATTGTTTGACAAACCAATTCTTTATTCTGATTTGGGTAAATTCCAACACCATCAACTATATCTCCACCAATTAACACAAAACGAACTTTTCTAGCAACTGGATCAGGGCTAGATATCCAAGTTACAAATTCAATTAATTCATCTTCCATGAAATATTTACTACCAATATGTAAATCAGATAAAAATACTGCATATACTTCACTTTCTGATTTGTTAATTTTTTGATCTGGAATATCAGGCATAATCAAATCTTTAATCATTAGTCCAGAGTTTTTGGCTGAAGCAACTCGTGCCATAACAAATTGATCAATTAGTAGTGTTCCAGCTGTTTTTTGTAACTCCTCATCAAAAATTATACCCTCAAATGAGCCTGAAGGGTCTTCTAAAACCAATTTTGTGATGTTTCTTTCAGCATTTCTTGTGGTAAGTAGTCCACACACATAGACATCATTTTCTAATTTTGTTGTTTTAACAACTGAAATAGATTTTATCATCTTTGATTCTGGTCTATCAGAAACAATTCGTTTTAGTTTGTTAAAACGACTAGAAAACAAGGCATTGTATCCTTTAACCCCTTCCCCTGATGTGACTTTACTAGTGGGATCTGATAAAATTTTTATTTCATTTAGAAGACTAGGATCATCTTTTATTCCAAGATAGGTTTCTAAATCATTTTGATTAATTTGAAATTTTTTCTGTCTTGTTTTTTCTTTAACAATTTCTTTTATAATTTTCTCTAATTGTTTTACATCCGTAATTTCATCTAAAATTTTAAACGCATCTGGATGGATTTGGAACCCTTTGTTTAATGCATAATTTAGTACAAAAGATAACTCTTTTTTCATATCAAAAAATACAATTTGGTTTAATTAAATCTGCTCTAAACTAACCCTCAAATATTGTCCATTAAATCAAGGCAATATGAATAAAATTCGAATTATTACATTTTTTGTATTTTTAGTCATTTTTACAGTTATTTTTCAACTTGGTTCAATGTCTACTGTTAGTCAAGAAGAAGCATCTTTGTTCATGGAAGAATTTGAAAAACTAGTTTTAGATATTGATGCATTTGGTATTTTTGTACATAACACAACCATTGCATTGCCAATGTTTATTCCTGGATTTGGTATTTTTTGGGGACTGTTCTCCTCATGGTCTACAGGATATGCTTTTGCTGCAATTGTAACTTCTATGCCTGAAATAGCTAATATTTCTCCACTTTCTATTTTATTTTTATCACCATTTGGTTTGATGGAAATTTTTTCATATTCATTAGCAATTTCTAGAAGTTTTATTTTGATTAAAGCAATAATTACAAAAACAAGTCTATCTCAGTTTATCAAACCAACAATTATCGAAATTGGAATTGTAATAGCACTTCTTTTGATAGGTGGGTATGTT
>ENA-OWNS01001085-OWNS01001085.1-marine-metagenome-genome-assembly--contig:-NODE-1085-length-11395-cov-3.985245_pt1 | contig 11395 bp, 8 predicted proteins | sample MGYA00238137_ERZ651772 | MGnify/ENA primary metagenome ERZ651772 (study PRJEB26903, sample SAMN06264699) | marine metagenome | isolation source: Columbia River Estuary | place: USA:Columbia River Estuary... | reverse complement strand
CATGACAAGGATCACCTTTTTAATATTCTCATTGATGAAGATTTTTCTTATGACGCGATCAAACAAGAAATGCAGTACGAACCAACACCGAAACACGCATTTACAAATGAGTGGCAAAGCTGGATAGAAACTAACGTGACAGCCGGTCACGACAAAAACGGCCTATTTAAAATATTGCTGAATCATGGTTTCGCTTATGATGCAGTAAAAGAAGCGTTAGCTTTTGAGCCCTCCGTTCCGCTTGATGAGTTGGTAGACCCGTTAAAAGCAAAGATCGAGCTGAGTGATGAATCTACGCCCGTTGGTTCGGGAGAGGTTGTAGATTTTAGTAAATTGCTTATACCTAACGCTGAGAAATTTGAGTCTGAGTCTTTAGAGCTATTCTTAGTGAAGGATTTTTTGAATGCTGCAGAATGCGAACACTTGACTTCTGCACTTAAGAAACAATTAGATGAGGATGAAAGTACCTCAACCAATCAAAACTGTGCTTTGTTTAGTAACAAACACCCCCTATTCCAAGAGATAGACGAGAGACTATGCAAGTTGGTCGGGATAGACTCCAGCTACGCAGAGCCTTTACATGGGCACTATTTTAACGCCAAAGGCTCGCAAACTAGTGTCAATTTGCACGACCTGCCATCAACAGTAAATTCGGACACTTTAAGAGGTCACCGCGCTTATGCCGTGACATTGTATTTAAATGATGTTGCTAGCGGAGGAGAAACACAATTTAGCGAGGCCAATCTCAGTATCAAACCAAAAGCAGGATTAGCCATGATTTGGTCGAACTTGGATCCGGGTGGACTGCCTATAGCAAAGAGTCTTGGTCAATCCATGCCAGTTGTTGCAGGTCATAAAGCAGTATTAACCAAATGGTTTCGCACCCAAAGCTCTATTAAGAATGATCCTCCCCCACTCTTCAACAGAGACCCCAATGAGGTCATTCCGGCCTACACCAAAGCAGGTTTCTGCAAGTCAAAACTGCCAGATGCGCTGTTCGCTCGAATTCAGGATTTTTTTGTCTCCAACAGCAAAGAGGTAAAAGAAGAGCATGTTGCCGGTGATTTCATTATTAATGACAAAGAAACCAAAGCCACACCAAGCTCATTGATCGACTTAAGTACCGAATTAAGGCAAGACATTCATGACAATTTAAAGAATTCTTTAGAAAAATGGAGCGGCAAGGAATTACTCCCAACTTTTGTGTACGGGATTCGAATTTATCATCGTGGCGCTATTTTAAAGTGCCACAGAGACCGACTCGCCACACATATTATTGGTACGATCATCAATGTCTCACAAGATGTTGATGAGGATTGGCCTTTGGTTATTTATGATCACCAGCATCGTCGCCATAGCATTTTATTGAAACCGGGCGAAGTCGCTTTTTATGAGAGCGGCTCTTTGGTTCATGGACGCCCTTCTCCGCTAGATGGGGACTCCTTTGCAAACATATTTTGTCACTTCAAGCCTGTGGACTATGTTCCCAAAAATGTTATCAACGCTAGTTAGTTTGGCGATTGGTTAACTGACGTTAAGCTTGAAAAGGGAAGTGATGCTTTGACCTGTTGATTCAACATGGTTACCAGTACTAGGGCACGGCTGTTGCCATCCGGTTGAGAAAAAACTGCATTGAGCCCACGAAAAGGGCCCTCAATAATCTCCATCTCTTCACCCACTTTTGGCAGGCTGGAAGCAACAACATCAGCATTGACAGCTACCCGCTCACGCAACTGATCAATCAAAGATTCAGGCACTTTGATGGGAGCACCTGCTGTTGTGACGAAATGGCTAACGCCTCTGGTCGAGCGGACACTGGTGGCAGACACAGAGGTCTCACCCAGTTGCACGAATAAGTACCCAGGAAACAATACTTCAAGTGCCTCAACACGGCGACTGCGGGAAATCTTTTCTACCTTGATCATTGGACAAAAAGACGTCACAGACTGTCGGTCAAGATTTTCAGCCGCTCGTTGCTCCTGCCTAGATTTAGTCTGCAACAAAAACCAATTCATTTTGTCGGTCACTACAGTTACCTACTCAGTACCGTTTTCTAGTAAAGCTAAAACTTCTAGCTCCTTCTGCTTTAATAATAGCTCATCAGCCCTTGTCTCGACATTCAAGCGAACTACCGGTTCGGTATTGCTCATTCGCAAATTAAAACGCCAATCAGTAAATTCCATTGAGACTCCGTCAATTTCATCAACTAACAAAGCCTCGGTTTCATAGTGCTCGCGCACCCTAGCAATAGCCGACGTCGGGTCAGCAACTGCGCGATTTATCTCCCCAGGGGAAGGATAAGCAACCATCATGGCATTGACTAACTCAGATAAAGGCTTGCCACTAGAGCTCATTAGCTCCATGACTAATAACCAGGGAATCATACCGCTGTCACAGTAAAAGAAATCTCTAAAGTAATGGTGGGCACTCATCTCACCACCATAGACTGCATCCTCTAAACGCATTCGTTCTTTGATAAACGCATGGCCAGTTTTAGACTGAATTGCCTCTCCACCATTCCTTGAAACCACTTCAATAGTGTTCCAGGTTAATCTTGGGTCGTGAACAATCTTACTCCCTGGGTTTTTAAGCAAGAATGCCTCGGCTAACAAGCCAACAATATAGTAACCCTCTATGAACTGCCCCTTCTCATCCACCAAGAAGCAACGATCAAAGTCTCCATCCCACGCAATACCCAAGTCGGCTTGATGTTCTATAACCGCATCGATAGTAGATGCTCTATTTTCATGGAGGATAGGATTAGGAATACCGTTAGGAAACGAACCATCTGGTTCATTATGTATTTTGATAATCTCAATGGGTAAATTAAGGTTTGCAAACCGAGACTGCAATGCGTCCACCACAGGGCCTGCAGCTCCATTACCCGCGTTCATCACTAATTTTACCGGTTTAATGGCGTCAAGTTTTATATAGCCACAGAGATGGTCAAGGTAATCTTCTAGTATGGACACCTTCTCATAAGTACCGCGTTTGGCTGGGTCTACGACCCCAAAATCATTAGCCTCCGCGATTGCCTTAATATCAAGTAACCCAGTATCTGAACTAACTGGCCTGGATCCTTCTCTAATGGGCTTCATGCCGTTGTAATCAATCGGGTTGTGGCTCGCAGTGACTTCAATGCCACCCCCCGCATTCAAATGGGAAGTTGCAAAATACACCTGCTCTGTACCAACCATACCAATATCAACAACATCGCAGCCAGCATCACGAATACCCTCACCGAGGGCCTTCTTTAAAGATTCACTGGTTAATCTAACATCGCCACCTAGAACCACATTTTTAGGTTTAAGAAACTCGGCATAAGCGCGCCCAATGCGATAGGCAATGTCTTCGTCTAACTCAGTGCCCAATTGACCACGTATGTCATAGGCTTTGAAACAGGTTAGTTTTTCCATGAAAGATGTCACTCCGAGGATATTTAAAATAAGGTAGATCAGAATCGATGTTTTAGTGAGGCGGCATTTTAGCAGATTAAGTGAATGTCGCAGTACTAATTCAGTAAATAATTAGATGAACGGCAAACTAGTCAATGTTCGCAAAAATTACGAGGTTTTAGATATTAACTCCTTTCAGGGATAACAAAAACGGCCGCAGAAGCGGCCGTTATACATTGAAAGATCTAAACATCACTCGACAACAATCATGTCTTTGTTTGCTTCAAAGGTATGCTCACCTATACCTTTAACATTCATAATGTCTTCGGGCGAACTGAAATCTCCATTTTCATTTCGGTAGTCAATGATGGCCTGTGCAGTTTTAAGGCCAATGCCCTTTAAATGTGCCGCTAAATCCTCAGACGAGGCGCTATTAATATTTACCGTCATGGGTTCTAACATCATCATTTCAGGTTTAGCTTCACCTGCATGTCCATCTGCTAAAATAGAGCTGCTGTGAAAAGCAAACAGAGCAGCCACACAAAACATAAAGTACTTAAAATTCTTTTTCATAACAAAATCCTCTTCTGATAAGTTAAAGTAATCTTCTTTGCTGGCACCTACAAAAGACTCAAACGCAAATGATTTTATCTTCCATCCAATATTGAAGCGTCACCAAGCAAACTAACTATCCTCTAAAAATAAGAGAAATAACCCTTACAGGTTCACATTTTGGATATGTTTATAGCTTGAATTGACAAAAACAAGGACGATTACTATAGTGCCCGCCGCTACATTTCGTTGTATTGGTATCAATCGGGATGTATTTTAGAATAAAGCCCAGGTGGTGAAATTGGTAGACACGCTAGCTTCAGGTGCTAGTGCTCTTACGGGCGTGGAGGTTCAAGTCCTCTCCTGGGCACCAATCTATTTAAGACAGCTAGACTTCACGTTGAGGCCTAGCTGTCACTATGGTGGGACTACTGCCTTTCATAGCCTTTCAAGATCTGCACTTGAGTCGTATTTACAATTGTTCGCTTACTACCCACAGCAGCATTGAATCTTGCAAATGCAGGATGAGTTAAAAGCTGTTCGCTTATAGATGAGAGTTCGGGTATTGAGCGAGCTCCTGTCCAAACCCAGTGTGAGAACTTGTCACGACCAAAATAGATAGCGCCCAAACCGTAAGAACGAAGGTCTATATCCTTGGATGCTGCTTTCATCATTTTCATATAAGCTCCAGCATAAGCTGCTTGGTCTTGAGGTTCGACGATGATGTCAAATTTTGAAAAGACCGTATCTTGAGTCCAGTCATTCTCATCAATAGGTGCTGCGCCCATGTACTGCATAACTGGTGTGGTGCCTGAAGCCGCTAACTCCTGCAAGAAAGTTATAGCATCTGGGCAGCTACGCATTATTTCTGCTGCTTTGGACTGATCATTAGAATTTTGGAATGTATTGATAATGAAGTGGGTTGAGGGATACGCACCATTAAACATTTCTTGGGCTAACGCAACATCAGCCGGGTACTGCTTCCCACAATCTGAAGCCCAAAATCTATCCATCGCAGTGACTACCGCAGCTGGATTACTCGCTTGGATGTGGTAAAAAGCATAATAAGGTCCACTATCTTGATAATCTTCGGCCCATGCGAAGCTTGAAAATACTATAGAAACTAACAGTGCTAAAAATTTCATTTTATATTACCCCGTATATTAAGAATCCGTATGTCAATTTAGTATAGTAGGGATTTTTTAGTTCGTCATTGAATCTTTTGATCTACCAAAGGACTTCAAGTTTCACTCTAAACCGTTAAAGAAGCGCAATAGCTTCATGTCTTTAGTGACCGATTTGATGAAAACTATTGAGCCAAAACAGCCTGCAAAATAATCACCAAAAACAATATCAGAGAGAGTCCTTTCCAAAAAGCTAGGGGATTGCTCTCGATTAAAGGTTGCCGATTTTGGGGCTTGAAACTTTTATTAGGTGTTCTTAGATCAAACATAAATTCAGATACTTCATGATAACGCTTTAGGGGATTTACGCTTACCGCTTTCCTTAGGGTTTCTTCAACCCAGTAGGGCAAATCGACGCCATGTTCTGAAATAGGAATGTAACTTAACTTCTTCTGCTCTAGCCTAGATCTTGCCTTAGAGACTTTAAGACCATACGGAAACTGTCCTGACAGCATCTGATAGGCGATAACCCCCAGTGAAAATATATCCACACGCTGGGTAATAGCATCGTTCACAAAGTATTCTGGAGAAGAGTACTGCAAGGTGCCAACGATACCTTCGTTGTTGGGGTGAATATCTGAGATACCTGCGACTTTGGTGCTGCCAAAATCAATAATCTTTACCGTACCCACAGCATCGATCATTATATTTTGAGGTCTCAGGTCTTGATGAATCATTTCTCGTCGATGGAAAGCCTGAAGTCCTTTTGCTATCTGATCAACAATATGACGAACCTGTTCCAGGGAAGGCTTTGGATTATCAATCATCCACTGCATTAAGTTTTGCCCTTCAATATACTCTGACACGGTATAGAGAAAGTTTTGCTTTCGCACTGGTGGCTTAGCCTTCAAAACATTCGGGTTATCAATTCGCTTGGCAATCCAATCCTCCCGTAAAAGGCTCTCTAAATAATCGGTATCATTTTTTAGCTCTGCGGATGGGAATTTAAGAGCTACATGCTCACCTGACATTTCATCTTTGGCCAAATAGACATGACTTCGGCTACTAATATAAATCGATCTGATAATTTTATAGCCATCAAAATCCATTCTCGGTTCTATCTTTGGAGGAAGTGCCAATTGGTTGATGGCTTGACTAATCTCACTCACTGACATCTCTGGCAATTGTGCGATGCTCACAATCTGCAAGCTAATATTGTCTAAACTCCCTGCATGTAGGGCTTCGTGGGCTATATTCTCTGCTAAGGCATCTAACGTATCGTTGTCTGAATTACCATCAAGGCCCTGTAAATGTTGCGACAGACGTTGGTCAGAGACAAACTCGTGGATACCGTCGCTACATAGAAGAAAATAGTCACCTTCTTCAACTGCTGTGTTTACGTAATCAATATCTACCGCATTATGGATACCAAGTGCTCTGGTTAAATAGCTTGTTTCATCGGATAGGATACGACGATGATCCTGGGTTAGACATTCGAACCCACTAGCAGAAAAATGATAAATACGCGTGTCGCCACAATGGAAGATATGGGCAGTGTGTGACTTGATAACAAGGCCGCTAAAAGTGCAGATATAGCCTTTTTCTTTATTGAAACGATGAGGACCGTTACGAGTCTGGGAAAATAACCAAGAGTTAGTCGCACTCAGTACTTTATGGACTGAGTTTTTGACAGACCAAGCATCTGAAGTACAGTAATAATCATCCAGAAAACTTGACACTGACACCTGACTGGCAATTTGACTGACATCGCTACTACTAATGCCGTCTGCAATAGCTACAGCGATGCCCTTGCTATTCAACAAGGGTTCTTTGGGTATACAAGCCCCGTAGAAATCCTGATTAATAGCCTTGACGCCGGCATCACTGTATTGCCCTAAAGTGACTGATAATGTTTTCATCATAGTGCTGTCTAATAACTGTAAGTAGCTAAATACTTGGCCTGTCTATAACCTCACCAGGATGCGTAAGGTAAAAACTTTCCGTTTAGTGTCAGCACTACGCGATCGCCTTTAGGACTCTCAATTTTGTCCACTTCCATCGAGAAGTCAATTGCACTCATAATACCGTCACCAAATTTTTCTTGAATGACTTCTTTGAGAGTATCCCCGTAAACGCCAACCACCTCATAGAGACGATATACTAAAGGGTCAGTGGGTACAGTCTGGTCCCATATTTTCGTGGGGAATGCCATCAGCGCAGCTGTAACCTCTTCCCCTAGGCCTAAATAGTTTGTGATGGCAATCGCTTTTTCTTCCGGCGCGCTGTTCATTCCTAAACATGCTGATGTTAACCACACCGGAGACATTGAAAGATCTGTCGCTATCTTTTCCCATGTCAGGGACTTTTCCATTTTAGCTGCAACAATTAAATCAGACATTACTTCTTTGTTCATAGCTTTTTACCTTATGTTATTAGTTAGTCAAGAGAGTGCTGCCGCCTTTATCTTTTTAATAACGAGAGATAAAGGCGGTGAAATAAAGTTGAATTAAACTAGCTTACGCTCTGCGCTAGTTCTAACGTGTGTCCAGTAAAGCGGTAGTCCAACTAACAAGAAGCCACCCACCAGATTACCTAAAACGGTAGGGATTTCATTCCATATTAGATAATCAGAGATAGTGAACTCACCACCCATGATCATAGAGAATGGGAAAAGGAACATATTTACAATAGAGTGTTCAAAGCCCATGAAGAAGAACAGCATGACCGGCATCCACATTGCTGCCATTTTGCTCCCTGCAGATGTTGAAATCATTGCGCCAACAACGCCCATTGATACCATCCAATTACACAGCATTCCGCGGATAAAAATAGTAAACCAACCAGACGTGCCATGCTCTTGATATCCAAGAGTTCGAGATTCACCTATGCTGCCTACTTTTGCAGCCAATGCACCACCATCGGTGTTGTAACCGTAGGTCAAAATGAATGACGCAAAGAAAGCGACTGTCAGTGCGCCAGCAAAGTTGCCGACAAAAACTAACCCCCAATTGCGGAGCATATTCGGAACCGTAGCGCCGGGTCGTTTATCCAGAATAGACAGCGGTACTAGCGTAAAAACACCAGTCAATAAGTCGAATTTCATCAAGTACAGCATGATGAATCCAACAGGGAACAATAAGGAACCAATCAGTAAATTGCCGGTAAAGGTAATAACTGAAATAGCAAAAAATGCTGCTAGTCCAAGGATGGCTCCGGCCATAAAGGCGCGGACTAAAGTATCTTTGGTTGACATGAAGAGTTTTGACTCTCCAGAGTCGACCATTTTGGTTACAAATTCACTGGGTTCTATATAAGCCATAATTTTTCTCTAAATAGTAAAGTTGGAGGATGGAAGTTCAAGCAATTGGGGAATTGCAAAAAGAATGCCAACTCAGTTATTCAGGGAATTTGCTATCTATTTAGATATTTTGGAGTCTAAAATGTCATTTTTTGTGGCAAAAAAATATTGTTATGGCCTGCCAATGCACCGCCATTGTGCAATTAATAAGCTAGGTTTGGGACAGAATGAACCAATATCAAAGAATATGAAAAAAAGGCTCTGATTGTTGGTCAGAGCCTTTTTTCATTCAGATTAAAACGTGTAATCCAACTTCACGGTAACATTTCTGGGTCGAGCATAAATAGCATCATAGGCGATACCATCCAGTGCTCCTTGAGAGGCTAGCTGAACAAACGTTCTTGCTAAAGGAATCGTGCCGCCAACTGTCTTGATACGCTCATCAGTCAGATTATCCCCTATGATGGAGACTCTCCATTTTCCATCCGAGCTTTCTAGGCCAAGTACTAACCCTAGTTTTGAATAGCCATCCTCTTTGATATTTTTATCTAGGTTAGTAGTAATGAAGTATTCAGATGAGTGATCAACATTTACATTGGCGTCAAAAATCCAGCCATTTGCTAAAACGCTCTCATAATCAATTCCAATATTGCCCGTAGTTTCAGGAGCCATAATTACCGTAGCACCTGACCGGTCGCAGTAGATACCATTGGTAGGAGCCTCGCCATAGGCGCACTGGCTATTTTTCCAATCCGTGAATTTATAATCTAGACTTGCAACTGATGCATAAAACTCAAGGCCGTCGGCAATCAGATAACGACCCTGTATCTCAATTCCATCAAGTTCAGCTGCAGAGGCATTACCAACTTTAAATCCTAAGACACCATCAAACACACTAGTTTGAAGGTCATCATACTTCGTTGAGAAAAGAGTAACATCTAGCTGGGCCCTGTCAGATTTCATTTTGTAGCCCCATTCAATATTTCTGGCTTCTTCTTTTTCAAATTCCCAACCACCATAACTTGAAACAAGAGGAGTTCCTGGAATTGAATTACCTCTGATATCAAAACCACCCGCCTTTGATCCTTCTGTATAAGAAATATAGGTCTGAGATTCATCACTTAGGTCATAGCTCAACCGCACCATTGGATCAAAAGATGACTCACTCCTATCACTACTAATACTATGAGGACCAACGTTCAAAACAGCTGCCCAAAGTACATTTAGCATAGGGGAACCATCTAAGGCAGATCCTGGAGGCGCTGATAATGTGAGATCTCGACTACCGTCTTTATCCTCTTGAGTGTAACGAGCGCCGACTGTCAGCCGCCAATCTCCTTCTAGATCAATGTCAGCTTGCCCGAAAACCGAAGCCATGTCTGAGGATTGTTCATAAATTCTATCCCAGTTAGTCCCAACTAGCATGGATACCGGAGGCCCTGCTAACGCAAGAAAAGATCCTAATGGAACATAATCTGTGACATCAACATCGGAAGATTGGAAGTATGCCCCTACGATGTAGTCGACATCTTCGCCGCCTGCTGAGGTATAACGCACCTCTTGAGACCACTGCGAGTATTTTTCTGACTGGCTTGTACCATCTAAAATCTGCAATCCGACATAATCAACATCAAGTACTTCATAGGTATCATATTCAACGAACCCTGAAATTGAAGTAATTGAGCCACCATTGGCTGTGGGGTAATTTCCAGTTAAAACAAAATTGTCCAAAGAATTTTCACTTCTAACATCACCACTGGCTCTTACCCAGTCTTCGTCTGTCTCAACCGCGATAGGGCCAGCGAAAACAAGTCCATAACCATCTTGAGGGGCAATTGCCTCCATGGCGTAGCCATGAGAATCGAAATCAGCTTGTTCGACTTTAAGATTAAAATCCATAGCCCCAACAGCCCACTCTAGCTGACCCCTAACATAGGTCTCATCTCTTGAAGGCTCAATTCTGTCTAAGTATTCATTACGAATCCATCCATCCATTTCTCTATGAGAGACAGTTAAACGTCCTAAAACAGATTCTGATAGTGGGCCAGATAAAACCAGCAAAGATCTCGATTCATCATGCTCAGACTCATAAGAAGCTGAAATTTTGCCTTCAAATTCTTCAGTCGGTTTAGCTGTGGTGATGCTGACGACTCCCCCTATGGCATTCTTCCCAAATAGAGTTGGTTGCGGTCCTCTAAGAACCTCGACACGAGCCAAGTCCACCAAAGGAACTCGCGCTAGCTGACTTCGCCCATAAGAAACACCGTCAACACTTAATGGAACAGACTGTTCAAAACCTTTATTGGCTCCTGATCGAACGCCTCTAATACTAATCGAGGTATCTATCTGAGTCTCAGCAACATAAAAATTTGGTACTGAAGTCGCAAGAGAGGATAAGTTATCTACACTTCTATCTTCAATTGACTCTCCACTTACTGCTGAGACTGATATTGGAACATCCTGAAGGCTCTGCTCCCGAATTTGGGCTGTGACAACAATTTCTTCGAGCGTTTGTGATAGCAAAGTCGACATAGAAAATATACTGGTCGCCATGATCACTGCTTTTACTGCTATTTTAGTTTTAATATTGCTCATTATTTTTCCCTCGCGCGCATCTAACATTTATGATTATTATATATGCTCTAATTAGGTCTATTTGTGCAACCATGCTCTAATTAGGTCTATTTATGCAAGTATGCTTTAATTAGATCTATTTATGCAAGCTAATATACTCAACTGGATAAAAATAGTCGGATGCGAATAATTACATGTAGAGGGTATTGGCTTTGACTAACACTCAGTAATATTAACTGGCACCTCTAATACATGAATAGCTAGGCCGCCTCGAGCGGTTTCCTTGTAGCGATTGTGCATATCTTCGCCGGTTTTTCTCATGGTGAGAATCACCTTGTCCAAAGATACAAAGTGGGACCCATCGCCACTCAAGGACATCCTTGCAGCATGAATTGCTTTTACAGAGGCCATCGCATTGCGCTCGATACAAGGCACCTGAACCAAACCACCCA
>ENA-OWNS01001081-OWNS01001081.1-marine-metagenome-genome-assembly--contig:-NODE-1081-length-11429-cov-2.085007_pt1 | contig 11429 bp, 7 predicted proteins | sample MGYA00238137_ERZ651772 | MGnify/ENA primary metagenome ERZ651772 (study PRJEB26903, sample SAMN06264699) | marine metagenome | isolation source: Columbia River Estuary | place: USA:Columbia River Estuary... | reverse complement strand
AGCCTGCTGGAAAACTCCCCAAAGACGAGAGAATTCACCAAGCTCTTCTTTTGTATGTTTCTGATATGGGCCTGCTTGGAACGGCAGTGAATCCTCATGGGATGAATTTCATGTCCAAAAAATTTCAAGGCGCGAGTTTAGATCATGCTATGTGGTTTCATTCTAAAATGAATTTTAATGATTGGGTGCTGTATCAAATTGACAGCCCCGTTTCGAGTAATGCAAGAGGATTTTCACGCGGATCAATCTATACCAAAGCAGGAAAGCTGATTGCCTCTACTTCACAAGAGGGATTGATGAGAGTTTGGGATTAATCTTTTTTTGGCTCTTTATCGCTGATCATTTGTAGCTTCTCTATGCTCACTTTGTCTTTCATACTCATCACGTAGGCCGCACCTGATAAAATAAGAATTGCACCTGCTTCACCCAGAACTACAAGGGCATCCATTTCTTTGCTATGCATAATAATTAATCTACATAAAGCCGTAATGGCAATAATGATAGGTAGAGTCACTGGGATTCTATTAGTGCTATAAAAGGCTCCAACCATTCCAATAATTTCTGCGTAAATAAACAGCATAAATAAGTCAGGAAGCGTAATAGCTCTTGCTACCAACATTCCAAATAAATATTGCGCAGAAGCAATGCAGGTTGCAATTCCAATGGCTGCTAATAGGGCTTTCTCACTAGCAATTGTGGTCCATGAGAGACTTTTGCTAAATACTGATTCTGTAGAAGTAAATTTAGATAATTTAGATTTCATATTTATTTAAAATGTATATTCAAATATAAGGATACTTCAATTAAGTTCTCACTGCATCAATCATGACTTGTACTTTTTCAGGTTTTATATCGGGCGTAATCCCATGACCTAAATTAAAAATAAATCCTGGAAAGTTTTTCATTGCACCACAAATCTTTTTAGTTTCAGCTTGAATAATTTCATCAGACTCCAGTAAAAATAATGGATTTAAATTTCCTTGAATCGCAAATTGACCTTTTAAATTTTCTGAAACGCTTTCAATTGATTCACTCCAGTGCAGACTTATGCAGGACAAATCCTCAAATAAAATATCAGAGATTTTTTTTTGAGGCGCTTTTTCAAACAGAATAATAGGAGTATTGGATGTCACCACATCTTGTTTTAATTTTCGTGCAAGCTTTCTTGTATATTCCAAGGAGTATGTCTCTAAATCATTTGGGTTTAAAAGATCTGCCCAAGAATCAAAAATTTGTAATGCATTCACACCTGATAACACTTGTTGTTTTAAATATTGAAAACAAGCATCAGTAATAATTTCTAAATAATCTTTAACAGCTTCAGGGTGATCAGAAATAAATTTTTTTGTTTTTGCAAAATCTTTAGATCCTCCTCCCTCGATAGAATAGGCTGCTAAAGTCCAAGGGCTGCCACAAAATCCAATTAAAGGAAGAGTTACAGGCAGAATCTTTTTAGTCTCTTCTACAGCTTTGTAAACGTAACTCAATTTTCCAATCTCAAAATCCTCTAACCTAGCAATATCCTGCGGAGTTGAAATTGGATTGCTAAACTTTGGGCCTTCTCCCTCATGAAATGCTAAACCTAAATTAAATGCATCAGGAATAGTCAGAATATCTGAAAATAATATAGATGCATCTAAATCAAATCTTTCTATCGGCTGTAATGCAAGCTCAGCACAGGTTTGTGGTTCTTTGCACATGTCTAGAAAATTTTTATAATTCTTTCTTATTTTTTGATACTCAGGAAGATATCTCCCAGCTTGACGCATAAACCAAATTGGCGGAACATTATTTTGCTCGCGACGAAGAGCTTGTAAAAAAGGAGAATTATTCATTTATGAGGTGAATTGTATGATACTTTTGGCTGCTTCTCGCCCTTCCCAGATAGCGGTTACCACTAAGTCTGATCCTCTCACCATATCTCCACCTGAAAATATTTTTGGATTTGATGTTTGGAATTTTAATTCTTGTTTTTCTGGTGCTTCGACCAGACCTGCATTATTAATTTTAATGTTGAAATCTTTAAACCAATCTGCAGGGCTTGCACGAAAGCCAAATGCAATCACGACCTCATCTGCAGGATAGATTTTTTCGCTACCCGGAATTGGAACTGGAACTCGCCGTCCATTTTGATCCGGTGCTCCTAATTTTGTTTGTATGGTTTTTACGCCTTCGACTCTATCATTCCCAATGATCGCAATCGGTTGAGTATTAAATTCAAATTTCACACCTTCTTCTTGGGCATTAACAACCTCTCTTCGTGAGCCTGGCATATTTTTTTCATCTCTTCTGTATAAACATGAAACTGAATTTGCTCCCTGTCTAATTGCAGTTCTATTGCAATCCATTGCTGTGTCACCACCGCCTAATACAACAACATTTTTTCCTTTCAGATTAATGTAATCTACCGGTTCCTGTTTTACCTTGAGCAGATGATTGGTATTGCCAATGAGATAGTCTATTGCTTTATGAACTTGAGGCAGGCCCTCTCCTCGAAAACCTCCTTCCAATGAGGTGTATGTGCCCATTCCTAGAAACACAGCATCGTAACCTTCATGAAGCTTTTTAAAACTAATGTCTTTGCCAATCTCCTTATTTAAGTGAAACTTAATTCCCATTTCTTCAAGAATTTTTCTTCTGCGACGCACCACACTTTTTTCGAGCTTGAATTCAGGGATTCCAAAGGTTAATAATCCTCCAATTTCAGATTGCTTATCGTAAACATCACATTTAATACCAGCTCTAATTAAAATATCAGCACATCCAATGCCTGCTGGCCCAGCACCAACAATTGCAACTTTCTTCTTGGTCCATTTCCGATTGCTTAGGTCAGGCTTCCAACCCATTTCCAATGCCTTATCAGTAATATATTTTTCAATATTACCAATGCTTACAGCTCCAAAGCCATCATTAAGCGTGCAAGCTCCTTCACATAGACGATCTTGTGGACAAACTCTGCCACACATTTCTGGGAGTGAATTAGTTTGATGGCATAGATCAGCTGCTTCTAGAATATTTCCCTCATTCACTAACTTTAGCCAGTCAGGAATGTAGTTATGAACTGGACACTTCCATTCACAATATGGGTTTCCACAATCTAGACAGCGATGAGATTGATTGGAAGCCTCAGGTTGATTGTAGTCACCGTAAATCTCAACAAAATTAATTTTGCGCTCCTCAATATTCTTTTTATTGGGATCAAAGCGACCTACATCTAGAAATTGGAAATCATTTTTTATGGCTACATGTTCAACATACTCGGATCTCGATTTAAAGTTTTCCTTAGGTGTAATTACTTTTGTCGGCGCTAAATCTTTGGCTAAAAGCTCACGTTGCCATGAATAAAGCATCACTTTTGCTGATTCTAAATCTGTAATAGGTGCAAAAGATTTCGTAATATATTTTCTGTTTAATCTTATCTTTCCATAGAAATAGGGCGAGCGAGGCTGGGTAAAAAGCAATAAGCCCTTTTCAATTTTGTATTGTTTATTTTTAGAGTTCACTAGCCTAAGATCTAAATGATGTATGACATAGTATGACATTATTGTGTTAATATGCATAACTTACATGCCACATCATAAAAAAAACATATCGCTATACAATGAAAGTCAGGCCAAAGATAACTGTGGTTTTGGCTTAATCGTTAATCGCCATGGAACTCCAAACAGAGAAGTTGTAAAAAGATCAATTGCTGGTCTAACCAGTATGACCCATCGAGGTGCAATAGGCTCAGATGGAAAAACTGGTGATGGCTGTGGCCTTTTATTTGATCTGAATAGAAAATTTTTTCAAAAAGCTCTAAAAAAAGAACTTGGCATTGAGCTTCCAGAGTTATTTGGCGTAGCTCAAATATTTTCCTCGCATTTATTACAGAGAGACATTGCTAAAATTAAATCTATTTTAGATTCTGAAAGCCTAGCTCTGATTTGCAAAAGAGATGTTCCAGTTAATAAATCGATACTTGGCCCAATTGCTTTAGAGTCCCTCCCAAATATCAATCAACTTTTCATAGCCCCAACTTTAAAAGATTTTAGTCGGGACCGCTTCGAGTCATGTTTACTTCAAGCCAGAAAAAAAATTGAAGATATACACAGTAATGATGAAAAACTTTACGTTTGTAGCATGTCTAGCCAAACAATTGTTTATAAGGGATTAATGCTTCCAAATGCTATTAGTGATTTTTACAAAGACATTGGAAAAAAATCATTTAGGGCAAAAATATGCTTATTTCATCAACGATTCTCAACCAATACACAACCTCGTTGGCATTTAGCTCAACCCTTTAGGTTATTAGCTCATAATGGTGAGATCAATGCTATTAGAGGCAATAGGAATTGGGTCAAAGCAAGGGCTTCCAAGTTCTCTTCTCCATTAATACCCGACATTGATAAATTTTCATCCTTGGTTAATGAGACTGGATCAGATTCTTCTGCGCTAGATAATATGGTTGAGTTGCTTGTGAAGGGCGGAATCAACTTTTTTCGAGCAATTAGAATGGTCTTGCCACCAGCATGGCAGAACATTCATACCATGGATCCAGAAATTAGAGCATTTCATGAGTATAACTCCATGCACATGGAAGCCTGGGATGGCCCTGCAGGGATAGTTATGTCTGATGGCCAATGGGCAATATGCGTATTAGACAGAAATGGTTTACGCCCTGCAAGATATCAAGTACTTAATAATGGGATGATTTGTGTGGCATCGGAAACAGGAATTTATCCAACAGATGAAGATGAGGTTCTGCAAAAAGGTCGCTTAAGTCCTGGTGGAATTTTTGCCGTCAACACAGAAACAGGAGAAGTTTTAGATCAGCATATAATTGATGATCAGCTAAAACAAAAAAAACCTTATCGAGAGTGGTTAAAAAAATCTGCTATTTATCTTGAATCAACCTTAGATGCTTTCGAGGGACCGAGCATCAAAAAAATGCCACACAATGATTTGATTAAATCTTCAAAACTCTTTTCTCTATTCAATGAAGAAAGAGTGTCTGTTATTAAGCCCCTTGCTCTAGAAGGTATAGAAGGAACTGGCTCAATGGGAGATGATACTGCGTTGGCTGTTCTGAGCACTATGCCAAGATCAATATATGATTATTTTAGACAGCAATTTGCGCAAGTTACGAATCCTCCGATAGATTCTTTAAGAGAAGCTAGCGTTATGTCCCTAGAAGCCTGCTTCGGCCCCGAGTTAAATATTTTTGAAGAAACAGAGGATCATGCAAAAAGAATTGTTAGCACCTCACCAGTTTTATCACATAAAAAATTAAAGTCTTTGCTTGATAATTCTTATTTTCAAGCTGAAAGTTTTAATTTAGTTTACTCACCAAAGCTGAAGCTTAAAGATGCCTTGGAAAGCTTGACCTCTAAAGTTGTAAAAGCGGTAAGAAAGGGAGTGGTCATAATCCATTTAGATGAAATTCTACCTAAGGGAGATGCCTTATCTATCAATGCATTACTTGCCGTAGGCTGCATTCATCAAGAACTTGTAAAACTAGGATTGCGATCAGATGCAAACTTGATTGTTAGTTCAGCCACCGCCCGTGACACTCATCAGATTGCATGCTTGTTAAGTTTTGGTGCCACTGCCGTTTTTCCATGGCTTGCATTTCAAATTATTTTAGATCTCACTCATCGAAATGATCTTAAAGGCAGCCCAACAGCTAACTGTGCAAAATACAGGAAAGGAATTAATAAAGGGCTATTAAAAATTATCTCAAAGATAGGCATCTCAACTATTTCCAGTTATAGAGGCTCACAACTGCATGAAATTGTTGGATTAAATACGGACGTTGTTAACCTATCTTTTACAAATACTGTTAGCAGAGTAGGTGGCAAAACTTTTTCTGATTTAGATACCGAAATGAGATCTCTAACAAAGTATGCACATTCAAATGTTAGTGAAATAGGCCTAGGCGGCTTATTAAAGTTTGTGCATGGCGGTGAATATCATGCTTACAATCCCGAGGTTGTTAAAAAACTTCAAGAAGCTGTAACTTCTGGCTCAGAGGCAGTTTATAAAGAGTACGCCGATTTAGTGAATTTTCGCTCGCCTGCTATGTTGAGAGATTTGATGGCATTAAAGTATCCAAAAAAATTAAAACAAGCGAAGGTTATGCCTGTTTCATCGATACTCAAAAAATTTGACTCGGCGGGAATGAGTTTGGGTGCCTTGTCTCCAGATGCTCATGAAACTTTAGCTGAGGCGATGAATAGCATGGGGGCTCGCTCTAATTCAGGTGAGGGTGGTGAGGCTAAAGAGAGATATGGCACAAGCAAGATGTCTAAAATTAAACAAGTTGCTTCTGGACGATTTGGTGTCACACCTGAATATTTAGTAAATGCAGAAGTGCTGCAAATCAAGATTGCTCAGGGCGCTAAACCAGGCGAGGGTGGTCAGTTACCTGGTGGAAAAGTAAATGCCCTCATAGCAAAACTTCGATATTCCACTCCTGGAATTACCCTTATTTCGCCACCGCCACATCATGATATTTACTCAATTGAAGATTTAGCACAGCTTATTTTTGATTTAAAACAAGTAAACCCAAAAGCTCTAGTATCAGTCAAGCTTGTTTCAGAGCCAGGTGTTGGGACTATTGCTGCAGGTGTTGCAAAAGCATATGCAGATTTAATAACTATCTCAGGTCATGATGGCGGCACAGGTGCCAGCCCGCTTTCCTCTATTCGATATGCAGGGTCTCCATGGGAGCTTGGTCTATCCGAGGCGCATCAGGCCCTCAGAGACAGCAATCTTCGACACAAAGTAAGATTGCAAGCAGATGGAGGCCTTAAAACAGGACTTGATGTAATTAAAGCAGCAATTTTAGGCGCAGAATCTTTTGGATTCGGAACCGGTCCAATGATTGCTATGGGCTGTAAGTACCTTAGAATTTGTCATCTTAATAATTGCGCTACTGGAGTTGCTACCCAGCGCAGAGATATTATTGATCATCATTATGTTGGTGAAAAAGAAAAAGTAGTAAATTACTTTAACTTTATAGCGAATGAAGTGAGTCAAATTTTAAGTGAGTTAGGAGTGTCCAGTCTTGAGGAAATAATAGGGCAAACCCAATATCTCAAGGATATTTCACAGCTTGATTCAAGAACAAAAAACATAGATATATCTGCAATTCTTTATACAAATAAAAAGTCCCAGTCTCCTCATTTTTGCACTACCAAATCAAACGATCCCTGGGATCGTGCAGCATTAAACAAGCAGATAATGCATGACTTAAAAGAGCCTATTATACAAAACAAGCAATCTAAATTTTCTTATAAGATTACTAATCGTGACCGATCTGTGGGAGCTCAAGCTTCAGGCTTTATTGCCTCAACTTACGGTGAGAAAGGAGTGACACAAAAACAGACTTTAAACTTTCAGGGCTCTGCAGGTCAAAGTTTTGGAGCATGGAATGCCAATGGACTGAATCTCATTTTGCAAGGTGATGCCAATGATTATGTTGGCAAGGGTATGAACGGCGGTAAAATAGTTATCTCTAATTCATCGCAATATGCCTCTCACACTTCACCAACTGTTCTAGCGGGAAATACTGCATTGTATGGTGCAACTGGAGGTGAGCTTTATGTTGGAGGAAGTGTTGGCGAGAGATTTGCGGTTAGAAACTCTGGTGCATCTGCGGTGATTGAAGGTTCGGGTGATCATTGTTGCGAATATATGACAGGTGGGCATGTCACTGTCCTCGGCAAGGTAGGTGCAAATTTTGGAGCTGGCATGACCGGTGGGTTTGCCTATGTCTTAGATACAAATAGAAGGTTCTTTGATCAATGCAATCGAAGCTTAGTAAACTTAGATAGAATAGTTAGCGAAGACATGGAGTCTCATCGAAAATTTTTGAAGCAGATATTATCTCGACATATTAAAGAAACAAAAAGCCAGAGAGCGAAAGCTATTCTTGATGAATTTGATAGATACTCTCCATCATTCTGGTTAGTGTCACCCGCTGCTTTAAATATCCAAGACTTATTAAAGGCTACAACAGCTAATGCAGCCTAGATTTTTAGCGCATTGAACGCGGTAAATTTTTTATATCAAATGCGCTTGTAACAATTCCACTAGAGATCCCCTTCAATAAAACTAAATTCAATTTTCCTTTCTGCACTTTTTTATCTCTAAAAATAAAGGGTTTTAAATCTGAATATTTGTATTCTGAAAGGTCTAGATCGAAATTATAAGCCAATAATAAATCATTTATTTTTGAAGCCTCTTTCTCTGAGAGCAAGCCTTCTAATAAAGAAATTTTACTTGCGATCAGCATGCCTTTTGCAACTGCCTCCCCATGAAGAATTTTTTTGTATTTTCCACTGGCTTCGATAGCATGACCAAAAGTATGACCAAAATTTAACAAAGCTCTCACGCCAGTCTCTTTTTCATCCTTGGTCACTATTTTTGCTTTAGTTTTAATTGATTCAAAAATGATCTCTTCAATTATTTTATGCTCTCGATCTAAAATTTTATCAGTATGTTTAGATAATAAAGACAGTAAATATTTATTTTGAATAAAACCATACTTTATAACTTCTGCTAGTCCCGCATTGAGTTGTCGACTAGACAGTGAGTTTAAAACAGTTGTATCTATAATCACTCCTCTAGGATTATAAAATGCGCCGACAAGATTCTTTCCAGCAGGAATATTGATGGCAGTTTTGCCTCCAACAGATGAATCAACCTGAGCTAATAGCGTCGTAGGAATCTGAATAAATGATATACCTCGCAAGTATGCTGAAGCCACAAAACCAGAAATGTCACCAACAACACCTCCACCAATTGCAATAATTCCATCTGACCTATCAAAATTATGGTCAATTAAAAAGTTAATAATTCTTTGAAAATTTGCTAGAGATTTTGCTTGTTCTCCTTGATCTAAAATTACAGTAAATACTTTAGATTTTAATTTAGATAGGGAGGCAATATTCTGAATGATATGCTTGGGCACGCCAGTATCTGAAATGATCAGTAACTTTTTATGACCCTTGGTAAAAGAGGATATATTTTTTTGTGAAATCGAGTTTTTGCCAATAATAATTCTGTATTGATTATTTTTTTGACCTGCAAGTAGCTCCCTAGCCATAGTTTTTCACTAGTTTGACTATTTCATTCGCTACATCTGAGCCACTTTTGTTTTCTGTATTAATTATATGATCAGAAACTTCTTGATAAAATACTTGTCTAGATTCCTGAAGATCTGCAAGTACTTTTGCAGGATCCTGCCCCTTAAGAAGAGGCCTATCTTTATCTTTAGAAGTTCTACTTATTTGAGTCTCGAGGGGAGTATGAAGGTAAAAAACAGTGCCTCTGGACGCTAGCAATTCCCTATTCTCAGGCTCGATCACAATACCGCCACCCGTAGCTAGCACAATTGAGTTAGATGATACCAACTCTTTAAGCACCAAGGTTTCTCGTTTTCTAAATCCTGCCTCTCCTTCTATATCAAAGATCCAGTCTATAGTCACACCAGTCTTCTCTTCAATCGTTGCATCTGTATCAAAAAACTCTAGGAATAGCTCATTAGCTACAATTTTTCCAACAGTAGTTTTTCCTGAGCCCATAGGGCCGACAATAAATATATTCATGGTTAGTATTTTAGAATTCAGATTCTACCATTTAAAGGGTTAAAATAATTCTTATTATTAAATCCAGAAATTTAATTATTAAAATGGTGAATTATTTTTTCTTGCCTCATGCTAATTAAGCTTTTTCAATGGATGCTGTCTCTTGCATTATTAGTTACTGTGGCTTGTATTTTGATCATTTCTTCTGGGTATATTTTTTTAAAACCAAATCTTCCAGAAATAAATTTAGTAAACGAGAATGCTTTGCAGGTTCCTCTTCAGGTCTTTTCAGAAGATGGAGTATTAATTGGGGAATTTGGAGAGCAAAAAAGAAGAACAATTGAATATCAAGATATTCCCATAAACCTAAAAAATGCATTTTTAGCAGCTGAAGATGATCAGTTTTTTGAGCACAATGGAATCCGAGTCCTATCTTTTGCTAGGGCATTTTTTCAGCTACTGCAATCCGGTGAAATTGTCAGTGGTGGTGGTACTATTACTATGCAGGTCGTGAGGGGTTATTTACTTTCTAGGGATCAAAAACTTCTTCGCAAGATTAAAGAAATATATTTAGCCTTTGAGCTTGAAAGCATGGCTTCTAAAGAAGAGATATTTTCTTTGTACTTAAATACAATTTTTCTTGGAAATAGAGCATATGGCGTTGAGGCAGCAGCAGATAAGTATTTTGCAAAATCGATTGAGGAGCTCTCTTTAGCAGAATCAGCCTTGATTGCCTCATCAGCGCAGTTGCCCTCAAGAATAAATCCCATACGCTCGCCTGAGCGATCAACTGTCCGAAGAAATTGGATTTTAGGCAGGATGTATAAACTTGGTTATATAGGTAGAGCTCAGTATCTTCTTGCAATTGATGAGCCTATTTTGATTGCAAGATCAGATTCTTTGTTTGATCTTGATGGGAGGTATATTGCAGAGCTGGCTCGACAAAAAGTTATTACTAGATACGGCTTATCTGCATATAAAGATGGCCTATCTGTTTTTACTACCATCCAGTCTCCACTTCAAAGAGAAGCAATTCAGAGTGTACAAAAAAATTTATTTGATTATGACAAAAGGCATGGCTGGAGAAAGCCAATTAATTACTCTGCTCAGTTAGACCCACAAGTCTTCAGCCAATTAGCTCGAGGGAATCTCAATATATTGCAGCAAGAGTATTCTGAGCTCGATGCTTTAGGGATGAAGCAGTCATTAATTTCAATTCTTAGAGAAATTTTTAGTCAATCCACAAATCTAGATTCTCACTTGAAGGCAATTGTTATAGATATTAAACCCGAAAGAGTACTTTATTTAGGGGATGATTTTAGTTTGCAAACTTTAATTTGGTCAGATAGTTATCAATGGGCTCGAAGGAGAATCAACATTAATTCGTTGGGACCAAAACCACAAAATTTTTATGACATTTTAAAAACGATGCCATCACTTGCCATATTTCTTCTTCCTGGCGGGGCTTTTTTATTACCCATGATCTCAAAACTTTTCCCGGAAATGCTTCCAGCTTCATTTCAAGAAAACACCATAGACGAGGATGAAGACAGTGAAAAATAATATGCTTGAAGTCAATAACATCTCTTTGAAATTTGATTTGCCAACACCAATATTAAAAAACATCTGTTTTAAAATAAAAAAAGGACAAACTATTGCAGTTGTTGGTCAATCCGGCTCTGGGAAAAATACTATGGCAGATTTAGTTCCAAGGTATTATGATGTTAATGAAGGTGAAATAACTATAAATAATATTAATATTAAGAATTATAGTTTAAATAGTTTAAGAGCTTGTATTGCAATGGTTACTCAAGAGTCTATTTTATTTAATGATACAATTAAGAATAATATAGCCTT
>ENA-OWNS01001069-OWNS01001069.1-marine-metagenome-genome-assembly--contig:-NODE-1069-length-11521-cov-4.983310_pt1 | contig 11521 bp, 10 predicted proteins | sample MGYA00238137_ERZ651772 | MGnify/ENA primary metagenome ERZ651772 (study PRJEB26903, sample SAMN06264699) | marine metagenome | isolation source: Columbia River Estuary | place: USA:Columbia River... | reverse complement strand
TAGGTGATGAAGTTGCCAGATTAGGTGAACTTGAAGCACAATTTGGTTTAGTTAAAAACGCTGCTGCAGACCTAAAAGCTGCTGGTGTACCGGGAGGATTAAGTTCAATTTCTAATTCTCACGCTGGTGTACCTGCTGGTGGAATGGCTGCATGGAAGTTTATTTCATTAGTTATTTGTATGATGGTAGGAACAGCTTCTTTACCTCATATTCTAATGAGATACTTTACAACGCCGTCAGTTAAGTCTGCAAGAAAATCAGTAGCTTGGTCGCTATTTTTTATCTTCTTACTTTACTCTTCAGCGCCAATGTTAGCGACTCTATCCAAGTTACAATTAATGGATCCAAACTTAGCTACTAGTATTATTGGTAAGTCAATTGCCGATGTACAAGCTATTCAATGGGTTCAGGATTGGACTGCTGCCAAACAAGTATTCATAGCTGACTTTAACGGAGATGGAATTCTTCAGTTAAATGAATGGTTCATGAGAACTGGAGTAGTAGTATTAGCAACTCCTGAAGTTGCTGGTCTACCATATGTTATCTCTGGACTTGTTGCTGCGGGTGGTATGGCTGCTGCTATGTCAACTGCAGATGGTTTGGTTCTTGCGATTGCGAATGCTTTATCACATGATTTATACTTTAAAATCATTGATCCAAAAGCAGACGTTCAAAAGAGACTGATCGTAGCACGTGCACTTCTAATCGTAATTGGAGCAGCTGGAGCATTTGTTGCCTCAATGAGATTAACTAGTATCCTTGGTGCCGTTGCTTGGGCCTTTGATTTTGCAATGTCTGGATTGTTCTTCCCACTTGTACTTGGTGTATGGTGGAAAAAAGCAACAAGACAAGGTGCAATTGCTGGTATGATCGGTGGTCTTACTGCAGGTACAGCTTATCTAATCTATGTTGGGCCTAAATTTATGGCTCAAACACCTTGGTTAGGTATTGATCACTTACGTTTTGGAATCATTGGAGCACCTGTTTGTCTAATACTTATGGTTATAGTAAGTATGATGACTTACAAAAATGATGCTGAAGCAAAAGCGATTAGCGCTATGCTTGACGAGACACGTATACCAGTTGGTAAAACCGTTCTTGGTCAAAAATAATAATTAATTTAAGGGGGCAATTTTTATTGCCCCCTTATTATCCTTAAAAAAATTCTAAAAATGGAAATACCTACTTACATCTATGTTATTGATTATGCTCTAGGATTAGTGATGTATACACTGATCGGTAGATCTGCAATGAACCTTTTTCAAAGGGAAGATTCTGAGTTTTTTTTCATGAAAATTTTCGTAAAGTTAACTAATCCAGTTTTAAATTTATTTAAATTTATTACTCCCTCTTTTCTAATTCCAATTTTTATTCCACTTTATGTGGCATGGTTTATATTTATGGTGAGATTTTATCTAATGCCCCTAGTTCTTGGTTATGGAGAAATGGGAATGCTTTCTTTTCCACTAGATAGTGAAATTTCTAGGTTAATATATGACCTATTTGGTAAAAAATAATTTTATTTTTATTTAAAATTGATACTAGTAAACTAGTAATCAATGAAAAAAATACAAATATCTCCTTCAATTTTATCTGCTGACTTTAGTCAATTAGGAAATGAAATAAAAAGACTTGAAGAAGGTGGTGCAGATATGATCCATGTGGATGTGATGGATGGTCATTTTGTTCCTAATTTAACCATGGGTCCACCAATCATAAAATCATTAAGAAAATTTACAAAACTACCATTTGATGTTCATTTAATGATTTCACCCGTGCATAAGTATATTAAAGATTATGCAGACGCAGGTGCAGATATTATTACTATACACCCAGAAGCAACTGAAAATTTAGCAGTCTCTATTGAACATATTAAAAGTTTAGGAAAAAAAGTGGGGGTTTCTTTAAATCCAGAAAGTAAAATTAATTTAATAACTGACTTATTAAATGAGATAGATTTAGTTCTAATTATGAGCGTAAACCCTGGATTTGGAGGACAAAAATTTATGCCAGAAGTTTTAGAAAAAATTAAAGAATTAAAAAAAATAAGAGATCAAAAAAATATAGATTTTGATATCGAGATTGATGGTGGAATCAATTTTGATAATAATAAACTAGCAATAGAAGCTGGAGCAAATATTTTAGTTTCTGGGACAACTATATTTAAAAATAACAATGGAGATATAAAAAAAAATATAGACCTTTTAAAATCAAGTTAGAATAATGATTTTAAACAATTCATTTAGGCTTATTAAAAAAAAAATTCGTCACTTTTATTTAAACTCCTATCTATATAATAAAAAAATTACACCCTCTTCTATTGAGTTACTAGAATATCAGCCAAGCCCTAGCTTGTTAGATGGCCTTATAAAATATGATAAAAAAAAGATTAACATAGAAAATTATTCGTTAAATGAAATTTGGGATAATCCAAATTTAAAAGAAAAAGACCAACAAAATTTAAACAGTTTTTTTTGGCTATTTAGCCTAGATCTTAGATCTTCAAAAAAAGATACTCAAAATGTCATTAATCAATGGATTAATACAAATGACAGGTACAACTCTAAAAATTGGAAAATTGATATAATTGGAAAAAGAATAATAGCTTGGATTTCAAATTCTAGGCTTACCTATGAAGATGGCAATATAGATTATAAAGACAAGTTTAACGGCACTATAAAGAAGCAGATCAATCACCTTATTAATGAAATTGAAACCTCTGAATTAATCGATAATAAAATTATAGGGTGTGCAGCTATCATTTTAACTGGTCTATCGTACCCTCAAAATAATAATTATTTAAATACTGGGTTAAGTTTACTAAAAAAATTAGCCAAATATTCATTGGATAATGATGGCTTTCCAAAATCAAGGAATATTAGACAGTTAAGTTTTTACTTAAAATATTTTATATTAATTAGAGAGTGGTTCAAAGAATCTCAAAATGAAATACCAGATTTTATAAATGAAAATATATATTATTTAGGTCAGGCTTACGCTTTTATTTGGCAAAACAATAAAATAGATTTTCTCTTTAATGGTAATCATAAAACAAATAATCATAATTTTGACCTTTATTTAAAAAGACTTGGATATAATTTTAAAAATCAAAATAATGAGCTGGGTGGCTATGTGGTCCTTAATAGTAAAAAAAATTCTTTAATAATGGATGTTGGATCGAGCCCAAATAAAAAATTATCTTCAGATTATCAAGCTGGTGCTTTATCTTTTGAGATTATATCAAATAATAAAAAATTAATTAGTAATTGTGGTTATTTTCAAAAAATTGATCATCAATTAAATGAGATATCTAAGTCAAGCGCAGTCCATAGCACACTAATTATAGATGATAAATCCTCTTGTAATTTTAACAAAGTAAGAGGTAAAAAATCTAAAATTAATCAAGAATTAAGAATATTAAAAAAAAAAGTAGTATTTGAAAAAAATTATTGGAAAATTAATGCTTCTCATGATGGCTATTTAAAACCACATGGTATTGTTCATGATCGAGAAATAGAATTTTACCCAGAACAATTAAAATTCATTGGCCATGATAAAATTATTTCTAACAAGGGTATTAAAAACTTAAAATTTGATATTAGATTTCACTTGGAGCCAAATATTCGATTAATGAAAACTCAAGATGAAAAATCAATACTTATTGATCTTGATGGAGAAGGTTGGAAATTTAGCTCAGAAAATTCTAAGATAAATATTGAAGAAGGGTTATATTTTGGAGAAAAAAATTCTTTTACAAATAATCAAAATATATTTATTTCAGGAATGACTAATGAAGAAAATCAAACTATAAGATGGGAAATCACAAAATTATAATGAAAAAAATAAAAAAAGCTCTTATTTCAGTATCTGATAAAAAAGATTTAGGCAGTCTTTTAAAAGTTTTAGCGAAATACAAAATTGAATTAATTAGCTCTGGAGGCACCTTTAAAGAAATAAAGAAACTTAAATTTAAATGCCAAGAAGTTTCAGAGTATACTGGTTCACCAGAAATTCTTGGTGGAAGAGTTAAAACGCTACACCCAAAAATTCATGCTGGTATATTAAGTAAAAGAAACGACAAATCTCACACTAAAGAACTAAAAGCTAATCAATATGATGAAATTGACCTTGTTATTGTTAACTTTTATCCTTTTGAAAAAACTTTAGATCAAACAACCAATCATTCAAAAATAATAGAGAATATTGATGTTGGAGGTCCCACTATGGTTAGGGCAGCTGCCAAAAACTATAACGATGTTACTGTTATTACATCCTCAGATCAATATGAAACCTTAATTAATGAATTAGAAAATAATAAAGGATCAACATCTATTGAATTTAGAGAAAAGATGTCTTTAGAGGCCTTTTCTGAAACAGCTTATTATGATGCTGTAATTTCTAACTATTTTAATAAAATTAAAAAAAACAATTTTCCAAAAAAGAAAATTATTTATGGAAACTTAATTGAAAAATTAAGATATGGAGAAAATCCACATCAAGAAGCTGCAATTTATTCTAAAACTCAAAATCTTAATATTAAACAAATTCATGGTAAGCAGTTAAGTTATAATAATTATAATGATATTTTTTCTGCATTAACAATATCAAAATCTTTACCAAAAAACTCCGGAACCGTTATAGTTAAACACGCTAATCCTTGTGGTGTTTCGATTAATAAAAATAGTTTGAAAAGTTATAAATTGGCTCTTGCTTCTGATCCGGTTAGCGCTTTTGGAGGAATAGTTTCTTGTAATTTCAAAATAAATAAAACTCTAGCATTGGAGCTTAATAAAATTTTCTTAGAGGTTATCATTGCTAATGGTTTTCAAGCTGATGCTTTAAAAATTTTAAAAAAGAAAAAAAATATAAGAATTATTGATGCATCAGAATTTATGATGAAAGATTTAATAAGATTTGGCTCTGTGAATGAATCTATATTAACACAATCTGAGGATTTAAAAGTTTTTGAACCTAAAGATTTCAAAGTTGTTTCAAAACTAAAACCAAATAAATCTCAGTTAAAAAATTTAATTTTTGCATTTAATGTTTGTAGATATGTAAAATCAAATGCAATTGTTCTTGCAAGCCAAGAAGCAACCGTTGGTATTGGCTCAGGGCAACCTAGTAGACTTGATAGCTGTCAAATTGCTATAGATAAAATGAATAAATTTCAAAACTCAAAAGAAGATGTTGTGGCAGCCTCTGATGCATTTTTTCCATTTGTTGATGGTATTGAAAAATTAGTACAATCAGGAGTTTCAGCTGTAATACAGCCTTCTGGATCAATTAGAGATAAAGAGATAATAAAATTTGCAAACCAAACTGGTACTATTTTAGTTTTCTCTAAAACAAGACATTTTAGACATTAAAAATTTGATCAATTTTAGCTGCTAAAATAAAATCATTTTCTGACAGTCCTTCAATAGCGTGAGTAGTAATTATAATTTTAGCATATCCCCAACCAAATGAAATATCTGGATGATGATTTTCATTTTCTGATATTTCACCAACTTTATTTATAAAATTTTGACTATTAATAAAATTCTTAAAAATAAAATTTTTCTCTAAAAAATATATTTCTTTTGTATTTTTTTTAACATCCCAACCATCAACTTTTTTTTGATATTTATGAATTTCACTAATATCAAAAGGTAAAATTCCACCCTCACATGGTACACATTTTTTATTAAGTAAATCACTCATTGATTAATATGTTTTAAAATTTTGGAGCGGGTCAAGGGAATCGAACCCTCTACCTAATCGTTGGCAACGATTCGCTCTACCAATGAGCTAGACCCGCTTATAAAAGACACTATAAATAGATGGTTTTTTTAGTTCAATCAATAATAAAGTGTTTCATTGGTATATAGATTTTCAAAAATTTGCTAAAAGAAAGAATGAAAAAACAAGATTTACCAAAAACTATCCCTGTATTTCCATTAAGTAACTTTATTATATTTCCTCATACAACAGTTCCATTAAATATATTTGAACCAAGATATATTGAAATGATTAATGATAGTATGAAAACAAACAAGATGATTGGTTTGATTCAACCAAAAAATAATGATGATAGTTCAATCCCTGGTCTTCATAAGGTTGGCTGTTTAGGTAAAATAACTAATTTTAAAGATACATCAGATGGTAGATATATGATTGATCTAAATGGAATAACTCGGTTTGAAGTAACTAAAGAAATTACAAGTTCAAAACCTTATCGTATTTGTGAAACTAGTTATAATAGTTTTGAGCTTGATTTAACTCCTGAAAAAAAGAAATTAAAATTTTCTGATCTTGAATCAATATTTAAAGATTTAAAATTATTATTTGAAAAAAAAGGATATATTATAAATTGGAAATCTTTAGAGAAACAAGATTTGAATGAAACGATAAATGCCCTAGCAATGGCCTCTCCTTTTTCACTAGAAGAAAAACAAATTTTATTAGAAAGTAAAAATTTAGAAGCACGAAAAGATAAAATTTCAGAAATATTGAGTACTTATAGTTTTGATGATTTTCACAATACAACTATTCAGTAAACTTAAAAATTTATTCCTGTATCCGCTAGTTTAATAAAATAATTATTTAGATTTTTGTTTTTTCCAATTCTTTTAAGAATTTTGCTAAAGCTTTTATTTTGAACTTTTTTATCTAAGTTAAAAGACTCATAAATTAAGTCTATGGCTTTAGAAAAAACAAAGTTTTTATCTTTTGTTTTTTTTTCAAATTCATCAAATATCTGTGAATCTAACTGCATACCTAATTCAATTTTGTCTTCAATAATTTTAGTTAGAATTCTAAGATCTCGTATTGTCATATTAAATCCTTGTCCTGCTAATGGGTGCACTCTGTGAAGCATGTCTCCAAAAGCTAAGATATTTTTATGATAATAGTTTCTTAAATTTGAAGAACTCAACTCAAAACTATTTAATTTATCAATTTTGTTAATTAGATATTTGGGGTTATTTTTATTAATTAAATCTATTACATCGCTATTATCAAATTTTTTATTCTTAATATCCATTGAGTATACTACAGATGTTTCGGTGCTAGAGATTGGTAAAAATGCAATTGGACCTTGCTTTGTAAAAATTTGAGTTGCTGTATTATTCTCTATTTTTTTATGTTTTAAAATAGTGGTATAAGCAAGATTATAATAATTTTTACTAATTTTTTTTGTGAAATACTTTTTTGCTAAAAAATTATTTGCATCACAATTAATTATTAAATCATATTTTTTTTTATTTAAAAACTCTTCATTAATATTTTTTTTTAATATTATTTTTTTAAAAAATTTACTTTTAATAAGGTTACTATTTAACGATTTTAGAAGCTCATCATTTTTTATAATATAAAATAGATCACTTTTATCATTTTCAAATTTTAATAAATTTTCTGTATCAATTTTATCAGTATAAATTTCTATTCTATTTATTTTCCAGTAATTATTTTTTGAAATTTGAAAAATTTTTTCTTTGAAAAATTCAAAATTACTTTTAGATATTCCTATTGTTCTATTGGAGGAAAAATTACTATTTCTACTTTTATAATAATAATGAACATTTATTTTTTTATTTATAAGGCTTTTAGCTAAAGATAGAGCAGTTAGACCTTCACCAATAATACAAACATTCATAATAATTTTAATTTTAACAATAAAAATTAGATGATACAAAGTGATTAATTAGACTCATTTATTTATGGAATTTAAAAAATTAGCCAACAATACAATTAATTTCGGTATAAACAGAATTATAGAAACTGCTGGAATTGCTTTTGTTATAATTGGTCTTCTTTTGTTGGTTTCCCTTGCAACTTTTTCTCCCGATGACCCTAATTTTATTTTCCCAGATAATACAGAAATTAAAAATTTGCTTGGTTTTAATGGAAGTTACACAGCTGATCTTTTTTTTCAAACCTTTGGACTCATTTCTTTATTAATTCCATTTACGCTCATATTTTCTGGCATAAATATAGTTCTGAATAAGAAAATTTTTTTGATATTTGAAAGTATTTTTTATTCAGTTCTTTATTCTTCATTTGGTTCTCTATTTTTTTCATTTTTTTACCCTACTGCCTTCAACCTTTATATTAATGGAAATGGTGGTTTTATTGGAAAATATTTAGAAACAACTTTTTTAACTTCTTTAATTAATATTAATTCTCAAATTTCTTATTACTTTTTAATTTTAATTATTTTAATTTTATTTTTAATTAGTATCCATTTTAAAATTATTTATTTTTATAAATTAATAAAAAAACTTTTTAAATTAATCTTTATAAAAAAAGAAAAGAGTTATACTAATGAAAATGAGATAATTAGTGAATTTATACCACAAGAAGAAATTACAAATTTAATTCAAGAAGATTTACCTTTTATAAAAAGTGAAAATAAATCTCCTAGTAAAAAAATTCGCTTCAAACTACCTACTATCGACTTACTTAAAATCCCAACACAAAAAGATAGGGAAAAACTAAAAGATGAAGATTATATTGATAGTGAATTTTTAGAAAAAATCTTATTAGATTTTGGGGTTAGTGGGGATATAAAGAAGGTTAGTCATGGCCCTGTAGTAACACTAAATGAATTTGAGCCAGCAGCTGGTGTTAAAGTATCAAAAATTATTAATCTCTCAGATGACATTGCTCGAAACACTAGTTCTGAATCTGCCAGAATAGCAACTATACCAGGACGTAGCACTATTGGTATAGAGCTTCCAAATTCTAGTCGTGAGAATGTTTATTTAAGTGAAATACTCTCTAACTCTGATTTTAATAAAAAAGATATCCGATTACCAATTGCACTTGGTAAGAACATTTCTGGTGTTCCTATTGTTGGAGATTTAGCTTCTATGCCTCACTTATTAATTGCTGGAACTACTGGATCAGGTAAATCTGTTTGTATAAATACTATTATCTTGTCTTTACTCTACAGGCACACACCAGACAAATGTAAGTTCATACTAATCGATCCTAAAATGCTTGAACTATCAACCTATGAAGGCATACCTCACTTATTGTGTCCTGTGATTACTGAGGCAAAAAAAGCTGCTTCTGTCTTAGGTTGGGTTGTTAAAGAGATGGAAAATAGATACCGACTTATGACCAAAGAAGGAGTCCGTAATATTGATGGCTATAATGCTAAGCACACTTTGGCTATGCCCTATATTGTTGTTGTAGTAGATGAAATGTCTGACCTAATGCTTGTTGCTGGTAAAGAGATAGAAAATTATATTCAAAAATTATCACAAATGGCAAGAGCTGCTGGAATTCACATTATAATGGCCACACAAAGACCAAGTGTTGATGTTATTACAGGAACTATTAAAGCAAATTTTCCAACCAGAATATCTTTTCAGGTAACCTCAAAAATAGATAGTAGAACAATTTTAGGCGAACAAGGTGCAGAGCAACTACTTGGTAAGGGAGATATGCTTTATATGTCTTCAGCAAATAAGATCGTTAGAATTCATGCTCCATTTGTATCTGAAACTGAAATTGAAAAAGTTAATAATTATTTAAGAAGTCAAGCAGAGCCAGATTATATAGATGAAATCTTAAATTTTGCTGATGAGAAAGAATTGAGTGGAGAAGCTTCTGGCTCAGGGGATAAAGATGAGTTGTACCAGGCTGCACTTGATATTATTAGATCTGAGGGCAAAGCATCTACCTCGTTTTTACAAAGAAAATTACAAATAGGGTATAATAGAGCTGCAAGAATTATTGATATGATGGAAGCTGACGGGGTTGTGAGTAAAGCTAATCATGTTGGTAAAAGAGATGTGCTTTAATGCTTAAAGTAATAATCATCTTATTGTTTTTCAGTTTTTATCTTCCAGGCAACTCATCCCCAAAAGATAAAATAATTTCGCAAATGAAACTTACTAATAATTTAAGTTTTAATTTCAAACAAACCATTAATGATAAAAGTGAAGATGGAAAATGTATCATTGAATATCCTAAAAAAATTTTTTGTGTATACAATAATGCTAATAAAAAAATTTTAGTTTCAAATGGAAGTTCTTTAGTTATTGAGACTAATAATAAAGGAAGTTATTATCGTTACCCACTTAACAAAACTCCTTTAGAATTTTTACTAGATAAAGAATATCTAATTTCTAAGATAGAAAAACTGGAGCCAAGGGATATCGACAATAAGTATTTAAATTTTAAAATTTTTGAGAATAATAATGAAATTAATATTTTTTTTGATAAGAAAGATTTAAATTTAATTGGATGGCAAACTGAAGATATTTATCAAAATTTATCAATAACATTTATTTCTTCTATCAAAAAAAACCAAGAGATAGATGGAAATATTTTTAAATTACCTGAAAATAATTAATCATCTAATTAAGGTTTCAGACTTAAAATTTTTCATACCTCTAGCTAGGTAATTTTTTAACGCATTTTTGTGATCTAGAGAACAAGTGTGAAGCCAAACTCTTACACCACCCATATTAAATGAGCACTTAATTGCCTCACTTAATAAATATCCTCCTAATTTTTTTCCAAAATATTCTTCTAAAATTCCAAAATAAGCAATTTCAGCTTCTTTGCTTTGTTTATTAAATAACAGTTCAAAATAGCCAGCTATTTCACTTTTATCTTTAAGAATGTATGTAAATAACTGATCATTAGAGATATAATCTGTCCAATTTAAGTCTGTCCAAATAAGTCTATCAATCCATTGACAATTCTTACCAATAGATTTGTAAAAAAATTTATTTAATTGAAAATCTTTTGGGTCTACAAGCTCTACGGAGTAATTCTCTGCAGGCCTCTTAACTTCTTTTAATTCATCTAGAGATCTTATCTCTAAATAACTTCGATAAATTTTTTCTGTCACTCAACCATTTTTCCAACTTTTTCTCCTCCAAATAAATGGAAGTGTAAATGTGGAACCTCTTGACCGCCATCTTCACTCAAATTTGTTAAAGCTCTATAACCTTTACCTGTGTCTGTTGAGATATTTAATATTTTCGAAACTTCTGAAATAGCTTTACTTAATGCAATTATCTCTTGATCTGAAGCTCTAGCATTAAAATCATCTAAATCAATGTACTCACCTTTTGGAATAACTAGTGCATGTATTTTTTTTTGAGGACTTATATCATGAAAAGAAAGAACATGTTCATTTTCAAATATTTTTTTACAAGGAATTTCTTTTCTCAAAATTTTTGCAAAAATATTATTTTTGTCGTAACTCATTATCTATTATTCTTTTCTTCAATACCAGATTGTTTTTTTCTGTCTTCCAACTCTTTTAAGACGTCTTCAAACTTAATATCAGCTGCCTCAAGTGTAACTAATATATGATAAATTGTATCTGCTGCTTCATGAACTATATTAGATTTATCATTTAGGGCCTCTTTTAGTTCATCAAATTCTTCTTCCATTTTATCTATACATTTTGACAGGCCACCTGATAATAATGATGAAGTATAAGATTTATCTTCATCCTTATTTTTTCTGTCTCTAATTGTATTTACTAAATTTAATAGATTTTCTGACATGTTTA
>ENA-OWNS01001055-OWNS01001055.1-marine-metagenome-genome-assembly--contig:-NODE-1055-length-11570-cov-3.285565_pt1 | contig 11570 bp, 10 predicted proteins | sample MGYA00238137_ERZ651772 | MGnify/ENA primary metagenome ERZ651772 (study PRJEB26903, sample SAMN06264699) | marine metagenome | isolation source: Columbia River Estuary | place: USA:Columbia River... | reverse complement strand
TCTCCTATCCCGACATGGTGCTTTTGGCCGGTGGCACCCCGGTGATTGCGCCAACGTCAGCGCAGAACAATTACAAACTCACCCCCGAGCAGCTCGAAGCTGCGCTGACCCCGAAAACCAAATGGTTCATTTTCAATTCCCCCTCCAACCCGACCGGAGCGGGATATAGCTGGGACGAGCTGAAGGCACTGACCGATGTTCTTCTGCGCCATCCCCATGTCTGGGTGATGACCGATGATATGTATGAGCATCTGGCCTATGATGACTTCAAATTTTGCACACCTGCCGAGGTCGAGCCGGCACTCTATCCGCGCACGCTGACCTGCAACGGTGTCTCAAAAGCCTATGCGATGACGGGATGGCGGATTGGCTATGCCGCCGGTCCCGAGCCCCTGATCGCCGCCATGCGCAAAATTCAATCGCAATCCACATCCAACCCCTGCACCATCAGCCAATGGGCGGCTGTCGAAGCCTTGAACGGTCCACAGGAATTTTTAACCGAGAACAACGCCTCTTTCAGCCGTCGTCGCGATTTGGTGGTCAAAATACTCAATGAGACCAAAGGAATTACCTGCCCCACGCCGGAAGGCGCGTTTTATGTCTACCCCTCAATCGCCGCACTCATTGGAAAACAGACAGCCAGTGGCACCGTTATTACAGATGATGAGACCTTCGCCACGGAGCTTCTTGAACAAACCGGCGTCGCGGTGGTCTTTGGCGCCGCCTTTGGCCTATCCCCAAATTTCCGCGTGAGCTATGCCACATCAGATGCCGAGCTCTTAGAAGCCTGTACTAGAATCAAAGAATTTTGTGAAAACCTAATCTAATTTGAGTTATTGCCATGACCATTGCCCTACCGAGGTATTTTTTTCGAACCCGCGAAAACGGTGCGGTCCTGTTCAAGACTCCGGTAAATAATCGCCAAAATCGGCTGGAAATGCACCAAATCGCGGCAATTAACATACGCAACCAGACCGTGAAACCGCTGGGCGATACTGTCCTGACCGATGAAGAAACCAAGTTGATCGCAGACTGGATGCGAGAGCGCAAAACCGTGCTAGAAGAGCGTGAAATCGATGACATATTACGAACTATTGATCACCTCAATCTGACCGCGCAATGGGCGCAATCAAAAGCCAGCGATGCAGATCTAGAGCGAGTCACAGATCAGCTGTTATTATCCATGCATGATCTGCGAACAATCCTGAGCCGCAAAAAAATCGAGCGGGCCACGAACAAGCCCTAAGGATTACGCCCAGCCAGACGGTGAAACCGCAGCCAAAGTAAGACCGCGGCCAGTCCGAGCCCAACGACCAGACCCATCCATATGCCGGCCTCTTGGAAGCCGAACCAAAAGCCCAAAACATAGCTGATCGGCAGGCCGATCAACCAATAGGATATCGCGGCGATCCACATGGGCACTTTGGTGTCTTGCAAACCGCGCAGCAGGCTCAGGGCCACAACCTGTGCGGCATCGACAAATTGAAACAATGCCGCGAGCATCAACAAGAGCGTGCCGATGCGTAGAATGTCAGCGGTCAAAGGATCCTGCGGGTCCAAAAACGCACGGATCAAGAGCTGCGGGCTCGTCAGGAAAAAGAATATGGCCACAATGGCCGCAACGCTCGACAAGCCCATTGTCACCCAGGCTGTGCGCCGGACCGCGGGCCAGTCCTGCCGAGCAAAGGCTTTGCCGGCGCGCACCGTGCCGGCTTGTGATAAGCCCATATGCACCATGAAACTCAACGCCGCCAGCTGCAATACAATACCATGGGCCGCCAGCTCCAAATGTCCGAGCCAACCCATCATAAAGGCGGACGCGGCAAACAATCCGCTTTCGGCAAGGGCCGTGGCCGAGATCGGCACCGCAAGCCGGGTGACGGCCAGGGCGGCGCTGCCATCAAATCGCCAGAAGCGGGCGAACATCTGTTGTTCGGGGAAATTGCGCTGGATGTAGATCACAAATCCGAGCAGAGCCAACGTTTGCGCCATGACCGACGCAATCGCTGCGCCCTGCAGCCCCAACTCCGGCAGCCCCCAATTGCCAAATATCAAGGCATAGTTGATCAGCGCATTGGCCACCAAAACAAAGAGGGACACCCAAAGCACGATCCCGGCATGTTCCAGCGCCGAAAGATAGCTGCGCAGCACCAATCCCCACAATGCGGGCCATAGGCCAAAACCCGCGATGCGGAGATAGTCCTGCGCGCCCTGTGCCACTGTGGGATCCTGACCCATCGCCTCAAGCAGAGGGCGGGCATGCCACATGGGCAAAAACAATAGAGCCGCCGCCAAAGTCGACACCCAAAGCCCCATGCGTGTGGCCCGCCTGGCCGATTGCGAATCCTCCTCCGCCATAGATTTGGCCACCATCGGCAAAATTGCGAAAGCAAAACCGGAGGTTGCGATGAAGGCGATGAACAAGACTTGGGCGCCCAAAGTCACCTGCGCCAGCGCCAGAACGGAATACCAGCCCAGCATCAACGTATCGGTTGTATGCACAGCAAATTGCGCCACTTGGCTGCCAACCAAAGGCAGTCCCAAGATCAACAAAGATCGCGCTTCCAATGTGATCGCAGAGGTTTTTTTCATATCTTTCTCTTAAGCAGAAGCCAGCGGTCTGACCAGTGGTGAAATCGGCAAGGAATATGGACCGCGCCGCGCGCCAGGTCTTTTCTTGCCCGGCAACTTCTGCCATGAATACCGCCAATCAAAGAAAGAGCAGCCCAATGGCAAGTGACCTATTATCTTCGGCCGCAAATACGGATTATGACGCCTCCTCCATTGAGGTGTTGGAAGGTCTCGAGCCGGTGCGCAAACGACCCGGCATGTATATCGGCGGCACCGATGAGCGGGCCTTGCACCATCTGGTGGCTGAGGTTTTGGACAACTCAATGGATGAGGCGGTGGCAGGCCATGCCAATCGCATCGAAGTTGAGCTGCACGCAGATTATTCCGTAACCATCCGCGACAATGGCCGCGGTATTCCTGTTGATCCCCATCCGAAATTTCCCGACAAATCCGCCCTTGAGGTTATCCTGTGCACCTTGCACGCCGGTGGCAAATTTTCTGGTAAAGCCTATCAAACCTCGGGCGGCCTGCATGGGGTTGGTGCCTCAGTGGTCAATGCGCTCTCCGATTCCATGGTTGTCGAAGTCGCCCGCAATCGGGAACTCTACGAGCAGCGCTTCGCCCGCGGCATCCCGCTGGGTCCCATTGCCAAGATCGGCGCCGCCCCCAATCGCCGCGGCACCTCGGTCACCTTTCATGCAGATGAACAGATCTTCGGCAAGCATCGATTCAAACCTGCGCGCCTCTTTGCCTCTATTCGATCCAAGGCCTATCTATTTTCCGGCGTCGAAATTCGGTGGAAAACCGAGATTGATGATGGCGAAACACCGCGTGAAGCGACGTTCCATTTTCCCGGTGGCCTGTCGGACTATCTCGTGGAGACCCTGGGCAAAGCCAGCACCTATGCCGAGGCCCCTTTCGCCGGCACCGTGGATTTTCAAGAGCGCTTCAATGTCCCCGGCAAGGTCGAATGGGCGGTCAATTGGACACCATCGCGTGATGGCTTCATCCAATCTTATTGTAATACCGTGCCGACACCGGAAGGTGGCACCCATGAAAGCGGGTTCTGGGCCGCAATCTTAAAAGGCATCAAAGCCTATGGCGAGTTGGTCAATAACCGCAAAGCCAGCAATATCACCCGTGATGACCTCACAACAGGCGGTTGCGCGCTGGTCTCTTGTTTCATCAGCGAGCCGGAATTCGTCGGCCAAACCAAAGACCGTTTGGCCACTGTCGAAGCTCAACGATTGGTCGAAAACTCCGTCCGTGACCGGTTCGACAATTGGCTTGCAGCCGATACGAAGTCCGCCGGCGCAATCCTCGATTTCTTGGTCCTGCGCGCTGAGGAGCGCCTGCGCCGCCGGCAGGAAAAAGAAACGCAGCGCAAATCTGCCACTAAGAAACTGCGCCTGCCGGGAAAACTCACCGATTGCACCTCTAAAACCCGCGAGGGCACGGAATTATTCATCGTTGAAGGCGACAGCGCCGGCGGCTCAGGCAAAGGCGCGCGCAATCGCGTCAACCAAGCGCTTTTGCCCCTCAAGGGGAAAATCCTCAACGTCTTGGGCGCCGCGTCAAATAAACTTGGCTCGAATGCTGAGATCAGCGACCTCTGCGAGGCGCTGGGCGTCGGGATTGGCACAAAATTCAATATTGATGATCTGCGCTATGAAAAAGTCATCATCATGACCGATGCCGATGTCGATGGAGCCCATATCGCCAGCCTTCTCATGACGTTCTTTTTCTCACAAATGCGGCCTTTGATTGATGCCGGCCATCTTTATCTGGCCTGCCCCCCGCTGTTTCGCCTAACGCAGGGGGCCAAGCGGGTGTATTGCCTGGATGAGGCAGAGAAAGATCTCTGGCTTGCCAAGGGATTGGGCGGTAAGGGCAAAATTGACGTCAGCCGTTTCAAAGGTCTGGGCGAAATGGATGCCAAGGATCTCAAAGAGACCACAATGGACCCGTCGACACGCAAATTGATTCGCGTCACCGTTGATGAGGACACGCCGGGCGAGACCGGAGATCTCATTGAACGGTTGATGGGCAAAAAGCCGGAAAAACGGTTTGAGTATATCCAAGCCAACGCCAAATTCGTTGAAGAGCTCGATCTATAGATCCAAGCAAAAGGACCGGCGCCTATGCCAATCTATGCGATTACAATGCTTGCCGCGGGGATTGGGATACCTGTCCTGGCCGCGATGAATGCAGCCCTCGGCCGATCTCTTGGCGCGCCCATGCTCGCCGGGGTGGTGTTGATCGCTGTGGGCTTGCTCACCGCCAGTCTGGTGGCCATTACCCAAGGGCCCAGCGCTCTGGTCAAACTCGCAACGGCACCAAAACATCTGTTCTTTGCCGGCGTCTTGCTGGCGTTTTATGTGCTGTCCATAACCGCGATTGCGCCCAAGTTTGGCGTTGGAAATGCCATTTTCTTTGTGCTCATCGGCCAATTGATTTCCGCGGCCGTGATCGATCATTTCGGATTATTTGGCGCTCAGCAAATCCCTCTGACCTGGACCCGTCTCAGCGGATTACTTCTCATGGCCGCCGGGGTCTTGCTGACGCAAAAAGCCTAAGCGACGGTCTACTGCGGACCCTTTGCCAGCTCCGCAACCAGATCCCAGAGCGCATCAGGCACATCAACTTCCGCCATAGGGCTGCGGGCACTGCCGGGAAGCCGTGCGCCCTCCTGCAAAGCCACCGCATCTGCAAGCCGTGCCAAACGATCGGCAAACCCATCATGATGGGTGCTCGGGTCCAAAATAAGGTAAAACTGCCCCAATCCATGCGGCGGGCCGTCCGGCAATTTCAAGCCACCCACATCCAAGGAATTGACAGACCCTGTCATCCCCGCGGCGAGAAGCTCGGCCAATATGCCAAAACCCCAGCCTTTATAGCCGCCGGCTGAGACCAAAGCTCCGCCCAGTGCTGCCTCTGGAGTCGTCGTCGGCAAGCCCTGCGCATCCACAGCCCAGCCCAAAGGAATTTCCTCCCCGGCGGCCTTTGCCATGGTGATCTTGCCCAGCGCCACGGCAGAGGTGGAAAAGTCAAAATGCACCGCGAGGCCACCGGCACCATCTGGAACCGACATGGCAATGGGATTGGTGCCAATCACCTTTTGGTTGCCCCCCGGAGGCGCCACAACCGGGCTGGCGTTGGTAAAACCAATCGCCATCAAACCCTCAGCGGCCAATTGAGCGGTGAAATATCCCAAAGATGTGCAGGTGTGCGCATGAGCCACCGCGAGCGAGGCCGTGCCATTTTCCCGCGCAGCGGCCACGGCCATGGGCAAAGCGGCCTCGAAAGCCGGCTGCGCAAAGCCATAGCCCGCGTCCGATAGGATCGAGCCCGGCCGGGAGGCCGTCACCTTTGGATCCACCGAACCGCTCACCCGGCCTGTGGCCAATTGGCGGCAATAGCTCTCGAGATAATAGAGCCCGCAAATCACATTGCCATGCGCCTCCGCATCGGCAACGGCCCGCGCCACAGAGGTGGCTATCCAGTCTTTTGCGCCAAAAGCTTCAAGCGCCAATTTACTGGCAGTTTCAATTTCCAAGACAGAGCAGCGCGGCATAGCATTTCCAATTCAAACAGGTCTAATGGTCATCGTTTTGGAGAAAAAATCAGGCTTTTCCAGGTTAAGCAACACAATATTCAGACAATCTGTCCCTTGCTCAACCGCACTTGCCGGTCCATCCGGGCAGCCAACTCCATATTATGCGTGGCAATCAACGCCGCCATGCCCGTGCTGCGCACGAGGCCCATCAAGACATCAAACACGTGATCAGAGGTTTCAGGGTCGAGGTTCCCAGTCGGCTCATCGGCCAGCAGAAGTTTTGGTTCATTGGCCAGTGCACGGCAAAAGGCGACCCTTTGTTGCTCCCCGCCGGACAATTCACTCGGTCTGTGATCGGCACGCTCTGCCAAACCCGTTTGATCCAAGAGCTCCAGCGCCCGTTTGCGGGCAGAACCGACCGCTTTGCCCGCCGCCTGCTGCGGCAGCATGATATTTTCAGCCGCCGTGAATTCTGGGAGCAGATGATGAAATTGATAAACAAAACCAATTTCCATCCGTCGCAAATCCGTGCGCAACCGATCATCGGCGCGTGACATGTCGCGCCCCGCAATCTGCAACTGACCACTGTCGGCGGTGTCCAGCAGGCCGGCAATATGCAGCAATGTGGACTTTCCCGAACCAGATGGCGCCACCAGCGAGGTCACTTGCCCAGCCATCAGCGTCAAATCACAGCTCTGCAGCACCCTCACCTCATTGGCCTGGCCCGGATTGTAGGATTTACAGATCCCCGTCAGCGACAACACCGGCTCATTCATTGCGCAATGCCTCCACCGGGTTCATCCTGGCTGCCCGTCTTGCGGGGAAAATGGTGATAAAAAAGGACAAAAACAGTGAAATCCCCACGGCTTTGAGCACATCCACACCGCGCAGCTCTGAGGGCAGATGGTAGATGCCCCGGATCGAGGGATCCCAGACTTGCCCACCAGATAGGTAATTCACCAGACTAAAAATCGCATCAATGTTGACCACAAAGACCACGCCAACAATCACGCCCAGAAGCGTACCGACCAAGCCAATCCCCGCGCCGCACAGGAAGAACACCCGCAACACCGTGCCTTCGCTGAGGCCAATGGTTCGCAGAATGCCGATGTCGCGGCCCTTGTTTTTCACCAGCATGATGAGGCCCGAGATAATATTCATAGTGGACAGCAAGATCAGGACAATCATGATGACCAACATCACATTGTCTTCAACCGCCAAGGCCCGCAGAAATCCGCCCGCGTAATCGCGCCAAGTTTCCACCACGGCCGACTCGCCCGCCGCTTCACGCAGCTTGCGCGCCATGACCTCCGCTTGCTCTGGCGCATCAACAAAAACCTCAATCTGATCGGCAAAGCCTTCTTTGTTGAAAAAACTCTGCGCTTCCTCGAAGGGTAGATAAAGGCGGGTATGATCAATGTTATAATGCCCCGCGGTGAAGATGTACGAGACCGTATAAGACTTGACCCGCGGGCTTGTGCCAAAGGCCGTCCGCACGCCATTTGGTGAGATCAATTTGATCCGATCTCCAATCGCCAAGCGCAGCGCCTTGGCCACGCCAGAACCAATCGCCACCCCTTGAGAAAAATCATCAATATCTCCTTGGCTCCGCTCGGAGTTCGCCACGTTGGGGATGGTTTTTAAATTCTCAAGCGTGATGCCAAAAACAATCACCCCGTGATTTTGATCGTTTGCCGTGCCCATGACCTGCCCGCGTATCAGCGGCGCTGCACGCGTGACCCCTGGCACCGCCTGCACTTGGGCTGTCAAGGCCTCGAAGGCTTCGATCCGATAGTCAAAACTACTACTGGGGCCGTCGAAACGCTGTTCATAGACCGTCACATGGGCATTGGCGCCCAAAATTGCATCAACAAATTCCGTGCGAAAGCCGCTGCGCACAGCCAGCACAATAATCAAAGCGGCCACAGCAAGGGCGATGCCAATCAAGCTGATCCAGGTCATCGCGCTGACGCCACCCTCGGCGCGTTTGGCCCTAAGATAGCGCCAAGCAATCAGAAATTCAAAAGCGGCAAAGGGCGCAGCGCGGGTCATAGGCGCCTCGCGGTGGCTGGCCTCTGGGCCTTCATCCATTCCTCTTGCCTCATGGGCTATGCCGCTTTCTGCGCCTCATGCGCGCTTGAATTCAATTATATTGCGCAATGACTTTGGCGATCGCGGCTTGAGGCGTCAATTCTTCACTCTCGCCAGTTTTACGGCAGGTCAGTTCAACCACACCGTTTTTCAAGCCCCTTGGTCCAACCGTTAAGCGCCAAGGCAAGCCGATAAGATCCATCGTGGCAAATTTGCCGCCGGCGCGCTCGTTGCGGTCGTCATACAGCGGCTCAAGTCCGGCTTTGGTCAATTGGTGGTAAAGATCCTCACAGGCGGCATCCGCCTCTGCATCACCTTGCTTGAGATTCACAATTCCGCAATGAAATGGGGTGACACCTTCTGGCCAAATGATGCCTTTATCGTCATGGCTGGCCTCAATAATGGCCCCAACCAGACGGCTCACGCCAATGCCATGGCTGCCCATATGCACAGGCACCTGTTTACCATCACCGTCCTGGACCGTGGCCCCCATAGCCTCAGAATATTTTGTGCCAAAGTAAAAAATCTGCCCCACTTCAATCCCGCGCGCCACTTTGCGGCGCTCTTGCGGCACCTCGGCGAAAAGCGCCTCATCATGGGTTTCATCGGTGCGGGCGTATTTGGTCGTAAACTCTTCCATGATCGACTGACATTGCGCTTTGTCATCATAATTGATGTCACGATCACCAAAGGTCAGATCTGTCACTGCGCTGTCGTAGAACACTTCGCTCTCGCCTGTCTCGGCCAGAACCAAAAATTCATGGGTATCATCGCCACCTATCGGGCCGCTGTCCGCCCGCATGGGGATGGCTTGTAGGCCCATGCGCTCATATGTGCGCAGATAGCTGACCAAATGGCGGTTATAGGCGTGCATCGCATCTTCTTTGGTCAGGTCGAAATTATACCCGTCTTTCATATAGAATTCGCGGCCCCGCATCACACCAAACCGTGGACGCCGCTCATCGCGGAACTTCCATTGGATCTGATACATGGTCAGGGGCATGTCTTTGTAAGACGTCACATGGCCCCGAAAAATATCTGTGATCAGCTCTTCTGCGGTGGGGGTGAAAAGCATATCGCGGCCGTGGCGGTCTTTGATGCGCAGCATCTCCTCACCATAATCATCATAGCGCCCTGATTCTCGCCAAAGATCTGCCGATTGAATGGTTGGCATCAACATCGCCAAATGCCCGGCTTTCGCTTGTTCTTCATGCACGATGTTTTCAATGTTTTTGAGCACCTTTAATCCAAGCGGCAACCAAGAATATATGCCCGCGGCAGATTGCTTGATCATCCCAGCACGCAGCATCAAGCGATGCGAGACAATCTGCGCCTCGGCGGGGTTTTCTTTCAGGACGGGCAAAAAGTAGCGACTTAGGCGCATCGAACACTCCAATTGATTTCAGGGGTCAGTTTAATGCCCCCCCGCGAGCGTCACAAGCGAAAGCGGTCGAAACTGCGTCATAGCCGCGATATTTCCCTTCCCCCTCTTGCAAGCTGGGCTACAATACGCAAGTTGAACCACAAAGGGAGATTGATCATGGCCTTACCAGTGTCTTTACAGCTGCGCTATTGGGGAGTTGCCGCCGCCGTTTTGGGCCTGGTGCTTTGGTTTTTGGGCGACACATTGCTGCCCTTCATTTTGGGCGGGGCCATTGCTTACCTGCTCGACCCGATTGCCGACCGGATGGAGCGCTGGGGGCTGTCGCGCCTGCTTGCCACAAGTGTGATCACCTTGGCGGCGATTTTCGTATTTGTCTTAGCCATGCTGCTGATCGTGCCATTGCTGGTGCAGCAAGCGATTTCTTTGTTCAATACGGCGCCTCAGATTGCCGCCGATCTCTGGACATTTCTGACAACCCGCTTCCCGGATCTTCTCGATAACAACAGCACGATTAGGCAGTCCCTGACTGGGCTGGGCGAGACCATTCAGGCGCGCGGTGGCGCTTTGGTTAATGGTCTGGCCTCCTCGCTCAATTCCATCGTCAATATTGTGGTCTTGATCGTGGTCGTGCCAGTCGTCGCGTTTTATCTATTGCTCGATTGGGACAATTTGGTGGCAAAAATTGACGAGTTGATCCCGCGCGACCACCTTGAGAACGTACGCAGATTGGGCCGCGAGATTGATGCCACCCTCGCCTCCTTCATCCGCGGACAAGGCACGGTGTGCTTTATCCAAGGGCTTTACTACGGCATTGCCTTGATGCTGGCGGGGTTGAACTATGGCATTGTTGTCGGCTTTGTGGCCGGGTTGATCTCTTTCATTCCCTATGTTGGCGCCTTGGTCGGCGGCAGTTTGGCCATCGGGCTGGGTCTGTTCCAGTTCTGGGGAGATTGGGTCTCTTTGGGGCTGGTGGGGGCCATCTTTGTGACCGGTCAAATGATCGAGGGCAATTACCTGACACCCAAATTGGTCGGCCTGTCTGTGGGGCTGCATCCGGTCTGGCTGTTGTTTGCACTCTCGGTGTTTGGCAGCCTGTTCGGCTTTGCCGGCATGCTTGTTGCGGTACCGGTGGCGGCAGCAATTGGTGTTTTGACGCGCTTTGCCATTGGCCGCTATAAACGCAGCCGCCTGTATCAAGGCACCAGCGGACCCGCCAGCGAATGAACACCCAACTCAGCTTTGACCTGCCCGCCCGTGCCGCTTTGGGACGGGACGATTTCTTTATTTCACCCAGCAATCGAATCGCGGTTTCAATGATCGATAACTGGACAGATTGGAGCAGTCGAAAACTGCTGCTCACTGGTCCTGAAGGTGCGGGCAAGACCCATCTGACCCATGTCTGGGCAAGACAGTCAGGCGCAACAATCATCGACGCCACAGAGCTGCAAGATGACGCGGTGCCTAAACTGAGTAGCGGCCCCGTGGCTGTGGAAAATGTTCATACAATTGCAGGTCTTGACGCACAGCAGACCGCCCTGTTCTATCTGCACAACCTGTGCCTTGAAACCGGCCAATCGATCCTGTTTACTGGACGTGGTGAACCCCAGCATTGGTTGTTGACCCTGCCCGACCTCGAGAGCCGGCTGCGCGGTGCCCCTTTGGTTCAACTCAACCCACCCGATGACGCACTTCTCAAAGCAGTGTTGATCAAACTATTTGGCGACCGACAATTGTCGCCCTCTCCTGAGTTGATCACCTATGTCGTCCGGCGCATTGACCGATCGTTTGACGCGGCACAAAAACTGGTCGTGGCATTAGATACGCTCTCACTCGCTGAAAAAAGACCGCTCTCGCGGCGCCTCGCAGCGCGGCTGCTTGAGCCATCTCAGGAAAATCTTCTATGAATTCAGATCAATACCTGAAGAAAAATGACCAAGATCTCAATGGTCAGAACCCGATAAAGAACCC
>ENA-OWNS01001054-OWNS01001054.1-marine-metagenome-genome-assembly--contig:-NODE-1054-length-11580-cov-4.493436_pt1 | contig 11580 bp, 9 predicted proteins | sample MGYA00238137_ERZ651772 | MGnify/ENA primary metagenome ERZ651772 (study PRJEB26903, sample SAMN06264699) | marine metagenome | isolation source: Columbia River Estuary | place: USA:Columbia River Estuary... | reverse complement strand
AAAAAATGATCTTGATCTTATAAAAATTGCATACATGAATGATAGCAATAATGGAACTGAAGATACGTCTCCAACTTTTAAATCAGTTGAAGAGGGGTCTGAGACTATGTCAAAGGAAGCTAACACTCAATTAGCATTAAGACAAGAGAAATTTATACGAGATTTAAAAAATGCTCTTGTTAGGATTGAAAACAAAACTTATGGAGTCTGTAGGGTAACTGGAAAGCTTATTGATAAAAAAAGACTTAATATAGTCCCTCATGCTACCCTAAGTATTGAAGCTAAAAACATACAAAAATAAATCTTATTGATTTTGAACTCTTTGCTTAAAAATATTGATGCTAGAAAGTCAGTAATATTTATCTTATTATTAATCTTTTTAGATCAGTTTGTAAAGATCTTTATTAAATTAAATTATCCTGTTACCTCCTATGGTGAACCCCCTATAATTGACCTTGGGTTTTTCAAGTTACTTTTCATTGAAAATAAAGGAATGGCTATGGGAGCTAGACTAAATAATTTAATACCTTTTTTAGATGATACTACAGCAAAGCTAATACTAACTTTTATAAGAATTTTTGCTTGTGTAGGTCTTGGCTTTTGGTTGAAAAATATTATCCGAAATAAAGGCTCACAATTATTAATAATCTGTGTTTGTTTAATATTTGCTGGTGCTCTAGGTAATCTGATTGACTCAGTTTTTTATGGTTTAATCTTTTCCTCTAGTTTTGGTCAAGTAGCTACATTATTCCCTGAAGTTGGTTACGCTTCTTTATTTTATGGAAGTGTCGTAGATATGATACAATTTCCATTAGCAACTTGGAATTGGCCAGATTGGATGCCTATTATAGGGGGCAAACAGTATACTTTTTTTGAATACGTTTTTAATTTTGCCGACTCCTATATAAGCACAGGAATAATTCTTCTTTTGATATTTAATAAAAAAGCGTCCATTTAACTTAGCTAAAGTTATATACCCTTTTTGGAGTTATTATATAATCTAAGCTGATATCATGATCCTCAATATCCAGGATTTTATCAATAGGTTCAAATAATGAAAGCCCTATTTTTAAAGCATTGTTTTTAATATCCCCTAAAAATTTATCATAATAGCCGCCCCCATAACCTACTCTGTCTCCTTGTTTATCAAAAGCTAAAAGAGGGACGAATATAACTTCCAATAAATCTGGATTTGATTTGCTTGAATTTACTGGTTCTCTTATGCCTAGTTGATTTTTTGAATAACTTGTATTCTTATTAATTTCAATATGTATCAAGTTTGTTCCTAAAATTTTAGGAACAAAAACTCTTTTATTTTTTTTGAATAACAGATTTATAATCTCGTTAGTTTCAACCTCATTATTTAAAACATTAGATAAGTATGAATGATAAAAATTTTTTTCCCATATATTAAGAGTCATTAAGTTTTTAAAAATTAGTTTACTTGAAGTTTTTACCTGATTGGGGCTTAGTAGTGATCTTTCTTTTTTAAATAATTGTCTTAGGAAAAGTTTGTTGTTATTTATCATCAACATTAATATAAAAAAAAAATAGGCTTAATTTTGTTTTAGTGAAACAATCTGAACTTCATATTCAATCTAAATCTCTTCCTGAGCTTCCTGGGGTATATCAGTTTTATGATGATAAAAAAATTATATATATAGGTAAAGCAAAGAATTTAAAAAAAAGAGTTTCATCTTATTTTACTAAGAATCACGATAATAAAAAAACAAAACTTCTCGTAAAAAGCATAAGGAAAATTGAAAAAATTATAGTTGATACGGAAATGGATGCCCTTCTATTAGAAAATAACCTAATTAAAAAATATCAACCTAAATATAATATTCTTTTAAAAGATGATAAATCATACCCCTGGATATGCATTGTTAAAGAGCCTATCCCTGACATCTTCTATACAAGGAAAGTTGAAAAAAGAAGAGGCGAATATTATGGCCCCTTTACAAATGTATATAGCGCAAGGTTCCTTATTAAGCTAATTAAAGATATTTATCCATTTTTAAATCATGAACTAAATCACTTGATAAAAAAAGAGACAGAAGAGAGTATTAAAATTAAGTTTTCGGAAAACATAAAATCAATTCGAAATTTAATCAAAGGCCATTTTAGAAAATCCATTGATGAGCTAAAAGAGAAAATGAAATTATTTTCAAAAAATCTTAAATATGAAAAAGCTCAAGACATAAAAGAAAAGCTAGAGATTTTATATAATTATCAAGCTAAGTCAACCATAGTGAACTCCAAAATAAGTGATATAGATGTTTTTGCATTAATCTCTGACGAATCTTATGCCTATATAAATTATTTACAAATTTCATACGGAGCTGTGATTAGATCTTTTACGCTAGAGGTTAAAAAGAAGCTAGATGAGTCTGATAAGGAGATTTTAAGCTTAGCAGTAATAGAACTTAAACAAAGATTTCAATCACACAGTAAGGAAGTGGTTTTACCATTTAAGCTAAAGCTTCCTCAGCCAATTAAAGTAACTGTTCCTAAGACAGGTGATAAAAAAAAATTAATTGAGTTATCTGAAAGAAATGCAAAATTTTACAGAATTGATAAACTAAAACAAATTAAAATTATTGATCCAGAGGCTCATGGAAACAGAATTATGGAGCAAGCAAAAAAGGACTTACAATTGAAAGAAAAACCTATTCAAATCGAATGTTTTGATAATTCAAATTTAATGGGAACAAATCCAGTTGCATCTTGTGTTGTGTTTAAGAATGGTAAACCCTCCAAAAAAGATTATAGACATTTTAAAATTCAGAATATTGATGGCCCTAATGATTTTGCTTCTATGGAGCAGGTTATTTACAGGCGATTAAAAAGGCTTTTAGATGAAAATGAGGCTTTACCTAATTTAATAGTCGTAGACGGAGGAAAAGGTCAGTTGTCTTCTGGAGTTAACAGCTTAAGAAAATTAAATTTAGAAAATAGAGTTGCTATAATTGGTATTGCTAAAAAACTTGAAGAGATCTTCAAGCCTAATGATAAGCTCCCGTTATATATTGATAAAAAGTCTGAAACTTTAAAATTAATTCAGCAATTAAGAAATGAGGCCCATAGGTTTGCAATTAACTTCCATAGGGATCTAAGAAGTAAAGACGCACTAAAATCTGGCATAGATGGATTAAAAGGAGTGGGGCCAATTCTTAAAGACAAACTTTTAAATAAGTATAAATCGTTCAAAAGATTGAAAAATGCTGATGAAGAAGAATTAATAAAATTTCTTGGTAAGATTAGAGGTAGATCTATTTTTAATCAATTAAGAAATTAATTTTAAGTAATTTTGATACTGCAAATGATGAAAGTTATTTTCCTATATCTCCAGATTCTCCTTTTTAGTGTCAATATAGTTTTCAGCCAATCCTCAGCTAAAAATATAGATCCATTTAAAGCTGGAGAAATTCTAGAATACAGGGTTCACTATGGAATTTTCAATGCTAGTTTTGCGTCCCTTAAACTATCGAGTGAAGAGCTTGATGGAAAAACGCTTTTACTTGCCTCTGGATATGGTAAAACAATTGGTCTAGCAAGGTTGTTTTTTAAAGTTGAAGATTATTACAGCAGTTATTTTGACAGTAATAATGTAACGCCTGTTTTTTTTAAACGTAATATTTATGAAGGTGGTTATACTAAAAACTTAGAAGTCAATTTTGATTCACAATCTAATAAAGCGATTGTCAACAACATCAAAAAGGGAACAGTGGAAACTATTTCAACTGAGAAAAACATTCAAGATCTTATCTCATCTTTATATTATCTTAGAAAAAACTTTTCTGAAGACAATATAGATATAGGTGATTTTTTTACAATAAATATGTTTTATGATTCCAAAAATAGAGAGCTCTTGCTTAAATATGAAGGCAAGGAGATTATTAATACAAAATTTGGTAAAATAGAGTGCATAAAGCTAATGCCCGTGACAAATAGAAGTAGAATATTTAAAGGGGAGGGTAGTATTACAATTTGGTTAACAAATGATAAAAACAGAATTCCAATAAGGGTTCAAGCAGATTTATTAGTTGGATCTATTAAGGCTGATGTAGAAAAATTTTCTGGAATTGCTAATCCTATTGAAATTCAAATTAACAACTGATGAATAAGAAAATAAAGTACTATTGTTTTTTTGGATTAGTTTATTTTTTCATAGTATTCTTAAGCTCATGTGCTTCTGAAATAAATGAACCTGCAAAAGAAGAGTCTATTAAGTATAGGTACGGTTATGATGAAAGTAAATATTTGTTTGAAGAAAGAAAAGTCAGAAGTGGAGACACTTTTGGCGATATTTTAGAAGGACAAGGTGTTGATTATCCTGAAATATATCAAGCGCTTCAAAAAACAAAAAATGATGTAGATTTTAGAAAGCTTCAAATAGGGAAACCCTACACATTAATATACTTAAATGATTCTATCAAAAAATTAAAAGCCTTTGTTTATCATCCAACAATTGAGGGGTATTCTTTTATTCAATTAAGAGACAGTGTGTTTGGAAATACGTTTAAAAAAACCAGAACATATAAAGATTTATCTGCCTCTGGGATTATTGATAACTCATTATATCTAACTTTAGAAGAACAAAACAAGGATCCTTTGTTAACTTATTATTTGTCTGACATTTATGCATGGACAATTGATTTCTTTAGATTAGATAAAGGAGATAAGTTTAAAGTGATCTATACCGAAGCATATGTTGATGACACTATTCCCGTTGGAATAACAAAAATTAAAGCAGCTTACTTTGTTCATAGAGGCATTGAAAGATATGCCTTTGAATACGAGACAGATTCTATAAAAGGTATTGTTGAGTATCTTGATCAAGATGCAAAAAACTTAAGAAGGGCATTCTTGCAGTCGCCTATTAAATTTGGTAGAATATCATCAAGATATAATTTAAGAAGAAGAATTGCATATTATGGTAATAGAGTTAGGCCACATAAAGGAACTGATTTTGCTGCTCCTAGCGGCACTCCTATTTTATCAACCGCAAATGGAACTATAATTGAGTCAAGCTATACAAGAGCAAATGGAAGATATGTGAAAGTTAAACATAACAATACTTACTCGACTCAATATCTTCATATGAGAAAAAGTAATGTTAGGGTTGGACAGTTTGTTGAACAAGGAGACGTACTAGGTTTTGTTGGAATGACAGGAAATACTTCTGGGCCACATGTATGTTATAGATTCTGGAAAAACGGAGTTCAAGTTGATCCTTTCAAGCAAAAACTTCCTGAGGCTAAGCCAATTAATGAATCTTTAAAAAATAAGTACTTTAGTGATATAGTTTTAATCAAATCTCAACTTGATTCTGTAATAATTAAAAATAACACATCCATCTAATGGCCTTGTCAAAACAAAATCCTACAACTTTAAACTCATGGCTAAGCCTTGATAAGCAATTTAAAGTTGAGTGTAATGATCATATTTCTAGTTTTTTTGAAGAAAAAAATCGACTTGATAACTTTACAATAAGCTGGCAAGATTTTTATTTAGATTTCTCGAAAAACAGGCTTAGTTCAACTTCTTTGGAGTTATTAATTGATTTATGTACAGAAACTAATTTAAAGAATAACATTGAAAAATATTTTAATGGTTCCGCAATTAATGAGACCGAGAAAAGATCTGTTCTTCATACTGCATTGAGGTCAAGCGAAATAAAAAACCCTGACTTAAAACAAGAGGTTGATGATGCGTTAGAGAAAATCACTAATATTTCAGATCAAATAAATAGTGGAATAAAACTAGGGTTTACAGGTAAAAAAATTACAGATATTGTAAATATTGGAATTGGGGGCTCACACCTTGGTCCAGAAATGGTTACTGAAGCATTATCATTTTACAGTCTTGGAATTAATCCTCACTTTGTCTCTAATATTGATCCTGATTTTACATCAAAGCTACTTGAAAAATTAAATCCTGAAACTACCGTTTTCATTATTGTTTCAAAAACATTTACAACAATCGAAACATTAGAAAATGCAAAAAAAATAAGAAGATGGTTTGTGGAAAATGCCAATGAAGAATCTATAAAGGATCATTTTATAGCTGTGTCCAATAATACTGAAGCACCAAAAAAATTTGGTATTTCATCTGACAATGTTCTTTCTATTCCTGAATGGGTAGGAGGAAGATTTTCACTCTGGGGCTCCGTTGGTTTAATTATCTCTATCATTATTGGGTCAAAAAACTTCAAAGAATTCTTAAAGGGTGCTGAATCTATGGATCTTCATTTTAGAAATTCTCCTTTTGAGAAAAACATTCCAATAATTCTAGCAGTAATTAGTATATGGTATAATAATTTTTTTAAATGTGAAACTGAAGCTGTACTTCCATACAATCAGTTTCTTGGAAAATTACCCGACTATTTACAGCAAGCAAGCATGGAGAGTAATGGAAAGAGTATTGATCGGGGTGGTAATAAAGTCAATTATGAAACTGGGTCTATTATCTGGGGTTCCACAGGAACAAATGCTCAGCATGCTTTTTTTCAGCTAATGCACCAAGGAACTAAAATTATACCTTCTGATTTCATTGCTTTTAAAAAATCTTTATATGGTGACTCAAAACAACATGATATTTTGATTTCAAATTTTTTAGCCCAAACAAATGCATTAATGATGGGCAAAAATTCTACTGGGAGTGAGATTCATAAAAATATTGAAGGCAACAAGCCCTCTAATTCAATAGTTATTAACAAGCTTACACCTTCAAGCCTTGGGGCGCTTATTTCAATGTATGAAAATAAGATCTTTACAATTGGTTCTGTTTTAAATATCTATAGCTACGATCAGTGGGGCGTTGAGCTAGGAAAATCAATAGCTAGAGACATCTCTAACGGAAAGCAAGATAATCTTGATAAATCTACTATTAAGATTAGCGAAATACTAAAGAGTTAGTTAGTAACATTAGTCTGTTTATTTCTTAATATTATGTTAATATTTATATGATTTAAAAAAAGATAATTATCATATTTTTGTTTAAAATAATATCATCAAATGAAAAAACTAATAATAGGGATATTCTTACTATCCACAATTCAAATATATTCTCAAAACAATCAATCCGCTCTTGACTCAATCAGTTTAGAAGAGGTTGTTGTTACGTCTGGGGTAATTGATTTTGCTAAAGAACGTGAAACTCCAATTGCTGTTAGTAATATTAGCGCTCAAGAAATTCAACTTAAGGTTGGAAATCTTGAATTTCCAGAAATTATGAGCAAAACTCCTGGTGTCTATGCTACTAAACAAGGTGGGGGTTATGGAGACTCTAGAATCTCTTTAAGAGGTTTCGATCAAAGAAACACATCTTTTCTAATTAATGGTCAGCCAGTAAATGACATGGAAAACGGATGGGTATACTGGTCAAACTGGGCAGGACTTACTGAAGTAGCATCAGGAATTCAAATTCAAAGGGGGCTTGGTGCCTCAAAGCTTGCCGTTCCTTCAGTTGGTGGTACAGTTTCAATTTATACAAAAAGTGCTGAAAGAGCAAAAGGAGGGTCATTCTCACAATTGATTGGAAATGATGGCTACAGTAAGTCAACTATTGCCTACAATACTGGTCTTAACGACAATGGATGGTCAACATCTCTGTTGTTATCTAAATGGTCAGGTAACGGGTACATATATAACACAAAAGGAGCAGGCACAACCTACTTCGCTGCTGTAGGATATGCTCCAACAGGGTCTGATCACAAATTGAATCTTTCTGTTTTAGGAGCAGGACAATGGCACCATCAAAGAGATGTTTGGGTTTCAATTAGGGATTACCAAAACTTCGGTGACAAAGGAATAGATCAAAGATGGAATTCCAATGGTGGAACTTTAGACGGTGAGGAGTATAGTATGAGAAGAAACTTTTATAACAAACCTTTAGCAACTTTTAACTGGGACTGGAAAGTTAATGAAAGAATTGAAGTTAATACTTCTTTATATGCTTCAGCTGGTCGAGGTGGTGGAACAGGGCCAAGAGGTAGGAATTATTATAATTCTGAAACTGATATTTTACCCTATCGAAAAGACCTCACTACACATTACACAGAGAATGGTAGAGGGTCAAGAGATTCGAATGGATTTATTAATTATAATGCAATTATTAATCATAATGTAGCTAATACTTCAGGTTATACTGGAGATATTGGGGGAGGAAATTATGCAGGGAAAAAAATTGGATCTAATTCTTACAAATCTGATGGGGTAAACAGAGCTGTTTTAATAAGACGAGCTTCAATGAATTCTCATGATTGGGTTGGAGCTATTTCTAATTTTAATTATAGATCAGGCAATATGAGATATTCGTTTGGAATTGACATAAGAGATTACACCGGCTATCACTATAGGGTTCTAAACGATTTAATGGGTCTTGATGGTTATCACTCATCCGGGAATAAAAACACAGGCGGACAAATAATTGAAACCTTAGTTGAAGCAAATCCATTTAAGAACACTGGTATTAGAGGTCCAAAATTGGGATATTATAATATCGGTAATGTTGGATGGACAGGACTAAATGCGCTTGCAGAATATTCTTCAGATGAACTAACTTGGGTTATTCAAGCAGGAACATCTGCCCAAACATATCAGCGAGAAGATTATTTTGCTCAAGTTGGGAATCCAAGCTCTAAAAAGAAAACTGTTAATGGGGGTTATTTAAAAGGAGGTGCAAACTATAACTTTAATGAAAGATCAAATGCGTTTTTTAATGTTGGAATAATCGAAAGACAACCTAATTTTGACGCTGTTTTTCCTAATTATGCTAATAATGTAAATCCTGAGCTTCAAAATGAAGAAATTACTTCATTTGAAATTGGATATGGGTATATTGGAAACTCATTTAACATTAACATAAATGCTTATTCAACCAATTGGGGTAATAGGTTTATATCAAGAGGGTTTTCAAATGCTCAAGGAGAAGACGGTACTGCTCAATTCAAAGATGTTGATGTAAGTCATAAAGGGATTGAGGTTGAGGCTAATTGGAGGCCTAATAACTCTTCAAGAGTTAGAGGTATGTTGTCTATTGGTGATTGGCGTTATACAAAAAACTTTAATGCACAGCTATTTGATGACTCGCAGAGATCTATTGGATCTGCAACATTATATACAAAAGATGCAAAAGTTGGAGATGCTGCTCAATTTGTGGCTTATCTTGGATATGAAAAAAGAATCGGCAGCAAGCTAAATATTGATTTAGACTATAGGTTTGTAGATGGGTTATATGCTGATTATAGCCTTACCGATTCTGATTTTACAAAAGCTGACAATAAAGGTGCTCTTAAGCTTCCTTCATACGGGCTAGTTGATCTTGGTGCAACATATTATATTAATGGTAAAATGAGTATGAGAATGAATATAAACAACCTGTTTAATACTGTTTATATTGCTGAATCAAATTCAAATATCCATGCTGGTCCTGATTCAGAAACTTGGAATGGCATCGATACGAAAAACTATGTGTGGTATGGTTTTGGAACTACATGGAATATGTCATTAAGATATAGATTCTAGAAGAAATCAAAAAAACTATTTATTTAAACCCTGCTTCGGCGGGGTTTATTTTTTTAGATTAATTTCTCTTATGGTAAGTTCTATTTCTTCTTTTCCGGAATACAAGTTCAAATTAATGGTATAAAGAATATCCAGTGTAGAATTAGCATTAACTAGAGTTTCTTTTTTGTCAAAACATATAAATGATAATTCTTTGCCAGACTCATCTTTTATTTTTGACTTAACAATTTGTGATTCTTTTCCAATGAACTTTAATTTATAGTCTAAAAAACAATTATTAGTTCTAAATACTGGTCTATTATTTCCAAGACCGAATGGAGACATTCGTGAAATAATTTTAACATTTTCAAGAGTTATTTCTGAAAAGTCAATTAAAAGATCATATGAAAATGTTTTTCGAAACATTTTTCCAGAAACAGATTTTTTTACTGTATTTTCAAATTGACTTTTAAAGTTGTCAAAATTAGATTTCTTTACTTTTAAACCTGCGGCATATTTATGCCCTCCAAATTGAAAAATATTATCCTCACATTTTGAAAGAGCTTCATATACATCAAATCCAGATACTGATCTGACTGAACCTGTTAAAAGTTCTTCGTCAGAATCAGTCATAACAATTGTTGGTTTGTAGGACTGTTCAATAAGTCTTGACGCAACAATTCCAAGCACTCCTTTGCTCCAATTTTCAGAATATGCAATGTTTGTAAAACTAGTTTGATCTATTTGCCTTACTGCTTCTTGAAACACATTTTTTTCAGTTGCTCTTCTGTTTTGATTAAGAAATTCTACTTCATTAGACATAATGCTTGCTTTTTCTCTGTCTTCTTGAACTAATAAATCAACAATTATCTTTCCATTTTTCATCCGTCCAGCAGCATTTATTCTAGGGCCTATATTAAATGAAACTTTTGATTCATCTATTTTACTGTTTATTGATTTTAAAAAATTTCTAAGGCCTATTCTTGGATTTGAATTTATTGCTCTTAAACCATAAAAAACTAGAAGTCTATTCTCGTCAACTAAAGGCATCATGTCAGATATTGTTGCAAGTGCTACAAAATCTAAAAATTCAAAAACATCACACTGATCCTCTGATATTGAGTTGTGGGCAGTTATTAATTTGTAAGCTATTCCACAACCACAAAGGTCTTTAAAAGGATAGTTACAGCTTGATTGTTTAGGATTAATTATACCATATGCTCTGGGCAGCTCTTCCCCTGGAAGATGATGGTCACAAACAACAACATCAATGCCTTTAGATTTAGCTAAATCAACTTGACTAATAGCTTTAATTCCACAATCAACAGTTATAATTAGAGAAATATTATTTGCTGTGGCATATTCTATGGATTCTATAGATACTCCATAACCTTCTTGATATCTGTCTGGAATATAATATGAAACATTGAAACCTCTAGAGTGAAAATATTTAAAAAGCATTGCGGTAGACGTTGTTCCATCAACATCATAGTCCCCCAAAATCATAATTTTTTTAGATTTAGAAATATTAATCCTTTCTACAACCTTCAGCATGTCTTTCATCAAAAACGGATCATGGAGTAAATCAAGGTTTGGTCGAAAAAAATTTTTTGCTTCCTCTAGTGAATTAATATTTCTTTGAATTAATAGAGATTAATCTTAAATGAACAAACTCAGTTTAATAGGCAGGGACGAAGAGCTTTTTACCCAAGATGTCAATACACATGAAGAAGAATTAAGTCAAATTGTATCGTCTTCATCTTTTCTTGTGATTGGAGGCGCTGGCTCTATTGGACAAGCGGTTGTAAAAGAGATTTTCAAAAGAAATTCTTGGATAATCAACCCGCAGGTTCTACATTCGCCGTAACGGTGACAAGTGTAGAAACGGGATTAAGAGGACCGGCTAATCTTCACGTTACTCTAACTTCTTCTAATTCAGAAGTGTATACAGCAGATATAAAACTAAAAATTATAGAATTTAAGATTATATTATTATTATTGTTTAGATGGATCATTTAGATATATTTTTATATTTTGTAACAAATATTAATATTCAATAATTAATTTAATA
>ENA-OWNS01001049-OWNS01001049.1-marine-metagenome-genome-assembly--contig:-NODE-1049-length-11604-cov-6.946040_pt1 | contig 11604 bp, 8 predicted proteins | sample MGYA00238137_ERZ651772 | MGnify/ENA primary metagenome ERZ651772 (study PRJEB26903, sample SAMN06264699) | marine metagenome | isolation source: Columbia River Estuary | place: USA:Columbia River Estuary... | reverse complement strand
ATTAATACGCGATTGGTTTGTTCTTCGTCATTAAAATAGGTTCTCGCTAGTTGAATTGCTTCATTTATAGCAGTCCCTTGAGACGATAACATGTCAGTATTCATACTCTGTAGAAACATCTTTGCAGCCGCATAATCTGTGGTAATAGGCAGCTGCGGCACAGCCTTGCCTGCATAAGCAATGATTCCTATGCGATCACTAGCCAAATTATTAATGATTTGAGTCACTAATTGTTTTGACTTTTCAATGCGATTAGGAGCAATATCTTCCGCTAACATGCTTTTTGAAACATCTACAGCAAACACAATATCAACACCTTGCCGCTTCACTGTCTCTAGTTTCGTCCCTACTTTCGGATTTACCATGGCAATGGTTAGACAGGTAAACGCCAAGCAAAGCATAATTAACTTTAGAATTGGCTTAAAATGTGATTTGTTTGGGCTTAATCTTTTTAAAATTTGATGATGTGCAAACTTATTTTGAGCGTGACGCTTCCATACCTGCACGATCACAAATAAAAATATTATTATTGGTACTAACAATAATAACCAAAACCATATTTTCTCTTCCAATTGCATTTATATAAAACTTCTAAAAATAGTGTAACGTAAGATTAACTCAATTAACAATAAAAACCCTGCAAATAAAACCAACGCACGGTATTTTTCCTCATAATTATAGAATTTAAACTCTTCAACATCCGTCTTTTCAAGCTTATTGATTTCAGTATAGATTTCTTTCAATTTTTGATTGTTTGTCGCTCTAAAATACTTCCCTCCAGTCGCTTTTGCTATTTCCTTCAACAACGCTTCATCAATCGTTACTTGAACACGACCATATTGAAATTCATTGTTGGGTAGAATTCCTATTGGGGATAGAGCCATTCCATTTGTTCCCAATCCTATCGTATAAGTTTTTATCCCATATTCAACAGCAAGTTCACTAGCAGTACTTGGGTCAATAAAACCAGAATTATTTACCCCGTCAGTTAACAATATAATAACCTTACTCTTGGCCTTACTGTTTTTTAATCTGTTAACAGAAGTTGCAAGACCCATTCCTATGGCTGTTCCACCTTCAATAATTGTATTATACTTAATTTCTTGCAGCGATTTCAATACGATAGACTTATCACTTGTAATTGGAGTTTTTGTATAACTCTCTCCCGCGTATTCAACCAATCCAATGCGATCATTAGGACGTCCTTTAATAAAATCTCCCGCTACATTTTTTAAAGCTTCCAATCGATTTGGTTTTAAATCTTTTGCAAGCATACTAGCAGAAACATCAATAGCGATAACAATATCAATACCTCGTGTCGTTTTTGTCTTTGTTGATACGTCAACAGTCTGGGGTCTAGCCAAAGCTGTAATTAATAGTCCAAGTGCTATAATTCTTAGAACAAATAAGACATGCCTAAATGTTGGTAACCAAGTTGTAGTTACCTCAAAGCCCTTTAGATTAGGCATTTTGAGCTCGGCAGTTTGCTGGCTATTTTTAAGAATATACCATCCAATGATTATCGGTATTACAAGTAACAACCAAAACCATTGCTTATTAAAAAATTCTATGCCTTCCAGTATCATTGGTCTTTCTCTGTCAATTTTAAAAGTTCTATTGAACCCATTATTCTCTCAACAATATCATCAGAATAAGAATCTTCCTTTTTCCATTTCAATATCACTTGTTGTAAAAGATAATCGGTTGTAAATCCTAAAATAATGTAATTAGCTTTAACCCTCTGGTCAGTGTTCTCAATTTTAAAGTCGGCCGTCCCAAATGTTTTTAATCCTTCCTGGCCATTCGGTGTAATAAACTGCTCATTTTTTGTAATAATATTCTGAACACCACTACTCTCAAACTGTTTTAATTGTTCCTCTACGGTGGCTAATAAATCAATGCTATTAGTGCTTTCTTCATCCGAGTTTAGTTGCTGATTTTGAGATGCATTTGGGCTGAATTTTGAACTTCTCACCTCAATTTCAAAAGTAGTATTTAAATTTCCATATTTAAAGGTGACCACCTTTTTTTGATTGTCTAATTCCTCCGAAACTAGAGAAGAATCTCTTACCAATGTTTTAGGAGTGGTCATTGTAACCCCAGGAGCTCCATACTCACTAGTAACCCACTCTTTCGCTTCCAAAAGTTGTTTACTTTGGTTACCCACAATAGTATCATTAACATAAGTAAACCCAAAATATAATGACAAACCAACATAAACAGCAACCAGCAATAATAATGATGACACTACTGTTATCACGGTTCTTCGTTTTTTTCGTTTTTCAGCAAGTGCTTCTTGAAACTTTAGGTCTGCTAGCAATTCTTCCTCCGTAGGTTCCGGTAATGCTTGTCGTACTTGATCAAGCTCAGTATCAATGGTATTTCTATCAAGTTGGGCCAATGCAATATCTGGTTTTGAATTTGCAAATTTCACCAAATCAGCACGTTTTAAAATAGTTTCAATATTCTTGATGTCTTCTTTACTGAGATCTATTTTATTTCCTTCTCTTAATAGCTTAATCCGATTAATAAGCTGATCAGTGGTGCTTTCGAGAGCACGATCATATACTTTTTCATCTAAATACGTTCTAATAATTTGAGTTAAATCAGAATAATAAGCTTTAATTTCATTGTTTTGTAAATAGCTTGAATCATCTAAAACTTTCAATGCTAATTTAGCACGTTCGTAGGGGGGTAATAAAGCTGCTTTCTCCTCCTCTGTTAAAGGTTTTGATTTCCATATAAACCAATACAAAAGAAATACAACCAGACCCAAAAGCATTAACACCACTAAAAAATATAACCCCCAATTACTCGGACTTTTAGACACTTGTACGATGGGTTTGATATCGTATAAGCCTTGCTTCGTGGTATCAACAACAATATTGTTTACATCAACTTGAAGAGAATCTGTAAAAAATTCATAATCACCAATTACTACTTTTTGTCTAGGAATGGTGTAGGTCCCTGAATCAAATTGAGTGAGACCATATTCTTTTACAAGTCTAAATCTATCTTTCATTTTTGTAGCAATCACCTGATAGGACTCGATCATTTCAAGAGGCAAAAAAGTTTGGCCTTCAGGAAACACGACCAGGCTAGAAGTATCAACCTCAACTTCAATTTTATAAGATAGCTCTTGACCAATTTTAATTGACAGTGAGTCAATTTGAGCATCTATTTTTTGTGCAGATGCCCCGATAGAATGCCACAAAAAACAGATACAGAAAAAGACAAATCTGAAACTTTTATTATTTAAGGTGTTTAATCTTGTGTTACTATGCATCTCCTTGATTATCCTCTTCTTTTAAAATATCCTAGTAGTTTCTTTACATAACTTTCATCTACTCTGCAATCAATAACTCCAGCGCCAGATTTAGTAAAACTATCTTTATAATAAGCAACTCTATCCTCATAGAATTTTGCATAATTTGCTCGTACTTTCTTCGAACCTGTATAAACCAATAACTGCTTTCCGGTTTCTTCATCCTGCATTTGCACCATTCCTAAATTAGGGATGGCAACTTCATGCTTATCATAAATTCTAATCCCTGTGACGTCATGACGTTTAGAGGCAATTTTCAACGTATGTTGGTACTCATCAGTGATAAAATCACTTAACACAAAAACAATGGCCTTTTTCTTCATGACACTAGATAAGAACTTCAGTGCTTCAGCAAAATTAGTACGCCTACTTTTAGGATTGAATTCGATTAATTCACGAATAATTCGCAATACATGAGATCTTCCTTTCTTCGGTGGAACATATAATTCAATGATATCGGAAAATAGTATCAATCCTATTTTATCATTGTTCTGAGTCGCTGAAAACGCTAAAGTTGCTGCAATTTCAGTAATGACTTCACTTTTAAATTGCTTCTCAGTACCAAAGAACTCAGATCCTGAAATATCAACCATAAGCATCATGGTCAATTCTCGTTCTTCTTCAAATACTTTTATATGCGGTTCATTAGTTCTTGCCGTGACATTCCAATCGATATTTCTAACATCATCCCCATATTGATACTGACGTACCTCACTAAAAGTCATTCCTCGTCCTTTAAAGGTGGAATGATATTCTCCTCCAAATATGTGATCAGACAAACGCCTTGTCTTTATCTCAATTTTTCTTACTTTTTTTAGTAATTCTTTCGTATTCATGGTATTCAATCAACAATAATCAGCGAACATTCAATTCTCCGTGACAAAAGACAAGCTGTTAAGGCACCTCAATTTTATTGATAATTTTATTGATGATGTCTTCAGAAGAGACGTCTTCGGCTTCTGCCTCATATGTAATTCCAATTCTGTGACGAAGTACATCGTGAACCACCGCACGAACATCTTCTGGTATGACGTAACCTCTGCGCTTTATAAAGGCATAACATTTTGCTGCTGTAGCCAAATTAATACTCCCTCTTGGAGAGGCGCCAAAAGAAATTAATGGTTTTAAATCTGAAAGTTCATACTTCTCAGGATAACGGGTTGCAAAAATAATATCTAAGATGTACTTTTCAATTTTCTCATCCATATATACCTCTCTAACCGCATGTTGCGCTTTGATAATTTGTTTCACAGAAACCACTGGATTCACCTGCTCGAAAGCTCCTTTCAAATTGGCTCTTACAATTAATTGTTCGTCAGACATCTTTGGATAATCTATGACTGTTTTAAGCATGAATCGATCGACCTGTGCTTCTGGCAATGGATAAGTTCCTTCTTGTTCTACCGGGTTTTGTGTAGCCATCACCAAGAAAGGTTTATCTAAAATAAACGTCTCATCTCCGATGGTTACTTGCTTTTCTTGCATAGCTTCTAACAAAGCAGACTGTACTTTAGCAGGTGCTCTATTAATCTCATCTGCCAAAACAAAATTTGCAAACACTGGTCCTTTTTTTATGGTAAAGTCATTCTCCTTAATATTATAAATCAACGTCCCTACCACGTCTGCAGGCAACAAATCTGGAGTAAATTGAATTCTGTTAAAACTGGCGTCAACTGCTTTAGACAAGGTATTGATTGCTAATGTTTTAGCAAGGCCTGGAACACCTTCTAATAAAATATGCCCTTGACCCAAAAGGCCAATAAGAAGACGTTCAATCATGTGTTTTTGACCCACAATAACCTTATTCATTTCAAGGGTCAACAAATCAACAAAAGCGCTTTCTTTCTCAATTTTCTCACTAATTGCTTTAATATCAATTGTTCCTGTTTCTTCCATTATAATTTAATTTTTTGAAGCGTAAATATCACTTACATATTTTAACATCGCAAATTGTTAAAATATTTGATGACCTACTGTTAATAATTGGTTAAAAAATAAGCTTTCGTAAAGCTATTTTACAGTTTTCTTTTCTATTTTTAAGAGGACAAATCTACAGGCACATGTCAAAAACTCTATTTTCAAAAATTATCGCTGGGACCATGAACTGGGGTCAATGGTCTAAATCGTTTAATACGAAAGAGATCGCTTCCATGATTGTTACCTGTATTAATCATGATATTACTACTTTTGATCATGCCGATATTTATGGTAGCTACACCACAGAATCAGATTTTGGAACTGCGTTTAAACACAGTGGTATTTCAAGACAAAAACTTCAATTGATATCCAAATGTGGTATTGCCCATGTCAGCCCAAACAGACCTCACAACCTTAAGCATTATAATTACCGTAAAAGGTATATTATTACTTCTGTTGAAACCTCATTAAAAAATCTAAAAACAGATTATTTAGATGCGCTCCTTTTACACAGACCTAGCCCATTAATGAATCCTCACGAAGTTATGGAAGCTGTCGCTAAATTAGGACAAGAAGGCAAAATTAAAGCCTTTGGAGTTTCAAATTTCACCCCTTCACAAGTAACGCTTATTGCTAGTGAAGTCCCTATTGAAATAAATCAAATTGAGTTTTCTGTAACCGAGTATAGCGCCTTACATAATGGTGCTTTAGATCAAATGATTGTTGATAATATCACGCCCATGGCTTGGTCTCCACTCGGTGCTGTATTTAAGAGCTCAACAGCTCAGACTAAAAGAGTTCATAAATGTCTTGACGTTTTAACCTCCAAATACAATGTCACAAAAGATCAATTATTATTAGCATGGATTTTAAAACATCCTGCACAAATTCATCCAGTCATTGGAACCACCACTAAAGAAAGAGTAATCGCTGCCAATAATGCCACAACAATTGAACTTGAACTAGAAGATTGGTTTGCATTATTGATAGCAAGTCAAGGGCATAAAGTCCCTTAAAACTAAAAACAATGAACAATACAAAAACAGCACTAATTACAGGAGCTACGAGTGGTATCGGTCAAGCCACAGCACGTATATTCGCGCAACACGGCATACAATTAATTATCTGTGGAAGGCGTCAAGAACGTCTAGACGCCTTATCAAAAGAACTTTCAGAACTTACAACTGTGACATCTTTAAAGTTTGATGTACGCGACAAATATGAAGTTTTTAAAGCCATAGGATCGTTATCAACTTCTTTTCAACATATTGACATCTTAATAAATAATGCTGGAAATGCACATGGCTTAGATTTTATTCAAGACGGCAGTTTAGAAGATTGGGATGCCATGATGGATATCAACGTCAAAGGGCTACTTTACGTGAGTAAAGCAATCATCCCTCAAATGACCAAACGACAGTCTGGTCACATTGTCAATATCGGTTCTTCAGCAGGGAAGGAAGTTTATCCAAAAGGTAATGTCTATTGTGCTAGTAAGCACGCAGTTATTGCAATTACAGATGGTATGCGTATCGATTTAAATCCATTTGGCATTAAAGTAACAGCAATTAATCCGGGCTTGGTTGAAACAGAATTTTCAGAGGTTCGTTTTAAAGGAGACCCTAAAGCAAAACAAGTTTACAAAGGCTACAAGGCCCTTCAAGCCATCGATATAGCAGAAATAATTCATTTCGCCATTACGCGACCGGCTCATGTCGCTATTGCAGATCTCTTGGTTTTTCCAACAGCCCAGGCTAATAGTATTACGGTGAAAAAAAATTAAGTTGACCTATTTTGATTAGCGAAAAGAACTTATGATAAATAAACGCCTACTCATCAAACACTTACTTGCTCATAATGATGAGAACAGCTTCTATGATAAAAAAAGAAAAATAACCTTAAGCTACAAAGAAGGTAAAGCCAAATTTTTAAAGCATATTTGTGCCTTATCAAATAGCAATCCTAACAATAATTCTTATATCATTATTGGTGTTGACGATGAAGACAATCACATTGTTGGTGTTGATTTTTTTGACGATAGTAAAATTCAAAATTTAATCAATGCTTACTTAGAACATCCTCCTGTTGTTAACTATGAAAACATCCCATTCCCTCACCTTTCTAATGATAAGGTCGTTGGTTTAGTGACCATTAGAGCCATCAATAAGATCACTTCCTTAAGGCGCAATATTTGGAAATATCAAGCCCATTCAGTCTTTTTTAGAGAGGGTAGTATGAGCATGCCAAACAACAAACAACTTGATTTGAAAGATACCAATTCAAGTACTGTTTCCGCGATTGAAAATCATGCACAAAACAATATAGAACACACCTTAGATGGGGTGTTTGATTTCTTAAAATCACGCCAAGACTTTGCGCCACAATACAAAGTATTTAAAGAATATTTTGTGCTTTGCTGGTCAGGCCTAGAAAAAAAAAATAAACATCAAAATTACTATTCCCGTGTTGATATTGCCCTTATTAATGAGCAGGTTCGGCTATTTTTTTCAACCCTTGATGAAGTCACAATTACCTATGATGACAACACCTTTAGCATCATAGAATATGTGAACCTTGGGTTACAAGGAGCAAACAAATATTGCCAACTTGAAGAAACTATAATCAATTTTAATAACAACGCTTCTTATACCATAAAGACCAAATTACTATTCAACCCACCACAGTATGACAAAAAGATATTACATCACGTATACAACAGCAATAACGCACTCCTTGAGCAACTAAAAATCGATGCTCCTTTGAACAACCATCAAGAATTTGATTTAAAGAATTTACCCGTCACTTATTTAATATGCCATCTTCACGGCTTTGTCGACGCTATTAGCAAACTAGAAATAGCAAAACCTTTTCTAAAAAAATACAGTTTAGAGGTTTACCAATTATACAAAGAAGCCACGAGGATTTTACGTAAAATTAAATACAGTTAAGTTTAAAAAAAACCGTTTCCCAAAAGAAACGGCTTTGACTGCTTTCTAAAACAACTATTTAAATGATGGTTAATCAAGATAAACCAATATAAGAACGCGACTATTTATACAATCTTTGATATTATGTATTACTTTTCAAAGCCTTCCGCGATATGTAAAAGATAAAATTTTATCGTATGAAAATAATTCATCATGGTTTTTACACTCTGTAAAGAACTGAATTAAAAATTAAAAAAAGTAATTTAAAAAGTCATACCGTAGTTTCCCGCAATGACAACTTACTCGTAATAAGAGTATTAAATTATGTGCAAACAATGGTAAATCAATATCATAACTATGAGAAACTACGGTATTTAGTAATTACAACTGCTATTAATTTTGAATTGTTTATTATTGCCTTAATTCATCCAAAAAAATGAGAAAAATAGTAATTTTATTGTTGTATTTATCAAGTTTTTTATCATTCTCACAAATGGAGAGTGGACTAAGAGAGATTAAAAAATTTGGTTTTTGGGATAATCAAAATAGTGAACCTGTAATTATTTTAAATGATTCCACAATATACATAGGTCTTGAAAAAAGTAAATTACTTTTTGAACCACTAGACTTAGATGACTCCAAATTGAATGAATTAACCCCCTTGACTGTAAAAGACACGACTTATTTGGTAGAGCAAAGTGGAGGTGTCGTAGTTAAGTACATTGATCGTACTTTTACCCGAATTGATAAATCATTCACTCACCACAACCAATATAGCAGTATTCCCTTTGTGTTTAATGACGAAATCTACCTGCTTGGAGGAAGTGGGCTATTTCTTCATAAAAATATTTTAATTCGTTATGATTTTCAAGAAAAAGAATGGTTTCGCACACCTACTTTTGGTGATATTCCTAATATTATTAGGGGTCACTACCTGCACATAAAAATTAACAATGACCTTTATTTAGTGGCTTCTGAAGGTAATTCTGCATTTATGGAGAGTGCCCCAGATAGCAGCTGGTTTGTCTATCGATTGGATTTAACTTCTATGAATTTTTTTAAATTAGGTCGTCTTAATATCGAACATTATAATATTGATCGCTACACCCACAGAAATTTATTTACTGATAAATTAATTAGTAGGACTCCTACTCCCTATTTATATATATATGACTTTAAAAATAATAACTATACTACGATAGATAATAACAACACTAATGTATTTCGAGAAGACACCAATATTATACATATTGAGGAGAATACCATGTTAGCGATCCAACAAAAAAGGAGTGTTACTAAAGATAATTTATATTACAAATATTTTGATAGTGACATATACGTTCAAAATGGTGAAAAACATCCTATTTATATTGAAAATAATATGGTATTCTATTACTACATAGGGACTAGTTTGGCTATTATTATATTACTTTTATTATTGGGCCACCTTCTCAAAAAATGGCATAAAAACTTCAATCTCGTTACTCTCAACACTAAAACAAAAACATTAAAATATAAAGGCAACTACATTACTAAATTTGATGGTATTGAATTAGATTTATTAATCAAAATTGCCAACACCAAAGGTGAATATATCTCTTACAATGAATTATTAGACCTTTTTAAACCACATTCAGACAGTTACGAAACTTTACGAAAAAAGAGAAAACAACTGATGAGGACACTCTCTGAAAAATTTAAAGGTCTCTTAAATAATTACCAAACGGATATTTTTATTTATCACTCAGACCCCATGGATAAACGTGCACGACTTATAAAACTTAACGAAGATATCATCAAAATTATAAGTTGAGATATCTTCTTTTAAATGTTATATTCACAAAAAAATGCCACATCAAAGATGTGGCATTTTTTTTTACAATTAAGTTTATTATAAATCAAACTTTATTCCTTGTGCCAAAGGTAGTTCATCAGAATAATTAACGGTGTTTGTTTGACGTCTCATATACACTTTCCAGGCATCAGAACCAGATTCTCGACCGCCTCCTGTTTCTTTTTCACCTCCAAATGCACCCCCAATTTCAGCACCTGAAGTACCAATATTTACATTGGCAATCCCACAGTCTGAACCGGCATAGGATAAGAATTTTTCTGCTTCTTTCATCTCATTAGTCATGATTGCAGAGGATAATCCCTGAGCCACGCCATTTTGTTTAGCAATGGCATTTTCAACATCTCCAGAATAAGTCATTAAATATAATATAGGTGCAAAAGTTTCATGTTGTACAATATCAAAATGATTTTTTGCTTCAATAATAGCAGGTTTTACGTAACAGCCACTTTCATAGCCTTCTCCCTTTAATACACCGCCTTCAACAAGAACATTACCCCCCTCAGTTTTTGCTTTTTCAATAGCCGACAGGTAAGTGTTTACTGAATCGTGATCAATTAATGGTCCAATGTGATTTGTTTCGTCTAATGGGTTACCAATGGTCAATTGACCGTAAGCTCCAACAATAGCGTCTCTTACTTTGGCATAAACCGATTCATGAATAATTAAACGTCTTGTTGATGTGCAACGTTGTCCACAAGTTCCTACAGCACCAAAAACAGCACCTGGAACAACCACTTTTAAATCAGCTGTTGGCGTAATGATAATGGCATTATTACCTCCTAATTCCAGTAACGATTTACCAAATCTTTCAGCAACTGTTGCACCGACAATACGACCCATTCGTGTGGAGCCTGTTGCAGATATTAATGGAATTCTAGTGTCTGTAGTTAGCATTTCACCAACTTTATAATCTCCATTTATGATAGAAGAAATTCCTTCTGGTAAATTGTTGTTCTTTAATATTTCTGCAATAATATTTTGACATGCTACCGCACAAAGAGGTGCTTTTTCTGAAGCTTTCCAGACACAAACGTCACCACATATCCATGCTAATGCTGTATTCCAAGCCCAAACTGCTACTGGAAAATTAAATGCAGAAATAATTCCAACAACTCCTATTGGGTGCCACTGTTCTCGCATAACATGGCCTGGCCTTTCAGAAGGAATGGTTTGTCCATTCAATTGTCTGGAGAGTCCAACAGCAAAATCACATATATCAATCATTTCTTGTACCTCACCATAACCTTCTTGTAAAGATTTTCCCATTTCATAGGATACTAGTTTCCCTAAAGGCTCTTTTAAATCTCTAAGTTTATTCCCAAATTGGCGTACAATTTCTCCTCGTTGCGGTGCGGGTATGTCTCTCCAAGATAAAAAGGCCTTTGTTGCAGTTTCCATAACCTTATCATAATCTGCTCTAGTTGTTGTTTTTACCCGACCTATTAGTTGACCATCTACTGGAGAATATGAGTTTATAACCTCTCCATTAGAGAAGGACATAGATCCTGTTGAAGTGCCGTCATTTAAATCTTTAACGCCTAACTTTTTTAAAGCTTCTTTTATGCCAAAATCTTTAGCAA
>ENA-OWNS01001047-OWNS01001047.1-marine-metagenome-genome-assembly--contig:-NODE-1047-length-11605-cov-4.417158_pt1 | contig 11605 bp, 10 predicted proteins | sample MGYA00238137_ERZ651772 | MGnify/ENA primary metagenome ERZ651772 (study PRJEB26903, sample SAMN06264699) | marine metagenome | isolation source: Columbia River Estuary | place: USA:Columbia River... | reverse complement strand
TTTACCGGTTTCTAATGAGATGGTTCTTCCATCTCCAAGGTCTATGACCTCTCTAAATACTTTTGGAATCATACTTTAATAATTCTTTCTTAATTAAACTTTTCTTGTTGTGTGTGTTGTTGTGTGTTTGTTTTAATCCAATGGAAGTAAAAAATAAAAGAGGTAGCTTTAAAGCTACCTCTTTTGAATAGGTATTATTTTCTAATTCCTAATTCTTTAATTATTGCACGATATCTTGTGATATCTTTTTTCTTTAGATAGTCTAAAAGACTTCTACGCTTTCCAACCATTTTTACTAAAGAACGCTCTGTGTTAAAATCTTTACGATTTTGCTTTAAGTGTCCTGTTAAATGATTAATTCTGTGCGTAAATAACGCAATTTGTCCTTCGGCAGAACCGGTATTAGTTTTACTGTTACCGTGTTTTTCGAAGATTGTTTCTTTTACTTCTTTTGTTAAATACATGCCAATATTATTTAAATGATTTTTATGTACATCAATGATTTTTTCATTGAAGTTGCAAATGTACAATTATTTTATAAGGTAACCTACAAAATAAGTTTAGATGAATTTAGTGCGAGATACGTTGTAATCTATTGATTACTAGTATAAAAATAACAACTATTTTATGCTCTAATAGGTTGATTTTGTATCAGATCTATGTAAAGATTAATTTGTTGTTTTAGATCTTTTCTTTCATAAATACCATCTAAAAAACCGTGCTCTAAAACAAACTCTGAGCGTTGAAAACCTTCTGGTAAATCTTTTCCAGTAGTATCTCTTACTACTCTAGGGCCAGCAAATGCTATCAAAGCATTAGGTTCTGCAATGTTTATATCTCCTAACATAGCAAAAGAGGCGGTTGTTCCTCCCGTGGTTGGATCTGTACACAATGATATGTATGGAATTTTAGCTTCAGCAAGTTGAGCTAATTTTGCAGAGGTTTTGACTAACTGCATTAAAGACAAAGAAGCTTCCATCATTCTTGCTCCACCAGATTTTGAAACCATTAAAAAAGGAAGCTTATTTTGAATTGAATATTCAATTGCTCTAGATATTTTTTCGCCAACAACACTTCCCATAGATCCACCAATGAAAGAAAAGTCCATTACTGCTATAACGATATCTTCTCCTAAAGATTTTCCTACAGCTGTTCGTACGGCATCTTTTAAATTTGTTTTTTCTTGGGCGGCTTTTAACCGATCAGGATATTTTTTTGTGTCTTCAAACTTAAGCGGATCTTTGGCCGTAATTTTAGTGTTTAATTCTTTGAACTTGTTATCGTCAAATAGTAATTCAAAGTATTCTTTACTTCCTATTCTAACATGATATCCATCCTCTGGACTTACATATAAATTTCGCTTTAACTCTTCAGTATCAATTATTTTACCGCTGGGAGTTTTGTACCACAATCCTTTGGGAGTGTCTTTTTTTGCTTCTGTAGGAGTATTAATTCCTTTTTCTTTTCTTTTAAACCAAGCCATATACTAAAAGTTAGTTGTCTGTTATGTAATGATAAATTTAAATAAATTTAATTCAAAAACTAAGTTTACAAATCTAGTGGATTAATATTTAATTTTCTAACAAAAAAGAAAAGTCTAATAGAAAACAAGATTATACTTATTCAATCTTGTTTTCTATTAAACTTTTAGTAATTTAAAAATATTCTCTATTTAAAGAGTATTTATATTATTTAAATCTTCAAATGCTTTTTTTAATCGACTCTTAAAAGTAACCTCTCCTTCACGAAGCCATTTTCTTGGGTCATAATGTTTTTTATTAGGTTGATCTGCCCCATCAGGATTTCCAATTTGATTAGCTAAATACGCTGCTTTCCCTTGCATATAATCTCTAATCCCCTCGGTGAATGCAAATTGTAAATCGGTATCTATATTCATTTTTATAACACCATACCCTATAGATTCTCTGATTTCTTCTAATGTAGATCCAGAACCACCATGAAATACAAAATCAATTGTATTATGAGGCAGATTGAATTTTTCAGAAACATATTCTTGTGAATTTTTTAAAATTTTAGGGGTTAATTTCACATTTCCAGGTTTGTAAACACCATGAACATTTCCAAATGCAGCTGCTATTGTAAATTGTGGGCTAACTTTCATTAGTTCTTCATAAGCATAAGCAACCTCCTCTGGTTGAGTATAAAGTTTTGAGACATCAACATCAGAATTATCAACACCATCTTCTTCTCCACCCGTAATTCCTAATTCTATTTCTAAGGTCATTCCCATTTTAGACATACGCGCTAGATATTTTTTGCATATTTCTATATTTTCTTCAATAGGCTCCTCTGATAAATCAATCATGTGAGAACTATAAAGAGGCTTTCCTGTTGCAGCAAAATGTTCTTCACTTGCATCTAATAAACCGTCAATCCAAGGTAACAACTTTTTTGCACAATGGTCTGTATGTAAAATTACAGGAACTCCATATGCTTCTGCTAATAAGTGAATATGCTTTGCACCTGCAACGCCACCAGCTATTGCTGATTTTTGATTTTCATTTGATAGTCCTTTACCTGCATTAAATTGAGCACCTCCATTTGAAAACTGAATAATTACAGGAGCGTTTAAATCTCTTGCAGTTTCTAGTACAGCATTTATAGTGTTTGAGCCTACAACATTCACTGCTGGTAAAGCAAATGATTTTTCTTTGGCTAGGTTAAAAATAGCTTGAACTTCTTTACCAGTTGCAACGCCTGGTTTAACATGATGACTCATTTATGTTGAATTTAGTGATTGAAAATTGAGGCTCAAAAGTAATCAAAATATACGTACAAGAGTAAGATTTTGAGGCTGATAACCTTAAAAATCATCGAAATCGTTGTAGGTAAAAGTAATTTTTTTAGAAAGGATAATTTATTCCTATGTTATAAACTGCATTAGAAAAGTTATAATTTCTAAACCACTTGTTATTTTCTAAATAGGGTTCATGCATTTTAAATCCTAAGTCTAGTCTAAAGACTAAAAAACTAAAATCATACCGTAATCCAAATCCAGAACCTACGGCAATATCTTTTATTGATTTAAATCCGTTAAAAGTTGCTTTTTCCTCAGCAAAAATTGAGTTAGTGATGTCCCATATATTACCAGCATCCATAAATAATGCTCCTTTTAAGCTGCCAAATAAATCAAATCTATATTCTGCACTTGTTAAAAACTTTAAACTACCAATATTGTATTCCAAACCAGAATTTCGACTACCAGGTCCTAGATCGTATGTTTGCCAAGCTCTAATGTCATTTGAGCCTCCAGCAAAATAACTTTTGGTAAATGGAATAGCCGAATTGTCATAGGGTATGATAGCTCCAATAAAACTTCTAAAGCCAATTACAGAATTATTATTCACCTCCCAAAACTTTTTGTATTCAATATCTGTTTTAAAATATTGTGCTAACGGAATATTAAAAATGGTCTTTCTATTATTACTGTCTTTTTTATTAGATAATAACCCCCCAATATTTCCCGAGTTTGCTACTCTAACTTTAAAGAAAGAAAAATTATTATCTCTAAAATCACTTTGATTATTAAAAGTATAGGAATAAGCAATTGTAGGAATTAAGAAATCTGATGTGATTATATTATATCTATCTAAAATATTTAAATTATTTCTATATTGATCAGGATTACTTGTTTGAAATTCATCGTCATTAAAAACAGTTTTCATAAATGAGACAGTTTCACCTTGCCGCTCTAATGTATAATTAGGATCATCGAAAAATATTTTTGCAATAGAATTAAGTTTTATGTATTCAGAGTTATAAATATCAAAATAATTACCAATTCTTAAGTTTCTTACATATTGTGTATTAAAAACATCTAGTTGTATTGTTTTTTTATCATTGTACTGCCACTTATAATCAATTAAAGCAGTAACGGTTTCTCTATCCAAACCAATATTTTGTTGGATACTTGTCCCTAATGTAAACATTGTTCTGGGAGACATTCGTTTAGGGACTAATTTTCCTAAACCAAAAGGTGCTACAAAACGAGGTATTTCTAAAGACATGTCAGCTCCAATTTCCCATGAGTTGAAAAAACTACCTTCTTTATTGGCATCTTGAGATGCATTGAAGAATGAGCTAAGAAAAGATAATTTAAAAATTTCTGCACCTCTAAAAATATTTCTATTAATAAATGAAAACTTACCAGAAACCCCTAAATCTCTAATGTTAGAGTGTGTTAGTTCTGTTTCTAGATCCAGACTAAATTTATCTAAAGGAGTAAGAAAAACATTTACATCAAGTTGCTTGTTATTATCTTTAATTGTTTCATATTGTATGTTTGTAATCTTAAAATTTCTTAATGATTTTAAGTGTTTTCTAGTGAGGTTTCTAGTTGAGTCTGCATAAACTTGATTGGGTCTAATAAAAATTGATTCTGATAATAACCTAGGATTGTACTTTATTTTTTTATGGGCATGAAAAGTAATTCCTTCATAGTTTATAGAGTCTAGATATGGATTGTTCTTTTTATTAAATGAATAGTCTGTATATACATTAATTTTTCTGAGCTTTAGGATATCAAATAATTTTAATTCATAGTCTCCATTTTTCTTTACAACTCTTTTTTTATCAAAAATAACAAGGTCTACATTTGTTTTGTAGCTATTTGTAATAGCTGAATCAATATTGTAGTATCCTAAATCATTTTCTGTGAAGTGATAAATTCCATTATTTCGATAAAGATTTGTTATTCTTGAAGCCTCTTTAATAAAGTTAGCTTCTTTAAATTGATCTCCTTTTTTTAAAAAGGATAACGATTTTTGAGATTGGTATAATGAATCTAAAACTGGTGATTTTATGTTTGTTATTATGCTATCTAAAAAAGTTGGTCTTCCTTTATCTATGGTATAGTTTACAATTGCTTTTTTATTTTTTTGAACTTCAATAGTAGATTGTGCTTTTACCCTGAAATACCCATTATTTTTGTGATAGGCTGTTAGATTATTAATTGTTTTAGTAATCTTCTCATCTTTAATAATAACAGGTGCTTGACCATTTTTTAAAAACCAATTATTAAGACCAATCATGCTGTTAGCATAAGAAATACTTTGTTTTTCTGAAAAAACATTTTTAATAAAATTATAAGTTTTAGGTTTTTTAATACCCCATTCGTTTACAGTATTAGGCTTGTTCTTATCACCCAAATTATAGAAATATAAGGAAAGTGGGAGGCCTAATGTTTTAATGTTAGGTTTTTGAACTAATAATTCGTTTAGATCTGAATTCGTATTTTTCTTTTCATCTACAACAATAGTATTTTGTTTTAATAATAAGTCGTCCTCCCCAACTCTCTTTATTGAGCTACAACTGGACAAGAACAATGTCAAAAAAAATAAAATAAAGATTTTTTTCATGAAACGTATTCGCAATATAAACTCAAAAATACTACTTTTGATTACTATATTAAGATAAAAAACTTATCTAAAGCTTATACAGAAGTATCAGTTTTAGTGTTTTATGTTTTTTTAGTGAAAAAAAATAATATAATTAATGAGTTTATCTAAAAATCATATCAAACTTATAACAAGTTTATCACAGAAAAAGTATCGACAAAAGCATAAATTGTTTGTTGTTGAGGGTGTTAAAGTTGTTCAAGAGTTTTTAAACTCATCATATGAACTAGAAATAGTATTTTCTACAGATACAGATTTTTCATCTACCAATAAATTTATTGAAGTTACAGATCAAGAATTAAAAAAAATAACCAGTTTAAAAAATCCGAATAAAGTTCTAGCAATTTTTAAAATACCTAATCAAATTAATCCAATTACCGGCGGTTTAATACTAGCTTTAGACAGTATTAATGATCCTGGTAATTTGGGAACTATTATTCGTTTGTGTGATTGGTTTGGTATAGAACAGCTTGTTTGTTCAAATGAAACTGTAGATTGTTTTAACTCTAAGGTTGTTCAAGCTAGTATGGGTTCACTAACCAGAGTTGCTGTTTCCTACCTTGATTTAAAAAAATATTTACAAAATGCTTCAGTTCCAATCTTTGTTGCAGATATGGATGGTCTTAATGTTTATAAAACTAAACTTCCAGATTCTGCTGTGTTAGTTCTAGGTAATGAAGCAAACGGAATTTCTGATGATATAAAACAACTAGTAACTACTAAAGTTACAATCCCTAGGTATGGAGCCTTTCAACAAACGGAGAGTCTAAATGTAGCCACAGCTTCAGCTATTTTATTGAGTGAGTTCCGAAGATAAAATTATTCAAAAGAAAAGTTTAAGAAAACACCTCGTGTAGAAAATATATTAATAGGTGATGTCCACGGGCTATTGCTGTTATTATCGTCAATCAATTCTCTATTCATTGCAAATACTCCTCTAATTGAAGGAGAAAACTTAAAAAAGGATAAGTATATATCTACACCAACACCAAGTTCGTACATAAAATTACTTGTTTTCATTCTGAACTCTCCACTAAAATTATCATCAGAATTTTCTTGATTACTTGAAAAATTATGATCGTAAGATACACCAGCAAGTACGTATGGTCTTACATTATTCCATCTATCTGAACTAAACTTAAAAACCAAAGGTAGATGCAGGTAGGTAGATCCAATCTCTCGAATACTATCTCTTTCAGTGTTTAGTGTGGGACTATTGTTAAAATAAATAGTTTTTGAATTACTAATTAAACCCGGCTCAAAACGTAAATTAACATTTTTATGAACTCTAAAATCAGCAATTAATCCAACGTTAAACCCTAAAGTGGGTTTTATTTCCACTATAGTATTAGGGAAATTACTCGGTCTGTAATTAACTTTAAAATCATTTTGATTAATACCTAAATAAAAACCATAATGAATTTTTGGATCATCAAAGGTTGGAAGGTTATCAACATTTCTTCTTTTTTGTGAAGATGCAGACAGTACCATTGAAAAGGAAATTATAAAAAAAAAGATTTTTTTCATATTATTTTGATGCAGAATATATGGTGGCTACTCCAAATGTTACGGGTGTATGGGTTGTATTTATAAACCCATTTTTTTTCAAAATATTGTTGAAGGCCTCTCCAAAAGGGAAAAAATTTGCCGATTCACTAAGATATGAATATGCTATTTTGTCTTTTGAAAAAAGTTTGCCAATAACAGGTAAAATAAATGAGGTGTAAAACTTATATCCTTGTTTGAAGGGAAATTTTGTTGGGTTTGAAGTTTCAAGAACAACTAATGTTCCCTTGGGTTTTAAAACTCGTCTAATTTCGCCTAGTCCTTTGTCTAAATTCGCAAAATTTCTAACACCAAATGAAACTGTAATTGCATCAAATGTATTGTCTGCGTATGGAATATCTTCAGAATCGCCTACAACCATTTCTATTTTGTCATTTAATTGAGCTTTAGAAATTTTTTCTTTCCCTACTGCAAGCATTCCCTCAGAAATATCAAGTCCAATAATTTTTTCTGGGCCTAGAGTAGACATCATTAATGCTAGATCTCCTGTTCCTGTAGCAATATCTAAAATTTGTTGTGGATTGTTTTTAGAAACAATCTGAACCACTTTCTTCCTCCAGCTAATATCTATTCCAAAAGAAATGACCCTATTTAAATCATCATAGTTTTTTGAAATGTTATTAAACATTGTTGCTACTTGATCTTTTTTACCTAATGCGGAGTCTTTGTATGGTTTTATTATTTTTGACATTTTAAATCTCTAGATAGATTTTCAATTTTAATTATCCATTAATAGCTACCACCTGACTAATTTCATTTGGAAGCATTTCTTGTAACATTGTTTCTATTCCATTTTTCAAAGTAATGGTAGAGGAGGGACATCCACTACAAGCCCCTTGTAATACAACCTTTACAATCTTAGTTTCCTCATTATAAGATTTAAATGCTATATTTCCTCCATCTGATGCTACTGCAGGACGAATATATTCATCTAAAATAGCTACAATTTTTGCTGAAGTTCCCTCAAAGTTGATGATATCATCCTCTTTTTCTTTAGGATTGTTAGTTGTACTATTTGATTTAGGGAGTTCTTTAATAATTGTCTTATTGTCTTGAAGATATGAACTAATGAAGTTTCTTACTTCCGAGTATACATCGTTCCATTCTACAATATCAAATTTAGTAATGGAAATGTAATTTTCAGATATAAAAACTTCTTTTACAAATGAAAATCCAAAGAGAGCTTTTGCTAAAGGAGAAGATTTACTTGCTTCTTCAATGTTTATGTACTCAACATCTGTATTAGTTAGAGACTTATTTGTCCCAAACTTCATAGTAGATGGGTTAGGAGTTGCCTCTGCATAGACCTCAATAGGTTCTTTTTTTCTTGAGCTACTAGTTTCGGTTACAACAATACCACCAGCAATTAAATAGGCTTCGATTTGTTCTCTAACTTCTTCTTGAACATCACTCCATTCAACGATATCAAATCTTTGAATTGCAATAAAATTTGCAGTAATAAATACCTTTTTTACAAAAGGTAAATAGAATAATTGTTGGGCTAGAGGAGAGTCTTTAGCATCATCTATGTTATTATATTCATAGCTACCTCCATTAATTAAAATTTGAGTGCTTACAAATTTTAAAATATTTTTATTGTTGGTTGATTGAATCGTAATTTTTTGTGAACTCATTTTTAAATATTAGAAAATGAATTGCAAAATTACTGCAAAAAAAATGAATAGATATGTTAAATAAATATAAATAAGGTTGTAAAAATGAAAGAATTATTCTTAAAAAAAACGACTTTCTATTTAAATATTTACTGAGAATCCAATAGTAATAATCGTATTGTTTATGTTTAATTGAGTGGCTTCAACCTCATTGTATTGAGGGTAAAAGTTATATTGATCAGTTTTGTTACTTTTTTTGTAAGATAAATTTAATTTTACAGTTCCGAAATTATATCCAAGACCTAAGGAATAGCTTTCTAGGTTATCTGAAGAAATTGAATTTATGAATGGGCTTTGTTCGTAAACATAGCCACCTCGAACACTAAGGTTATTAATTCTCCATTCTGTTCCTAAACGTATTGCATCAGCTCTTTTAAGTTGATTGTCAAAAAATAAATTTTCTTGTGAAAAATTGTCGCCAGATAAATATAAACCTTTGTAATTATTGGTTGAATAGTCAAAACTTATCAATCCAATTTCTCCAAAAATAATTGCTGTACTTGCGGTTATTTTACTTGGTGTTCTTAGTTTATAAAGTAATTCTTGAATAGGTAAATTACCACCAAAAGTATTGTCATAAATTACATCACTATTACTTACTTCTATTTCAGTATCTCCAAAAAAGCCATCATTATTTATAATGTTGGTGTTTTCTATTATTTCTGTAAACCATGTGGGTGATTGATAACTTAGACCAAAACGAAAAGTATTTGTTGGTTTATAGATGAAACCTGCACTTAGAGAAAAACCAACACCATTAGTAAAATTTTCTTGATAAAATCTTGAATTTAATATGTTGTCGTTTCCATCATTGTTAGTCTCTCTTAGAACTGTTTGCTGACTAAAACTAATATCATAAAAATTCAAACCAGCTCCAACATGCAATTTTTCTTGGTAAACACCGGAAAAGGCAAAATTTAATTCAGAAATTTCACCATCATAATAGTTAGATAATTCTTGATCTTCTGAAATATCATAAATTATAGGGTTTAGGCTTATATCTAAAGGAAAACTGTTAAATGATGAAAAACCACTATTTCCTTTAGCAATAAATCTATCTTCAAAATCAGCAGAAATTCTATAATTTACTCCTAAAGCTAATTTAGACCATTCATTGTTAAAATTATTCTCAAAAGTTAACACAGCACCTGCATTTGTTACTTTGAAAAAATCTTCTTCTGTTGTTAAAGAGTTATTGTAGTAGGTTGTTAAATAATTGGTATTTCGAGCTTGAAATGTTAAAGACGCATTATTACCGTTAAACACTGATATTCCAGCAGGATTAATTATCATTGAGGTAACATCTCCGCCAACAGCTCCAAAAGCACCACCCATAGCAACAAATCTGGCACTACCATTTCCGTCATTCCTTGAAAACATTAATGATAAATTTTGATAACCTAATGACTGAGAATTGGACACACAGCTAAGAGCGGCAAAAGCCACAAAAAAAATTATTTTTCTCATAAAAGTTTGATTAAAATTTTATCCTCCTCTCTTGGAAGAGCCACCTTTTGATGAACTACCGCCTCTTGATGAGCTACCGCCTCTTGAAGAACTACCTCTACTAGAGGAGCCGCCGCTTCTAATTGAAGAACTTCTTCGTGAACTATTATTTCTAATTGAAGAACTTCTAGACGAATTACTACTTCTAGTTCTTGGTGAGTAATTACTCTTGCTTCTTGAAGATCTTCCTTTATAACTCGATCTTTTGGTTGAACTGTTAGAACGAATAGAGGAGTTTTTTCTACCATTACTTCTAGATGGTCTACTGTTAGCAGGAACGTTTTTAGGCTTGTTGTAAACATTAATTTTACTCTTATCTAGTTTAAGTCTACTTGCTAAATTATCAATGTTAATGTCATTAGCAGTGTTTTTTGCTCTTCCATTTGTGAAATTTACCCTTCTATTGCTACTATTTATCCTACGAGAATTTGTATAATTCCTAGTGTTTAAAGTATTGTATGAATAATTTCTTCGGCCATAATTGAAATTTCTATAACCATTATAGATATGTCCATTACCGTAATAACCTCTCCAGTTAAAAAAACCATAACCATACATGCCGTTAAAAAATGGATTGAAAAAAGGTGACTGAAAGTATCCATATCCAGGCCAGAAAGAAGGGTCGCCAAGTCTACTTCTCCATCCTAGTCTCCATGCTCTCCTATTCCAAGGATTTAAATAACCATAGCTGAAATAAGGATCGTAAAAATTCCAATAATTATTTAATCCGTAACCAGCACCTCTAAGGTTTAGATTAATTACTATTTGGTCGCTATCTGAATTACCCCAGGCACTGTTCATCATATATTCCTCGTTAGTTTCTGAGGAATTATTGGTATTGTCATCTATCGAACTATAGGTTTCTATATCTGTAAAAATATCAGAACCATTAATTCCATCTAATCGCTCGAGTTCTTTTGTGAAATAATTGTTTTCATATTCTTCATATTCTTTAGTATTATCAACAATGACTCTTGTTCTTTTAATTTCTTTGGTATAAATACCATCGTTATCTGGAACATTTTGATAAACAGTACATGAAGAAATAAGAATAAATAACAGGAAAATTGTTAGAGGTAACTGAGCCGATTTGAAGTAGCAGATTGATTTCATAGTGATTTTTTTTAGTTGTAAAAAAACAAGTTAGTAATTAAAAAGCATATTTTTTTTTATTCACTGTGCTTAAAATGCTTTAGTTTTGCTTTCGTATTTTTACCTATTAACAAATTTACAATAATTATAACAACTAATATTTAACAACATCCATGCCAAAAGTAATATTATGAGTAAGAAGTTAACTAAGAGAGCGGAAGATTATTCAAAATGGTACAATGAAATTATTCTCAAAGCCGATCTGGCTGAGAATTCAGCTGTAAGAGGATGTATGGTGATTAAGCCTTATGGATTTGCTATTTGGGAAAATATGCAGAAAGAACTTGATAG
>ENA-OWNS01001041-OWNS01001041.1-marine-metagenome-genome-assembly--contig:-NODE-1041-length-11647-cov-3.345203_pt1 | contig 11647 bp, 10 predicted proteins | sample MGYA00238137_ERZ651772 | MGnify/ENA primary metagenome ERZ651772 (study PRJEB26903, sample SAMN06264699) | marine metagenome | isolation source: Columbia River Estuary | place: USA:Columbia River... | reverse complement strand
AGTTCTTAAATGTATCTTCTCGAAATTCTGGGGTGTCCACGACCCGACCTTCCATCCCTATCAAAGTTACAATTTTAACTTCTCTTTCATACACCTCTTCAACGGAAGCATTTGGATTCTTAGATCTTTCCATCATTAGATCACGTACCTCACTGGTAGGAGCATTTAGAGGGCTTGGTGTTGAAGCAGTCGATGCAATTAATGTTAGTGAATTAACTCTTTCCGAGTATTGAGAGCTGATAATTTGTGCAATCATCCCACCCATGGAAGTTCCTAATATATGTGCCTTTTTGATACCCAAGGAATCGAGTAACTTAATGCCATCTTCTGCCATGTCATCGATTGTATATTCTGATTTAAGCGGCAAGCGCAAGAAATATTTAATGTAATCCAAGACAAACGCTGGCTCACCAATAAACCTTGAGGAAAGACCCACATCCCTGTTGTCATAAGTAATGGGCCTGTAGTTATGCTCTTTTAGAAAATCTATTAAGTGCTCTGGCCAATGGACGAGCTGAGCTCCCAAACCATGAACCAATAAAATAGGCTCACCATCTGCTGGACCATGATCATGGTAAAAGATTTTTACTCCGTTATTCTCTGCGTAACCTTCGGAATATTGCTTTTCTAAATCCATGAAGTTTTGAATGATTTCGAGTTAGTAGTATTTTTATACTAATGTACCCAGCTTATATTACCAACACTTCATAACACTGATATAGTCATTGTGTATTTATGAACTCACAAATGGTCTCCAATAAAGTCCGAGCAGCCTATGGCATAGGTGACTATGCTGTCTGTTTGTATTGGAGTGGAGTAGGCCTTTATCTCTTATATTTCTACACAGATATTGTGGGCATTACGCCTCTGCTGGCTGGCTGGATTTATGCTCTAGGTATAGCATGGGACGCAGTTACTGATCCCTTTATGGGTTACCTTGCTGAGCGAACTAGAACTAAAATGGGCAGCTATCGCCCCTACATTTTTTATGGATCAATCCCATTAGCCCTGTCCTTTGTTCTTTTATTTTGGGTCCCACCGTTTGAAGGTACCCAATTATTTGTATTTTTATTGGGTGTGAATTTACTTCACAGAACATGTTTTACCATTGTCAGTGTCCCATATTCTTCTTTGACTGCCAGAATTACTGATGACAGCGATGAGAGAACAAAACTCACTACCGCAAGAATGCTAGGAGCATCCTTTGGGACTTTAACTATTTCAGCCCTAGGCTTTCCAATAGTACTTTGGTTTGGTGGGGGCGAAGAAGCACTTGGTTTCATATTTTTAGGCATGATTTCTGGTCTAACGGCAGTTTTCATCTTAAGTATTACTGTCAGGTACGTAGAAGAGCGGAAGTTTAATTTTACGGCCGCTCAACTTCCAAGTTTTTCTAAAGTTGCTGTTTCAGTTGCAAATAACTATCCATTTTGGATCGTCTTTGCCTCGATTTTAATTCTTGTCTCAACCTCTATTATGTTTAACAACAATTTAATTTATTTTGTTAAATATTCACTTGATCTTCATGCATATCAAGGTTTGATTCTTGGAGTCAGCAGCGGTACTGCCTTTTTGGCTATTCCGTTCTGGGCTTACGCCGCAATTAAAATAGGAAAAAGAAATTCCTGGATGATAGCAATGAGTTTGCTGTTAATTGGTTTTGTCATTTTTTATGTTTATCCTATATCAACCTTAAACGAACTCCTTATTATTCTTGGGTTTATTGGTATTGGTAACGGTGCTACTGGAGTATTATTCTGGTCGATGTTGCCAGATACAATTGAGTACGGTGAGTGGAAAACTGGTATTAGAACTGAATCTTCTCTGTATGGCTTTATGACCTTTGCACAAAAAGGTGCAATAGCATTTGCTGCACTTTTACTCGGAGTAGCGCTCACACAAATTGGGTTTGAGCCTAATCAAGTTCAGTCAGAAGAAACATTGTCAGGGTTAAAATTAATCATGACATGGATACCGTTGGCAGGAGTGATGATCAGTTTTATTTTGGTTTACTTTTATCCTATTGATAAATTATTTCATCACAAACTCATTACAGAAATTGAAGACAGGAAGTTAACGAATGCAAAAAATTAAATGGGGCATCATAGGCCCTGGATCTATTGCTACTGGATTTGCTCATTCTGTTGAGCATTGTCAGAACTCTGAATTAACTGGAGTGTTTGGGCGAACAAAAGAAAAAGCAAATGATTTTGCGAAGCTATTTAATATTCAGTCCTTTGCTTCTTTGCAGGATTTTTTATCCTCTGAAGACATAGATGCGGTTTATGTGGCCACACCTCACAGCGATCATTTTATCTATGCTTTAGAGGCTATCAAGCATCACAAACACGTTCTTTGTGAAAAGCCTCTGACCATGAATGCTCATGAAAGTATGATTCTATTGGATCTTGCTCAATCGCTTAAAGTATTTTTGATGGAAGCATATATGTATAGAGCACATCCTCAAACCTTAAATATTTTGAATCAATTGTCTATATTTAATGAGACAAATGAAAAAATATTAATCGAAGGTTCGTTTGGATTTAAAGCAGAAGTCTCATCAGATCATCGCCTAAGAAATCCATTCTTGGGTGGAGGAGCAATATTGGATGTGGGCTGTTACCCCCTGTCCATGTGCAAATTAATTGCTGGGCATCTTCAAGATCTGCCTTTTGCTGAGCCTAAAAGTATCACTGCAACAGGCAGATTAGATAAGACCGGAATAGATCTGCAATCGGATGCTCATCTAGTATTTTCAGATCAAATTGAAGCAAAAATAAGTTGTGCTATCGATGAGCAACTTCTTAATAGACTAGTTATATCTAGTGGCGACATCTCAATGACTGTGAGTGATCCTTGGCATTGCGGGCAGTTCCAGGAAGGTAAATCATCTATTGCTATCAATCATGCATCTGGCTTAGTTGAAGAGATTTCATATGTTGATCAGATAGGTCTTTTTACCAGAGAAATTGAACATGCTTCTAACTGCATTCTCAATCAAAAAATTGAATCAGATGTTATTTCCCATGCAGACACTCAAAGCAATATGTTCTGGCTTGATCAATGGAGGCAGCAGATGCAGATTGTTTGCCCTAAAAATTTAATCAAGAATTCTCCAGTGCTAGAGTCTAAGGCTTTTTTAAATCAAACAACTAAACTTGAGAATGTAAATTTACCAGGGCTAGATAAATTAGCTTCAAGATTAGCCTTTGGCTGCGACAATCAAACCTCTGAAGTTCATGCCTTCACAATGTTTGATAATTTTTATGGATCAGGCGGTCGAATTTTTGATACAGCCTACATTTACAACAACGGCATGGGAGACAAGTACCTAGGGCAGTGGATAAATTCTCGCCAATTAGAAAAAGAGATCATCGTCATTGGTAAAGCAGCCCATACTCCTCAATGCGAGCCCCAGTTTATAAGACCGCAGATACTTGAATCTTTAGAGCGTCTGCAGATTAAAAAATTAGATATCTTCTGCCTGCATAGAGATAACTCAGAGGTTCCTGTTGCAGAATTTATCGATGCATTAACTGAGATAAAAGAAGAAGGCTTGATTGATTTAATTGGAGCATCTAACTGGGAGTTAGATAGATTTTCTGAAGCTCGGGAGTATGCATTCAAAGAAAAAAAAGAGCCATTTAAAGTATTAAGCAATAATTTCAGTTTGGCTGAAATGATTGAGCCTGTGTGGCCAGGTTGCGTGGGTGTGAATGATGCCTATATGGAATATATTCTTAAAGAGGAAATATTATTATTTCCATGGTCAAGCCAGGCGAGAGGTTTTTTTATTCAGAAAAAAGAAGTTATGTCTTCTGAGCATTTTTCTAACCCAACTTTAGATGAAGAGATGAGAGTGTGGCATTATGAAAAAAATTTAAAGCGCCGAGAAAAGTGTTTTGAATTAGCTGCAAATAAAAATGTTCAGCCGATACAAATTGCTCTTGCATATGTTTTGCATAAATCTCCTCTAATTTTTCCGCTAGTTGGACCAAGAACAATTTTTGAAACAAACAGTTCCATACAATCTTCGCAAATTACACTAACGGGCCAAGAACTTCTTGAACTTGCTCAAGACTAATTGTTTCTGTGAGGTGTATTCGTGTTGCAGAGGATCCAATTAGAATCTCATAGGAACCCTGTCTAATCTTCCAGCACTTGTCTTCAATGTCCCAGTAAGAGAAATTTCTTTGAGTGAGCCTGATCTCAACAGTTTTTTTATCACCAGCTCCTATCGTCTCTTTTGCAAAGCCTTGAAGGGTCTTAATTGGCTCAGCATTGTCTGAATTCTTAAAAGCAACATAACACTGCGCAACTTCTGCCCCAATTACATCCCCAATATTCGCAATCATAAATTTACAAGATACTTCATTACTACCACCCATTTTAATTTCAAGATCACTATATTGAAATTGGGTATATGAAAGACCATGACCAAATGGGAACAATGGGTCATTAGCTTTTCTGTCATACCATCTATAGCCAACTAAAAGCTTTTCGTCATAGTTCATCTGCGCATCCTTGCCTGGATAACAATCATAAGCAGGAGTATCTGCAATGTTTTTTGGAAAAGTAGTAGGCAATCTTCCAGAGGGGTTAACTTCCCCAGTGATAATATCCACCAGAGCATTTCCGAATTCTTGACCAGCAAACCATGTCTGAATAACAGCATCCGCATTATCAATCCATGTCATTTCAACAGGTGAACCGGTATTAATAACGACTGTGGTATTTTTATTGGCCTCTAAAATTGCTTTAATTAAGGAGTCTTGATCAGCAGGTAAACTTAACTCCGCTCTATCATTGCCTTCGGTCTCCCAGTCAGAATTAGTTCCAGCAATCAATATGACCTGATCTGCATTACCTGCAATTTCAATTGCTTCTTTAAATAAATCAACCTCATCAGGTGCTTGGCAGCCAATATATACTGCAGGAAAATTTCCTTCAAAATAATACTGCACTTCTATGCTGTAGCTTTTGCCTTGTTGCAGATTTAGAACTCCCTTTTTTGAAGCTGAGCTAAATGTGAAAAAAGCCTCACCTGGCTCTATATCATTCCAATTATCAATAAGTTCCTTGCCATCAATTAATAACCGACACTGGCCAATTCCAAATATTTCAAATTCATGATCACCCGAGATCTCCGGCGCATATTCACAAGAAAACCTAACTGAAATATTAGGCCTTTCTTCTTTGCCAATCACCTCTTTTGCAAAACCTTCAAAAACCCAAAATTTATTTCCTATTAGATGCTCGGATAAAATTAAATTTTCTTCAAAGTTCTGCCCATTAAAGTACTCAACTAAAAATCCTTTTTTATCACCTGTAAGATCCTCATTAATTTTTGGGAGGTATTTATAGGTATGACATCCTTTTGCATACTCGATTTTTATTTCTCCAGGAAGCCTAGCTTTAAGAGCTTCTAGAGGCTGCACTTGATAATGCGGCATAAGACTTGCACTGCCTCCACCTATGATTTGAGCATTTTTTGCATTTGGTCCAATCACTGCTAATTTTTTAATATTCTTTTTAAGCGGTAAAAGTCCTTCATTTTTTAAAAGCACCATGCCATCTGCAGCAGTTTTTCTTAATAGTTTTCGATGTGATGGCTGATCAATGGCTTCTTCTGGCCTGAATCCTGGTCTTTCAAAACGTTTAGAGAACTCAGCAACGGTTAGTATTCTTTTAACCTTGTCATCAATAAGCTCTTCATCTACTTTTCCATCTTTGATGGAGTTGATCAAGCTAGTGCCCCAGACATTTCCTGGACCTGGCATCTCAAGATCAAGACCACCATTAGCATTCTCTTCAGTTTCCAATGCCGCACCCCAATCACTCACCACATATCCATCAAACCCCCATTCTTTTTTTAATATGTCGATCAACAATTCTTGATGTGAGCTGCAATAAATATTATTTAGTTTGTTGTAGGCGCTCATCACAACCTTTGCATTACCTTGCTTAATGCCCATCTCAAAAGGCAATAAATATATTTCTCGAAGAGTTCTCTCATCAATGTTTGAGCTAATTGCATGCCTATTAAACTCTGTGTCATTGCCAACAAAATGCTTTAAGCAGGCTGCAACATTCTTGGATTGCACCCCATTGACATATTGAACTGCAATTTTGCCACTCAAAAATGGATCTTCAGAAAAGCTCTCAAAATGTCTACCGCCAAGAGGATGTCTATGAATATTAATAGTTGGCCCAAGTAATACATCCACATCCTTTGCATTTGCCTCTTCTCCCAAGGCCTCTCCAAGCTGATTAATTAATTCCAGATCCCATGTCGAACCTATTGAGATAGCACAAGGGAAACAGGCAGAAGATTTCCCAGAATTTGAATCACCTCTGATTCCATTTGGACCATCTGACATCTTAATACTTGGAACATTTGCATGGTCAATCTTATTTGTGTACCAAGAATTAAACCCACTAAGCAGCGAGACTTTTTCCTCTAAACTAAGCTGGGAAACTATTTGATCTATATCTGTCATAGGTTAATCTTAAATCCTTTATTAAGTAAAAACACACTTTTTATGTCGGTAGAATTTATTGTTTTTTTTGCAATCTTATCTTTTCTTACCTCTCTGCTTACTTCTGTATTTAGCGTTGGTGGAGGCTTAATCATGTTGATTGCTCTAGCGCAGTCATTTTCTCCAGCTACTCTAATTCCATTACATGGATCCATTCAGCTTGCTAATAACTTCTCTCGTACGCTTGTTTACAGAGAGTTTGTGCAATGGCAGCTCATTAAACAAATTGTAATTTCTACAATGTTTGGCGCCCTAGTTGGAATTTTTTTATTTGGAACGCTTTCAGAAGATTTATTACTTATTTTAATAGCTAGCACTATTATTTTTCTTACCTGGGCGCCGATAGATAATTTTATTCTCTCTGTAATGAAAAATGATTGGTTTTGCGGACTAATTTCAGGATTTGCAGGTATTTTTGTTGGCGCCAATGGACCACTAGTCACCGCTTACTTAAGAACAAAAAATTTGCCCCCCGAGGTTTTGGTCGCTAATCATGGAGCAATTATGATTTTTCAGCATTCTGTCAGAATTGTTTTATTTACTTCATTTCTTAGCTTTTCAATTCAAGACTACATCCTTTTTATTTTTATTCTTGCGCTTACTGGTTATGCCGGGGCAAACATAGGCAAAAGGCTTATCTCAAGCATTCCATTTGATAGTTTTAATATTGTGCTAAAAGTATTGCTAACATTCTTGTCAATATTTTTAATCATATAATTTAAACCATAAGTGCATTGCCATAAAAACATTCGTACAATAAATTAAGTAAAGAAAAAGGAATAGCAATGAAATTAGTATTAGGTTTATTCGGTTTAGAAAACTTTTACGGTGGCGACGTAAAGTCATATATTGAAATTGCACAGATGGGAGAAGAGCTAGGTTTTGATGCCGTTAGCGTTACAGACCATGTGGTTATGGGCAAGAATCTGCATAAATATCCTTTTGGTCAATTCCCAATGCCATCTGATGCACCATGGTATGAACCTTTAACTCTTCTAACGATGATCGCAGCAAATACTAGCTCTATCAATCTAGCTACAGCTATTCTTATTGCTCCCTTAAGAAGTCCCGCTCTCCTAGCAAAGACAGCAGCCAGTCTTGATGCAATCTCTAACGGCAGACTTGAGCTAGGCGTTGGTTTGGGTTGGCAGGAAGAGGAATATGAGGCATCCGGCATTTCCTTTGATCAAAGAGTAAAGACTTTTTGGGAAACTTTAGATATTTGTCAATCATTGTGGACAGGTGGCCCAGTCTCGCATAAGGGAGAAATATTTGAGTTCAATGATATTTGGTGTCATCCAACACCCCCACAAGGCAGTGACATACCCTTACTATTTGGCGTCAAAATGACAGAATTTAATGCACAAAAAATTGCAAAAATTGGCCACGGATGGATACCCATTAAGACTAGTAGAGACTTTATATCAGAGGGCAGCGAGAAACTTAATAACGCATTCAAAGAAGCGGGTAGAGATGATAAGCCACGAATTAGAGGGCAACTCCCTACATGCGTTGATTCAAATGGAGTGCCTAGTGTTGAGTTAACCTTAAAAGAGTTAGAGAAATCAATGGAAGCAGGCTTAGAAGAAATAGAGGTGTTTCCAATTAACTTTGCTCAGTCACCAGATCATCTGCGAGAAGTATTGGAACTAATTGGGGAGCTTAAAAAATAATGGACATCAAAAATTTATCAACTCAAATTATCTATCAATATGCTTCTATTATTGATTCAAAAAAATTTTCTGAATTATCGCGCATTATGTGGGATGAATTTTCACTGACAGGACCTTATGAGCTAATTGGTTTGGAGACTTTTATTGGTGCTGTTCAACAAAACTTAAGTACTTACAAAAGTACCATGCACTTAATAGGCAATGTAGAAGGTCAGTGGAACGGAAATACTTACACTGGTAAGACATACTGCATAGCCAGTCACATACTTGAAGAAAACGGACAATCCACAAAGCTAGATATGGGTATCATCTATGACGACACCATAGAGTTACGTGGCGAAGAAGCAAAATTCTTACATAGGCACTTCAATCTTCAATGGCAGAAAACTGATCTTTTGGACTTTTAGTAAGAGGTTGCTACTTGGGTTTGAAGTGAAGGTTTAATGAGTTTGTAAATAAAGTTTTTAGCAATTCAGCACCCGGCATTCCAGAGTATGTTGGTCGCATAATTAATGAGATTTCTCTGTGCGGTCCCGGTTCATTTAAATGTGATTTTAGTAAATCTTTGTTAGAGCTGAGCAATTGCCCTAATGCCATGTGAGGAACCAATGTACTTCCCATATTTCCTTTAACCAATTGCACTAAAGTGGCTAAACTTGATGCCTTTACAACATGCTTTGAATCGTCAGAGATTTTACATGCATCTAGGATATGATCTTTTAGGCAGTGCCCATCATCTAAGAGCATTAATTCTGAATGCTCTAATTGAGTTGCCCTAATTTCTTGTTTCCCTGCATTCTTATTTTCATGGTGAGCTATCCAGTAGAAATCTTCTTCCCAAAATTTTAAAGAAGTTAAACCCTCTAAGTTATAAGGCAGGGCCAAAATAGCCATATTGAGCTCCCCATTTTTTACTTTATTTACTAGAATATTTGACTGACTTTCTTCTATGCTCAAAGTAAGGTTTGGAAAAGCTTTCTTAATTTCAGGCAATACAATTGGTAAAAAGTAGGGGCTAACGGTCGGGATAATTCCAATGGAGAGATTGCTGGAAAGGGGATCTGATTGATTTTCTGCAAACTTTTGAATATCGAAGATTTGCAATTGAATGGACTGAGCTTTTTTTAAAAACTCAGCTCCAAGGGCGGTAACAAAGACTTTTTTATTGTCTCTTTCAAACACTTTAAATCCTAAATGTTTTTCCATTTCAGTAATTGCATTACTTAAAGTAGAAGGAGAGACGAAGCTAACTTCAGCAGCTTTTTTGAAGTGCAGAGTTTGAGACACTGCTAAGGCATAGTCTATTTGTTTCAATGTAATCATTTAGTTTTTCTTTTATATTTTTTATTTGGTAATGATATCACTTGAATTTGACCTGTGACATTAGTTCAGTTAAACAAGCAACTAGATTAATCTCTTGATCTGCTACAAAGGCTGACTTGTATTGATAATCAGCAATGATTAATACAGCATGAGGTATTGTAGATGGTTCTAAATTAGTATATAATGTATCATATATCTTTCTAAAAATCTTAACAGGATCATTGTCAAGGTTATTGACAACCCATTTTCTCATATCACTAAACGCCTTATCTTTAAGGTGTGTGACCAGAGTCTTTAGATTTTCATCTGATACATTCACTAATATGCCAGCGTCTATACTACCACTTACTGAATATCTTTGTAGTTCATTAATTAGTTTTCTGAAATCTGGAAAGTGTTTTGTGATTAGTTCAACAAGAACCTTACCCTCATAAGATACATTTTGTTCTTTGAGAATATAAACTGCTCTTTCAAACAATCTACTTGCCAGTTTAGGTTTATCTTTAGGATTAATTCTAAATTCTATATTTGAAAATCTACTATGTAAAGGTTCTATGATTCTATTCTTAAAATTACAAGTAAGAATAAATCTACAATTAGAAGAGAACTCTTCGATAAACCCACGTAATGCAGGTTGAGTAGATTGTGGATTAAGATAATCAGCCTCATCGAGTATGACTACTTTCTGTCCACCTTGAAGTGATACAGTACTGGCAAACTGTTTGATCTTACCACGTAATGTATCGATGTTACCATCTTCAGATCCATTGATTAACATATAATCAAGATCTAATTCATTGCATAAAGCTCTAGCTACTGTAGTCTTACCTACACCAGCAGAACCAGTAAACATCATATTGGGGAGTTCTCCCTTATCGACTATCTTTTGAAATGTTTCCTTTAGTCCTTCAGGGAGAATACAATCCTCAATTGTTTTTGGTCTATACTTTTCTACGAATAAAAATTCTTTCACATACACCTCATAATATAATAAACATGGTACTATTATACCATGCTTTTGTTAAAAGTACATACTTACTCAGCTGTTGCTGGAGCTTCTTCAGTTGGATTTGCAGCTTCTTGTGCCGCTGCAGCTTTTGCCAAGAATGAATCGATTCTGTTACGAACTGCACCAACATCAGCTAGCTCACTACCTTCAAATGCACCGCGCTTTGTTACTATATCAATAATTGATACACAAGCACGAATGTCACTTAGGTTAAGCTGATCATCTGTTGGGGCTTCCGGAGCTGGAGCATCAACTTGTGCTGCTACCTTATCGAATTCTTCTTGTCCCATTGCTTTATCTTCTGCCATTATTATTCCTTAAATGTTGTAGTTTTATCTAGAGCAACCCAATAGTCTGTGTTGCCGGCCGTTATTAATGCTACCTGTTTTTTGTCTATTCCGAAGACATATTCAGCCGCAGGTTTAAATTTGAAATTGTTTATATCAAACACAAAATCAAACTCAGCACTAGTATTTATATCACAATTCGCAACGTTCATTGTAAATTGATTTGATGTAGGGTTTTGTTTATCAAGAATAACACACTCAATAAACTGACCTCCAGTAGAACTTTTACGTATACTCAACCAGTTGGTCTTAAGAGTAGCAGAAGCTTTACGGAGTTTATTTAATTCTTCATCTGTAAGTGTAAACTTTAGATCTTCACACGGTAGATTAATATCGTTGGTAGGAACTGTGAGGATGTCGATGTCCGAAAAGAAATACTTGAATGATGTAACACCATCAGTAATTTTAACAAACTTCTTATCGTCATCAAACGCAAGAGTAGGATCATCAAACATATTAAGACAAGCTAGGAATTCACCTAAGTCATATATGCCAAATGGATATGGAGAATTAAAAGCTACGTGAGCTTTTGACATAAGTGTTTTAGAAGTAGACATCGTTCGGATAAATCCACCCTCTTCACCAATTGCGATGTTACTATTGATCGATTGGAAATTGCTCAATACATCTTTTATTTCATTACTAAGTTTCATTATCAGACTCCTTTAAGTCGTGTTCATTAATTGCCAATAGAGTATAGTGCATGATCTTCATTAGATCTTCACGGTTTGCTCCATTCTTTTTACCATATCTTGA
>ENA-OWNS01001038-OWNS01001038.1-marine-metagenome-genome-assembly--contig:-NODE-1038-length-11671-cov-3.289115_pt1 | contig 11671 bp, 9 predicted proteins | sample MGYA00238137_ERZ651772 | MGnify/ENA primary metagenome ERZ651772 (study PRJEB26903, sample SAMN06264699) | marine metagenome | isolation source: Columbia River Estuary | place: USA:Columbia River Estuary... | reverse complement strand
TTATTGAATATAATAGTTGCTATTGGCGAGCATTTAAATATATCGATAGTACAACATATTTAAAAGCTGCTTCTATTTTTATTGTATCAGAAAGTGCAAAATGTCTTGGTAATTTTCATTTACATTTAAACCAATTTCCTATAGAAAAACTCAATATTAGTATTCCCAATTTTCATAATACATCATTCATATTAAATGATTTTAAAGTAATGCTAGAGGTTGCTGATAATTCTGTCTTAATTAGATGTGATGCAGAAATAGATTATATTTTAAGTAAGGAATATGATTGTAAGATTATTCAAAATCTTATATCACAAAATAAAATCCCTCTAAGAGTTTGTCATAATGATCCTAAAATCAGCAACTTTCTATTTGATAATGAGAATAATGCAATTTGCCTTATTGATTTAGATACTGTAATGCCAGGTACAGTTTTATTTGATATTGCTGATGCAATTAGAACTAGCTGTGTATCTGAATCAGAAGAGGAGTCTGATCTAAACAAAGTATTTTTTAAGTTTGATTATTTTGAAGAATTCATAAAATTATACTTAAATAAAAATAGAGATAACTTAAATAAATATGAATTACAAAATATTGTAAAATCTATAGAAATAATATTTTTAGAACAAGGAATTCGATTTTTGTCTGACTATTTGAGTTTCAATAAATATTATGAAGTTACATATCCTGAACAAAACCTAGTAAGAGCGAAAAATCAACTGCATTTAGCTAGACAGATAGAGCTTAATGTTTTTAGTTTGGAAAATATTTTATTAAAGTACATTAGATAATATCTCTCATAATCTCTAAAGGGTTTTCTTTCCTCCAAGTTCCACCTGTAAAATCAGGAACAATAATGGATTGACTATTGGCAGCTACCGAAAGTTCAGAGAGAGGAGTGATGGCACTCCACAAAATACTATCGTATACATTTATATCTAGTGGTAAGCCTAAATTTAAGCATTTTATTAAACGATAAATCATAACAAAGTCCATACCGCCATGCCCTTGTTTAAAGCCTTGGCTAACGGTTTTTAGTTTTTTAATTATTGGGTGTTGGTACTTGCTTTTGTACTCGTTATACGCTTCTTCTTTTAGCCAATTATGTCCCCAATATTCAGGTTTTTCTCCTTCAATGTATAGTCTGCTTGGATATCCGTCATGCACGGCTTTAGTTCCTACAATTTTATTAATTCTAGAATAAGGCCTTCCTGTATGTACATCAAATTGCAAGAGGATAGTTTTTCCATTTTCAGTTTTAATCATTGTATTATTCATATCCCCACATTTGTAGCTTTGTATAGGATGATTGTATTGTTTGGCCGCAATACTAAGGTTCAGTTCCCTACTACTCATAGAGGTAAGGTGTGAAAAAGTATCGCCCCTTCCAATGCCTAAATAAAAGGCAATTGGCCCTAAACCATGTGTGGTGTAAAAATTCCCATTTCTTTCAGCATGTTCGTGCAAACGCCATTGTCCTTCATAATAAGTATCGTGTAGCATCAATGCCCTTAAATCATGAAGATAAGCGCCCTCAGTATGTGTTATATCGCCAAATACGCCTTCTTGTATCATATTCAATACCCAAAGTTCTTCTTCATTATAATTGCAGTTTTCCATCATCATGCAATGTTTTTGGGTGCGCTCAGCTGTTTCAATTAATTTCCAACAATCCTCAATGGTGGAGGCGATTGGCACTTCACTACCTACATGTTTCCCCTTTTCCATGCAGTAGATTGCCATAGGCGAGTGTAAATCCCAAGGAGTTGCAATAATTACCAAATCAATATCATCCCTTTTGGCTAATTTTTCCCATTCCGATTTTGATTTGTGATAAAGGACTGGCCTCTTACTTTGCCAAACGGCTAATTTTTCAGCTGCTTTAGTTACTTTTTCTTCTGAAATATCTGATAAGGATATTACTTCAGCCATTCCATTTTCCACCAAGTACTGAAACATTTCCAATAGGGTATTCCCTCTATTCCCCAAGCCAATAATTCCGACTCTTACCTTACTAATAGGATCGGCAGCAAAGCCAAACATAGTCCCCTTAACATCTCTTTTGGTATTGTTTATTAACTCCTGAATGGTAGTGCTATCGTTACCCAAAGCAGTGAAGGGTAAACCTAAAAATGCACTAGCCCCTAAAACGGATTGTAGAAAATGTTTTCTTTTCAAAATATATTTATTAAAAATTAGTGTTCAAATATATATTTTTTGAGTGTAAATAGGTTGAATGGCTTTTCTATTTTAGTGTCATGAAAAAATACTTATTAATTGTATTCCTCTTTTCTTCCTTTTTAGCGGTGGCTCAAAACAAAACAGAAGCTTATATTGAAAAATACAGTCAGATTGCTGTTGATGAGATGAATATGTATAATATCCCTGCATCAATTACACTAGCTCAAGGAATACTAGAAAGTGGGAATGGTGAAAGTAGATTGGCAGTGGATGGTAAAAATCATTTTGGGATAAAATGCCATAGCAATTGGAACGGTAAAACGATTATTGAGGATGATGATGAAAAAGGAGAGTGTTTCAGGAAGTACAATAGGGTTTCAGATTCTTACAGAGATCATTCCTTATTTTTAAATGAAAGAGGGCGATATGCCTTTTTGTTTGAATACAATAAAACAGACTACAAGAAATGGGCTAAAGGATTGAAGAAAGCTGGTTATGCTACTAATCCTAAATACCCAACTTTACTTATTGATTTAATAGAAAAATATGATTTGAGTAGGTTTGATAAAGGAACAAAAAGCAAAAAGAATTTATACTTTGCTCATTCTTACGGATTGCCTTATTTAACGGGTATAGGGGCTTACTATTTTAATAAGAAATCATTGTACTTTACTGAGGTAAATACATCATTTTCTTTTAGTGAAGCTAGTATTGGTTATCATTATAATTTGATAAACAAATTTTATGTAGGGGCAAAAGGAGGGGGTATATATATACCAACTGAGGAAGTTAGTATAAAACCTTATTTGTCTCCAGAATTTATGATTAAAAGGGAAAAGAATAAATCTGTTTTAATAAGGGGAGGAGTTCAGTTTCTATTAGTAGAAACACAGTGGTTCTCTAAGGAAGTAAAATTATTACCTTATCTAACTTTTACTTATTTGTTGGACTAGTTCCAAGCTCATAATTATAAAGCATCCCGTTTTTGATGTTTAAGATATTTCTCTTGCCGTTATTATCAATGTCAGATATATTAAAGTAGCCATCAGTATCTATTGGGAACCCTTCAAGAATCAAACCATCTTCCATTAAGTATAAACTATTTTCTGTACTAATAGTAAGTTTATCTCCAAATCCTTTTAAGGAGATTATCGCTCCATCAAGTGTAATGTTGTTTACTTGAGAATAACTCTCATCCAATATTAAAAGTTTGTTGTTATTGGAAATATAAACATGGTTATTATGGAAAAGTATTTGGGAGTTAATATCTAGCTCAGAAATTTCAATAAGTTGAGAATTTCCATTTGTATTTCCTAGCCATAGCTTACCCTCAGTTGTAATCGCATAAAGCTCTCCTTTATCATTAATCTGAAGCTTATTAGCAAATTCATGAGCATCTTTAAAAGTTACTCTAGCTGATCCGTTTCTAGCTAATAATTGAGAAGTTGTATTCTTAGTTGCATTTAAAATAAAGTCTTTTCCGTTAACTGTAAAATGAATAGGGTTCTGAGTAATCCTATTTGTATTTTTTGAGTATTTCCAGCCCTTTACTTTCTTTCCTTTTTTATCTAGGTTATAGATGATGTTATCTTCCCCAACAATACAAATTCTGTAATTTCTGTTATTGCTGTAATCAAATAATGAGTGGCCAAGCTTTGTAGTTGAAGGCAATTCTTTAAGGAATCCTTCTACATTTTCTCCATTTCTATCAACTAAATATAAGTGTGTAGCCGTATTAAATAGCGCTTGGTATTTACTGTTCTTAAAAGCATCAATATAATTGATTTCTCCAAGTATTTTCCCATTAACTTGAATACTCCAAAGAGTTTCTCTGCTAGTGTTTAGTGCAAAAAGTTTATTGTTGTAATCTTGTGTTAAAACCATTTCTTCCTTTGTAAAATGATTTTTAACTACTTGAGGATTTAGCACTAAAATAGTATCAAGAGCTACATACCATTCCTCTTTAATATCTTCTTTGTAATCCTCATCATAAAACAAACAAATATTGCATGTTAAAAGGCTTTTCTTTGCTGACATCTGCAAAGCAAATGCAGTGAATTTAACAATAGAATCATTGTTAAATGCTAATTGTTTTGCATAACTATTTAAAAAACTATTCTGAAGAGTTTCAGCAGTTTTCCCAGGATTTATGTAATAATAGAAGTTTGCGTCATTAGAAATGTAAGAGCTAAATTTATTATAAGTTTTACTATTAGAAAGTGTGTTGTTAGAGCTGTAATTGTCAATAATATATTCTAGAGCAGAAGGGGAGTTCCCGAAAATGAAATAGTCGTTAATTACAGTAAAATATGGATTGTTTACTTTTAGTAAATCACCAAACAAATTTGCAGTTAAGTAATGGTCAAATAGCTTATTAATTTGGTGATTATTGTACTCACTAGATTTTTGAATCATCCCTTGCATTAAAGATGTAGTTCTGATAGATTCCTTGGCTTTAAAGTAAGTAAAAGTATTTTCAGTAATTAGCTGTACTGATGTATTGAATTTACCTGCTTCTTCATCAATCTCTCCAATAAGCTCATTGTAATTTACATTACAACTATCTTGTATCTTCTTGCGGTTTTTATCCCAACTCCAAAAGCTATTTTGGTTTTGAAGAATCTTGTTCTTTCCATCAAATATATCTTTTGCATCAGAAAAACTTAAAGCTAAAAGCTCAGTTGTATTCTCAGGGATTATTTCAATAATATCAATATTACTGCTTTTTTGTCCGTTAAAAATATCAGAATAATTAGTAATATTACTATTTATTGAGCTGATACCATTTGCTAAGAGCACTTTGTCTTTTAGTTTAATATCAGTAGCAGTCCAGTTAGATAAATCGGTTGTAAGGTTTTTGTTTTTTGTAAAGGTATTTGTAAGCTCTATTAGATTGTTTCCATTAAAAATAAGGTTAATATCAGCAGATGAACTTAAAGTGTTATATGCTTTAGAAAAACCATCATTAACATATAAATTGTCAGTATTTTTATTTGAAGTTCTTATAGCATCCGTAAGTAGCATCTTAGTTGCAGAAAAGAATAAAATATCACCTAAAAATGAGTAATACATTCCAGTTTTATCTAAAAAGAAAATCTCTTGATTGTCATATTCTGATGTGCTATTTCCATTTCCAAATAACTGTATAATGGTCTCGTTATTTAGTGCAGTTACACTGTTGAAAGTAGTACTGAACAGTGTTCCGCTATTATTTGCACCTACCTTATGGTAAGACACAAAAAGAGTGTTGCTTTTAAACACTTCCTGGTTTGAAGTAAAAAACTCGCTTATCTCTTTAATTTGAGTGTTGTTAAACTTGATGTGCTCAATGTACCCTAATTGCTCCCAAAGAGTTGTGAGCTCTAAGTTTCTGCTTAAATTCCTTACATCATTAATTTTTATAATTACTGAAGCATTAGTTGGAATCACTGTAATAGGATCTTCAGTAGAATTTAGTGTTTTTTGGTAAGTATTGTACCCAATAAAAAGTATGATTCCAATCAATAAAATTGGAATAGAAATTTTCAATATTGTTTTGAACATATGACTTAAATGGTAAAAAGCAAAATTAGTAATTTATAGAGACAAACTCAGCTGATTAGGAAGTAGTTGAAAACTTTTTCTGTGATGCTTAGTGCTTCCAAATTCTGCTATTGCTTTTCTGTGTTGTTTTGTAGGGTATCCTTTGTTGTTTTTCCAGAAGTAATTAGGGTGTTTTTTATCTAGCTCTTTCATAATATCATCACGATAGGTTTTTGCCAAAACTGATGCAGCAGCAATAGATAAATACTTCCCATCACCTTTAATGATACATTCATGATGAGTATTAGGATAAGGATTAAAACGATTTCCATCAATAATTAAAAGTTCTGGTTTGGTATTTAATTTTTCAATTGCCCTATGCATTGCTAAAAAGGAGGCATTTAATATATTTATTTTATCAATTTCCTTTGGACTTACAATTCCTACAGTCCATGAAATAGCTTCTTTTTCTATTATTGGCCTGAGTAACTCTCTTTTCTTTTCTGAAAGGACTTTACTATCGTTAAGTATAGTGTTATTAAACTGCTTTGGGAGTATAACAGCAGCTGCAACTACTGGACCAGCTAAACAACCTCTACCTGCCTCATCACATCCTGCTATAACTAGCTTTGATTGATAGTGTTTTAACATAAATTAGATGTGAGTATTAAGTTTTTATTAGTTAGGTTTTGTCTATTTTCTATTGTCAGTAAAAGGAGTGGTCTATTATCTAATTTGGTGTTAGCCCTCTTTTGGGTTTTTTGTATTTTTTTACTTTCGTTTGATTTCTTATATCAACATCTTGCTCCAACCACCATTTCCCTTTTTTGTAGTTGTAGGAATTAAATGTTCCTTCAGGGATGTAGTATTCATAAAGTCCAGTTAAATCTTTACGGCTAGGCACTAAATGGTCAAAAACTATACGTTCTTCTTTCTCATCATAATTAACACTGATTACTGTTTTGGAATCATATTGTAGTACTACTCTTTTCTGACTTTCTTTTTTTGATTTTTTAAAGATTGGAAGTCCGAATTTAATTTTGTTTTTACCAGAGAAATACATTACATCAATTATCTTTTTCGTACTGTATCCATCATGCCCATCCCATGATAGTATGGTGTAGTACTTTCTACCACTTTTTTTGATGTAAATAATATTATAGACTAGACCTCCAAACCAAGTTTTAGCATCTAAATCTTCTTGTTCTGGGTTTCTAATATTTGCAGAATTATCTATTAAAGGAATTACTTCAAATCGTTTTCTTCTTTTGTTTTGATAATGCACTACACCATAATATTCATAAGTACCATTGTCTTTTTTAAGGAGCCAACTAAAGATCCTAAAAGTATTATCTGGGGAGTAAACTCTACCTGTAGTTACTAAAGAGTCGAAAGGGAATTTAAAAGACTTTTCATATTGCAGTACTTCAGTTAAATTTTCAATAAATGCTGTATTTGCTGTTCTTTTTGCTTCTTCAGTATCAGCATTCATTATAGTGTGAGCCATCACTTTTAAAGTATCTTCATACTCAGCAAATAGGGTAGCATTTCCTTTTTGGGCGAATGCTGAAATGCATAAAAATACAAGAATGTTAATTAATATTGTTTTTTTCATTTAGAGGATGGTGACAAAAAATTACTTTTGCACAAAGATAATTATTTGATGAATTTACAAGCAAGAATACAGGCATTTACTCATTTAGGGGAATATTTAAAAATGGAGATACAGCAAGAGTCAGCAGAAAAATTGTACTCTGCAGAGGTGCTCAACCCTTGGTTTACCAAGGAAAATATTGATAAATCCCTAAACGCTTGGCACGAGCAGTTAAAAGTAGATATGTTTTCCGCTTGGCTGAGTCCTTATAAACTAAAGGAGGTAGCGATCCCAAAAAAGGTACTTATCATCATGGCAGGGAATATTCCTTTGGTAGGTTTTCATGATTTTCTTACTGTGCTTATTTCAGGACATAAAGTAGTGATTAAAATGTCAAGTACCGATAATGTGCTTTTGAGGTTACTTATTGATAAGCTCATCAGTATCGCCCCTGAATTTAAGGAGCGTATTTCCTTTATTGAAGAAGTAAAAAACAGAAAGTTTGATGCCGTAATTGCTACAGGAAGTGATAATTCTGCTAAGTATTTTGAGTATTATTTTAAAGGGGCTAAAAAGATAATCCGTAAAAACAGAAGGTCAGTTGCTGTGTTGGACGGTAGTGAATCGGATATGGAATTGCAAGGATTGGCCAATGATGTATTTGCTTATTTTGGACTAGGTTGTCGTAATGTTTCCAAGTTATTTTTGCCAAAAGGGTTTGACTTGGATAATCTGTTTAAAGCATTCTATCCCTATTCTGATGTGGTAAATCATAAAAAATATGGTAATAATTACGATTATAATAAAGCCATTTTCCTAATGGGAAGTAATGATTTGATTGAAAACGGATTTCTACTTATGAAAGAGGATAAATCCTTACTTTCCCCAGTGGCTATGTTGTATTATGAATTCTATAACGATATGCATACGGTAGAGCAGTTTGTGGAAGAAAATGCTGAGCAACTGCAATGTGTTGTTTCAAAAAAGGATATTGCCTTTGGAAATACACAAAAACCTAACCTTTGGGATTATGCTGATGGGGTGGATACAGTAGAATTTTTGAGGGAGCTATAAATTCCTATTGAAACTCATAAGCTCCAATATCAGGAATAATTCTTGAATTATCTTCAATATCATCTAAGCTAATTAGAGGGTTTCCAGCATCAATAGCAGGAGAGTTTTCTTTTAAATGAAAGTCATTTTCGTAAGCATCTACAAATTTTGGAGATTGATTGATAATTACATTTTCATAATGTGTATTGTCTGTGCTAATTGTTGGATCTAGTTTGATAATGCAATGATCAAAAGTGTAATTGAACTCGCCTAGTTCTTGTTCTTGAAAACTAACTTCAGTAGATAAAGAGCCATCAATAATGCAATTGGTAAAATTAGCTGCATCTAAGTTTCTGATATAAATATTTCCATCAGCACCTTCATAGTAGTTATTCAGTAGGATAGAAGGCGTGTTTCTATGGTTATAGTCCCAGTAATTAGCGAAAGTACAATGGGTAAAGTTATAAGTACCGCCAATGTTGCAGGCTACAGTATATTGTCCACATTTACTAATAACCATATTGTTTGCTGTAATGTTAGCGCCTTGCCCTAAAATTCCAATAGAGGACATGTTTTCTATAATCGTATTGTTGATTGTTAAAGTAGGGTTGCTGTTGGCTACTGAATCGGCACGAATAGCAGTTGTTCCATTACTAATAATGGCGTAATCAATTTCATTTTCAACACTACCTTGTACAAAGTGTATTCCGTTCCATTGTCCAGGTGTGTTTTCATACCAAGAGTCTAATCTATCACTTCTAATAATTACCTCATTTCCTAAACTCCCATCAATTATTAGGGTTCCGTTATTTGTTGGTGGCACTCCATTCTCACCTATTAAAAGAGGATTTCCAACAAACATTCCTGAATTATTATGAAAATAGATTTGGGTACCCTCTTTAATCGTTAGGGTAGCGTTAGGTTCAATTACTACATATCCGTAAACTACATGAGGTAAATCATTTGTCCATATTTCATCATCCTTTATTGAGTAGTATCCATAGTTTACCTCTCCATCATCTGTTGGAAATATATTATCATGTGGTAAATGAAAGTTTGCATTCCTCCCTGGAGATACTAGCTTAACATCTTGTTTTTTTGTTCCTGTGGTGAATTCAATATTACTTGTTAGTAAAAAATCATTACTACTGTTATTTAAGTTAGGTGTAACTTCTAAGAAAATAAAAATGCTATCCTTAGCAGGAATTTCAATTGCGTTATGCTTATTCCCTGCAACCCCATCAACATTCATCCTAAAGCTACCGCCATTTATTAGATTTAAGGATATATCAGTAAGTACAGTAAAGTTATTGCGGTTATAGATGGTAAGGGTTTGTGTAGGCGTACCGATTGAATGAAAAGCAGTATCAAAAATGATAGTATCATTTGAAAAATGCAAAGTAGCACTTTGGTCATTTTCCATGATGTCTTTTTTACAAGCAAAAAGTAGGGTTGTAAGTATAAGTAGAGGGAGGAAGTATTTTTTCATTACCTCATATTTCTGATTCTATCCATATCTCGTTTTTGGTCTTTTTCTTTAATGCTTTCTCTTTTATCGTAAATCTTTTTTCCTTTAGCTAGAGCAATTTCTAGTTTTGCTTTTCCTTTTTCGTTAATGAATAGGCGGATAGGGATAATAGAATTTCCTTTTTCAGTTACTTTGCCTAACATTTTGTTGAGTTCTTGTCGGTTTAGTAAAAGTTTACGGTCTCTTTTTGGTACATGATTAATATATCCTCCATTCTTATATTCATCAATATGTAAGCTTTTTACATATAACTCATCATCCACAAAAACGCAATGTGCATCCGAAATATTGGCTTGATTGTTACGAATTGACTTAATTTCTGTTCCTACCAGAGAAATACCTGCTACAAATTTAGCAATAAACTCATATTCAAAGCTTGCTTTACGATTTTTGATATTTATATTAGATGACATGAGGGCAAAGATAGTAATTAGAAATTAGATTATTAGACATTTGTCTTATGTCTAAATGCTAAAATCTATCCTAATGCTACATCAAGAACCATCATTACAATAAATCCTGCAATTAGTCCCATAGTTGCTAAATCCGTATTTCCACCCCTTTGGCTTTCAGGGATTACTTCTTCTACTACAATAAAAATCATTGCTCCTGCTGCAAAAGCTAGGGCATAAGGTAAAATAGGAAGAACTGTCATTACAATTGCAGCTCCAATTACTGCAAAAATTGGTTCAACTATTGCTGATAATTGTCCCCATTTCCATGACTTCCATCTGCTAACTCCTTGTCTTCTAAGTGGCATTGAAACTGCAAATCCTTCAGGGAAATTTTGTATACCTATACCAATTGCTAGTGCAATTGCTGATCCTATTGTAAATACTGAATGCCCTTCCATTCCTAATATTTCAGGATTAGCCAATGCTCCAAATGCAACTCCAACTGCTAATCCTTCAGGAATATTATGTAAAGCAATTGCTAGTACTAAAAGAATAGTTTTACGCCAGTTTGTTTCAACTCCCTCTGCTTCTTCTCTTTTTGCAAATATGTGTAAGTGAGGTATAATTTTATCTAACCCAAACAAGAAAGCAGCTCCTAAAAAGAAACCAATAGCAGGAGCAAGCCATACGGGTGAATCTGATATTCCCATTTCATTTTGCATTTCAACATAAGCAATTGATGGTGCTAAAAGCGACCAAAAACTAGCAGCAATCATAACTCCTCCAGTAAATCCTAATGATATGTCAAGAGCCTTTCTGTTTGATGTTTTGAATAGGAATACTAAAGATGCCCCTAATGCAGTTAGCGCCCAAGTAAAAAGTCCTGCATAAAGGGCTTGCATTACAGGTCCTTGTTGAACAAACCATTTGTATAATTCGTAATTTTCCATGTTTAATTTGTTTTAATTAAAAGGTGTTTTGCTACATCATTACTGATGTGTTGTTTGGTATTTCCTATTTTGATACTGATTGATTGATCAAAAGATATCTTTTCTAAAAGCTTAATTTCTGTCCCTATGCTGATATTTAACTTTGTTAAGTAATCTAAAAATGGCTTTTCATCTAATGTTACTCCCATAACCTTTCCATTTGTTCCTTCTGATAATTTATTTAAAGGTATAGTATTTGTTGTTGGGATTTTCCCATCTTTTGTAGGGATAGGCTCTCCATGAGGATCAAATTTTGGGCAATTTAAAAAGGCATCTAATCTGTCTACAAGTTCTTCTGATTTTATGTGCTCTAATTGTTCGGCTACATCATGAACTTCTCCCCAGTCAAAGTTTAAGTTATTCACTAAAAAAGTTTCCCATAATCTATGTTTTCTTATTACTGATG
>ENA-OWNS01001036-OWNS01001036.1-marine-metagenome-genome-assembly--contig:-NODE-1036-length-11694-cov-4.640096_pt1 | contig 11694 bp, 5 predicted proteins | sample MGYA00238137_ERZ651772 | MGnify/ENA primary metagenome ERZ651772 (study PRJEB26903, sample SAMN06264699) | marine metagenome | isolation source: Columbia River Estuary | place: USA:Columbia River Estuary... | reverse complement strand
ACTACAGTTCCTGTAACAACTACAACTACAGTTCCTGTAACAACTACAACTACAGTTCCTGTAACAACTACAACTACTGTTCCTGTAACTACAACTACAACTACAACTACAACTACAACTACTGTTCCCGTAACAACAACTACAACTACTGTTCCTGTGACTTGTGATGATGAAAGTTTTTCGGCCTATACTCTTTATAAAACTACAGGAGAATCAAATACGGTTATGTCCTGTAGAAATGAACAAGAAGCTTTAGAGTCAGGTTATGTTTTGACTGTAAATCCAAATCCTCCAACACCAACTACTACTACTACAACTACTACTACCATTCCAGTGTCTACTAATTACACTTTTGATACAGATTGGCAACCTCATTCATCAACAAATGAATCAAAAGCAGTGGTAGATATTGACTCAAATAACAATTTATACGTGACTGGATGGAATGATTCTTCTAATGCTAAGACAATCGGTACGCAACAGATTGATCCCAAAGATTTTTTTGTATATAAATTAAATCAATTAGGCGATCTTGAGTGGATAAAGGTATTTGGAAATTCTCCATCAGAGGGGGCGGCATATGATATTGCTGTTGATAATAATGGTAACTCTATAATTACAGGATATTTTTCGGGCTCAATAGATTTTGGCACTGGCATACAAACAGCTACTGGAAGTTATACAACCTTTATTTTAAAACTCGATTCAAATGGTGAAACAGAGTGGGTTGTTATCCCAACTTCTTCTGATGTAAGTTATGATTTTGGCTCTGGAGTTGATACAGACGCTAATGGAAATATTTACGTTTCTGGTCTGGTGATACACAAAACTACAAACACAGTTACTTCACTAACTTTTGGATCATTCACAATTTCAAATGTTAATTACGCAACAGGATTTTATTTAAAAATAAATTCATCAGGTGTGGTTCAGTGGGTAAAAACTATCAACTCAAGAGGAGGCGGTAGTATATTTGTCGATTCTCAAGACAATAAATATTTAAGTGGCAAGTGTATGGGACAAGGCGCTTCTGGTAGTATGTATAGTTCACGAGGACCTGCTCCATTTTCTAATGTAGATGGTGATGATATTGTAACTTTGAACTGTGCAACATATCTTGATGTATTCGTTATAAAACTTGATTCTTCAGATGATTACGTATGGCATTGGAAAGATTGGGGTGCTGAAAAAGGTGGTGGAGTACAAATTATTGCGAACAATAATGGAGATGTTTTTGTAACCTACTATATAAATGGGGCGCAACCAGAGATTTGTGGTTCAAGTACAACTACAGTAGGAGGTAGTGAAGTATATGTCTTAGTTAAACTTGATTCAACAGGAACCTGTCAATGGTTTTATAAATCAGAAGACCTCTTGATCGATTCCAATTGGACTAATCGCTTAGGTGTAGACAGCAACAATAATATATACATGAACACCGTTGCATATACCTATAACCCTATCGGATACTATAATTATTCATTCTCTATACTTGTTATTAACGATCAAGGTGTTCGACAAAATTCATTATCTTGGAACACTAGAACCTATGATCTTGTTTTCGATACAGATGATAATATCTATCTAAACCGAATTGTAGGCATTACAAAGAGTTCTCTAGCTGATTTAGTAATAAATTAAACAAAACTCTTGTTTCACTGTTTGTAGCATCTATTCTTACTAATTATGAGTAAATCAAACGTCAATATAGCAGTATTAGGAGCAGGAAATATAGGCTCTGCTGTAATTGAGCGTCTTTTAACTATAGATAATACACTACTGAATCTCACACTAAAAAAAGTTTTAGTTTCAGATGTAAGTAAAGATAGAAACATTGATAAAAGCCTTCTTACTGACAATTTTGATGAAATCCTTAACGATAAAGAGATTGATGTTGTTATTGAAGTTCTTGGCGGTATTGATCCAGGCAAAGCATATATTAAATCATCACTGAGCAGTGGGAAATCTGTAATTACTGCAAATAAAGATATCATTGCTGACTGTGGAAAAGAACTTATAGAGCTAGCCCAAGAAAACAAAACAAATCTTTATTTTGAAGCAGCAGTCGCTGCAGGTATTCCAGTACTTAAACCTCTTATTGAAAGTTTACGAGCAGAAGAGCTCACAAGAGTTTCTGGAATTATAAATGGAACCAGCAATTATATTTTAACAGCAATGGAAGAGGGAAGTAGTTATGAGGATGCGTTAAGAGAAGCCCAAGAGTTAGGATATGCAGAACCAGATCCCACAAATGATGTCGAAGGTATCGACGCACAGTATAAAGCCATTATTTTATCCATGATTTGTTTTGGAGCTACTCCTACATCAGAAGAAGTATTTACAAAAGGTATCTCGGAGATTACAAAAGAAGATTTTGCATGGGCTAAGAGACTAGATAAAACAATCAAGCTCGTAGCTGTTGTTGAGAATGAAGGGGGATTTAATGCAAGAGTAACCCCAGTGCTACTCGACATAAAACATCCATTAGCTTCAATTAGAGGTGCACTCAATGCAGTTGTTGTTGAAGGGGAGAGCATCAATCAACTTGTATTCTCAGGACCTGGTGCTGGAGCAGCACCTACAGCGAGTGCAATTATTGGAGATGTACTGAGTGTATGTCATCAAATAAATAATGAGCTCTCTAACTGGTATCCACTTCGTGAAAATCAACATGGTGAAAAAGCATTTGAGAAGGTACTCTCCAGTTGGTTTTTAAGATTATCTGTTGCAGATGAACCAGGAGTGCTCGCAGAAATTGCAGGTACACTTGGAGAGAATAGTGTCAGTATTGAATCAGTGATTCAAGAGGGTCGAGGAGATGAAGCAGAGCTCGTACTTATTACCCATGAAGCACCTGAAAAAGCATTAAAAACCTCCTTGGTACAGTTAACCGCTCTTTCATCAGTATCTAATATCACATCAACACTTCGTGTCTATAGATAAGTGGTAACCTATCACTCAACAAGAGGCAGTACAGAGTCGTTATCATTTGATGAAGTAATTTTATCTGGTGTCGCAAAAGACAATGGCCTTTACCTTCCAGATTCAGTCACGCTAGAAAATCTTTCACACCTTACACAAGAAGATCTCTCCTATGAGGATTTTGTTAAAACAATTTTTATTGCATTAGATAGTGCTGCCGCGAAATATGTGGATGACCTGTCGCTCTACCCTGGCTTTAAGGAATCACCAGAGCCAACCCTTCGAGAGTTAAATGAATCTACAGTCGTTATGGAGCTCTTTCATGGGCCAACAAAATCATTTAAAGATTACGCCCTACAACCCCTAGGTGCCCTTGCCTCTAAACGCTTAGAGGAGTTGGGTGAACGTGGACTTGTCATTGTTGCAACCAGTGGAGACACGGGGAGTGCAGCGATCCAAGCGGTAAAAGATTCAGACAATATTGATATTGTTGTCTTACATCCAGCAAATAAAATTAGTGCGTATCAGAGAAAACAAATGACTACAGTTATTCAACCCAATGTACTCAATATTGCCGTGGAGGGTTCTTATGATGATTGTCAGAGAATAGCAAAAGAGTTACTAGCAACGAATCCATTTCAGCGAAGAATCATCTCTCTTAACTCTATTAACTGGCTTCGAGTCATGGGTCAGATCTCTTATTACGTCTGGCTGACAAAACAATTCAGCTCACCAATAAATGTAGCAATACCTTCAGGAAATTTTGGCAATGCCTACTCTGCTTGGTACGGCAGAGCGCATGGCTTACCAATTAGTGAGATTCTCTGCACTACAAATGTTAACGATGTTCTAAGAAGATTTATCGAAAGTGGGGTACTGGAACCTAATAAGACACAGCCAAGCCTATCACCAAGTATGGATATTCAGATACCCTCAAGTTTAGAGCGACTTATTTTTGATTTACAGGGAGAGACAGGAGGTTTTTATGATAATCTCAGTTCTTCTAACTCATCTACATTAAACATCGATGCTATAGCTAAGTTACAGAGCATATTTAAGTCAAAAACCTACCTTGATAGTGACATCGAGCATAACATCACTGATCTGTTTACTAGATTCGGAGTTATTTTTGACCCACATTCCGTAACTTCTATAAATATGGCGTTAGAGCATACTTCAAATCTCCCAACTGTTGCTATTGCTACCGCTTCACCCGAGAAATTTAGCAATGTGATCTCTCCCTTACTTGCAGAGGCTAAGAATATCAGCATTGATGGAAAAGAAGAATTTAAAGAGTGTTCTTCTGAAATTCAAGGTGTCGTGAACACAATCTCTGCGTACTTTATTTAAAAAATAATATTCTAAGTTAGAAAATTTTCTCTTAGAAATTATTCCGAAATACACGACTTGGAAGAATTTCCATGTAAAATAATCTTATATAAAACCTGTTTTCACAGGATTTATTGAACAAGGGTAATAAAATAGGGCAAAAATTGAAAAAAATACTTAATATTTCACTTTCTTTTTTAATGGTATTCTCTCTTGCCTTTACAACAATTGAGATTGTAAACAGCCAACCCGCGTTAGCTAACTCAGCTAGTGCCTATCCTTGTAAAGCTTCAAACGGCAATCTGTATGGTTACCAAACTATGCAAGCTAATAATACATTAAATGTTTACAGATTTGATGTAGAGACTGGATTAACTGAAATGGTTATGGGTTACTCTAATTTGGGAGGAAATGGAATTAGACTTTTTAGGGATATCAAGGGGTCTGCAATGGATGATCAAGGCCATATGTTTGCAATTGCCAGATATCGGACAAATGATTTGATTCCTTATTATTTAAAAACAAACAACTCCAAACCTCGACAAGTAGGGAAAGCTATAGGGGTTGGGAATTCTATATATGATGCAGCTACATATTTTGAGTACAATAGTACTAAATACATCGTGGCAGGTAAAGGATTCTTTGGTGGCGCAGTGGGTTGGAGGCTTCCCAGTTCCTATAGTTATGGAGGATCTAACTGGCCTACAGTAAATTTTAATATTGATAGCAATAGCGTGCCCGCCAACACCAAATTGTCCACAGTTGATGATATTGCTTGGCTTAGAGATGGTTCAGCTTGGCCAAAATATAATGGTTTATCTCCAAGTTTTGTTGGTTATAGCACTCAGGGTGAAAAGGTAGTACTTGGCTATATAACTTCTGCAACTTCAAGTAAAGTCAATATTAAGCTTACAAGTCATACTTTAAGTAGGGCCTCTGGCTGGTCATCCACTTCTAACGTAGGTGCGGTTTTTGCTTTCGGTGGAGAAGAAGTATACGCAGTTTATAATAACACTGGCGAGGTTAGAAAAATCTCATACAATGGCAGTTCTTTTTCGTTTGGAACTTCATTAGGAAATATGAAAAAAACCTCCAAGAATGATGGATCTGCTTGTCATACAGGTACTCCAAAACAATACTGGGAACCTACTGCTAGCTTGGTAGGCCTAAGTTCATGTAGTGGTGAAGGGAAAAAATTACAAGTATCTCTTCGCAATCCTGAATTAGTAGGTAAAAATGGTGCTCCGGCAATACACGCAGCTACCTACTCTTCAACTGATGGTCAAAGTGGCACTTTATATTCATTTACTCAAGCTATTGGACAATCAGTAACGTATTATCCCGATCCAGCTTTTGCAAATGGATCTGTGGTTACTGTTAATTACACAATTACAAATGCAAATGATACTACTGAGGTAAGGTCAGGTACTCTTACTCAAACAATTGATGCTTCCGAATGTGTTACTACACCAACAGATCCCGATAGTACTTTTTCACAATCACTTGGTACATGCTCAGCTAGTTCATCTAGCGGTACACAAACATCAACGCTATCAATAACTAATAATGCATCTAGTACTACTTATTATAAAGTTGAATACTCTTTAAATGGAGGTTCAAGCTACAGCGTTAAAGCAGCCAACTTGTCTGTTGCAGGAGGGCAAACAAACACCACACTCTCTCAAGCTGTTACTCATGGTCAACAAATTATGTGGAGAATAACGGATTCAGATATTTCTAATGTGTTTACTGGTCAATCAGCGGAATCAGTTAGTCCCTCGGCAGTAGTTAGTTGTATTTTGGATGTTAATGCTGGTGAGACATTTGCAGGATGTAATACTTTAGGCTCAGCAAGTGAAGGAACACTTCAATCAAAAATGACTTTTTATAATAGAGAATCTCAAGTTGTATATGCATATTCCGATATCCGTATAGATGGTGGAGATTGGCAAGTCAAAGGTTATCAAAATGCAATTCCAGCAAACGGCTCTTTTGTTAGAACCCAAAATTCCGTCGCAGATGGAAGTACTTATCAATGGAGATGGAGATTTGGTACATCTATTTCTGATTTAAATGCAGCATCTTGGATAGAGGGCCCAGTAAATAGTGCAGTAGATTGTCCTACACAACTTGGTTCGGGATTTTCGTCAACTCTTGGTGCATGTGGTGCAGAAAGTCCTAATACTCAGAGTCTAACTCTTACCCCTTCAAACGCTGGTCCAACTGCTGAAACACCTGCTTATTTTTATGTACAAATTAAATTAAACGGTGGCGATTGGACGACACTAACTGCAGCTGGTTGGGATAATTTAGAAGTAGCTGCTGGTGCAACTGCATCTCCAGCATACAGCCTATATCCTCTTAATGATGGAAATACATTTGATGTAAGATATGCTGTTCAGAACCATCCTCATACTGAAACTCCAACTACTTGGACCGATGCAAGTTGGGCTCCATCAGGATCGGCAGAATTAACAATAGATTGTCCGAGTGTGACCATTGATACTTCTGTCTCAGTTGCAAATGGTAGTTGTAGTGGAACTACATTTGGATTTATGCCGCAAGTCTTTACTATGAATAACGGTAGTGGGGCAGATACAGTTGCCTACTATCGTGTTCAATACAACAAAAATTCTGCTGGCTGGGTCACTGCTGTAGAAAATCAATCAGTAGATATTGATTCATCTCAAACATATACATTAGAAGACCTTATGGTTGGTGATACAATTGCATGGAGATATTACGCACTCAACACTTCTTTAGCAATTCCAGCTAATGGTGTTGACCCAGTTTCTGATTCAGATTACACAACAGTTTCAAGTCCTCCTACACCTGGAGATGGATGTAGTACAGCAGCAACGATAGCTTCTACAGCTTTAGGCACCTGTTCAGGTGCTTCTGTTGACTCAACTCTTTCTATAGATATAAATACATACACTGATAATTTTGAAAACGGAGACGATCTTTCTACAGGTCCTGTTAGATATTACGTACAGTATCAAATAGATGATGGTGATTGGACAAATCATACTGCAGAAAGTGCTGACTTTGGATCTGGTACTGGTAGAAACCTCGTTAATGCAACAGCTACATTTACACAAGCTGTACCAGATGGAAGTACTATTAACTGGAGATATCAAGCAAAACCATCAGCGGGAAGTTTTGCTGCCATTGCTGATGCACCTGTAATTTCTGCAAACGATGGTCAGCCAGTAGAGTGTCCATATATTAACCCAACAGCCGCAAGTGCAATGGGTTCTTGTTTGCAGAGTGATGGCTCTAATAATGATGGCCCAGCAACCTCAACCTTTACTATGCAAAATGCAAATGCCACAAGAAACGCGTATTTCTTCGTTGAATACAAAATTAATGATGGTGATTGGATCGAAAAAGATACTAATAAACAAGTTGCAAAAGATGCAACGGAGACGCTTACAGTTAACATTCCTCATGGGTCAACAATTACCTGGAGGTATAAATCATCTATTACACCAAGAGACTTCTCAACAGGGTCATATACAACGTTAGCTGAAAGTGCAGTAGTGAACTGTCCTGTAATTGTTGTTACAGCAACACTATCACCGACTGCATCGTGTCAAGATGGTGTATTTACTTCATTTTTAACAATACAGAATGAAGACACAGCTAATACAGCAGCCTATGTAGAGGCTTTTTACTCATTTGACAACTCAACATGGACAGCTGCTACGTTTTCTACTGCTGATGTGTCAAATCTAGAGATAGCTGATAACACAGCGAAGACACTTGATGGCGTTGTGGTTCCTGGTGGGTCAACCATTTACTGGAGATACAGGGCATCAGCAACGAGTAACACATTTTCTGGTAGCTATGTGACGACAGGTCCAAACTCTACTGCATTGTCAATCGCTGCAGACTGTCCATTGCTTGAGCCAACAGCATCAGTTGTTCTAGGGGCATGTAGTGGTAGTACAAAAGCATCAACGCTGACAATAGATAACTCTCTTTCAAATATTTCAGGATTTTTTAAAGTGGAGTACAGTTTTGGTGACGATGTATGGGGTGAAGCAGCAACAAATGATGAAATAGCTGCTGGAGCATCTGCAACGTTCTCGGCGAGTGTGGAAAATGGTAGTTCTATAACCTGGAGATATCAAATTTCAGATACAAGCAACACGTTTACAGAGGATTATATCGTCACTGCATCAAGTGATGAAGTGTCTTGTTATACAACTGGTAATAGTTTTACTCTGGGTATAGTTACAGGTTGCGGATACCCTGATGCTAGTGCAAACTTTGCTGCATCAGTACCATCAGATGTTCAAGAAGCTACTTTTTTTGATGTGCTTTATAGTATTGATGGAGGCGACTTTACTGGACCCGGCACGATAGTAGTTGCTCCTGGTGAGACTGTAAATGTAGGGGCAAATGTACCTTATGGATCTACAATCCAATGGAGTTATAAAGTAACAGCAGAGGAAGATGATGAGGGTCCTTATGTGTATAGTGAGATTCTTACAGCTAATTACAATTCTTACGATCCATGTAAACCAGATCCACCAGTTACAACCACCACTACAACCACCACCACAATTCCAATTGTTGAGCCTATATTTAAACCGATTATCACAAATGTGAGAGCCTGTAATGATGATGGTACAGCCTCATATGGGTTGACTGTTGATAATACAAACTCAAATGTCTCCTTAAGTATTACAACTTTAATGAAGATTGACAATGTAACCGTTGTTAACACGAATTATCAAGTTGCATCAGGCCAAAGTAAATTTATCACTACTGTAGCTTCTGTTCCAGAGGGCTCATATTATAGGATTAAATTCTTTGTCTCTGATGGAGCTGGGGGAGGAACTTCTGTAGGTGTTTTCAAGAAAATAACAGATTGTTATGAAGACACAAGCGACTCCACAACCACAACAACGAGTCCACCATCAACAACTCCAGAATCAGAGGAGCCACAACAGGTATGTGATACAGGATTTGATGGAAGTTGTGATACGCCTTTAACGGAGGATGACGGAAATGACTTCTTCGAATGGGATGATTACGATGAAGAAGTTTACTTAACTGATGGTAATTATGTTGTTCAGTATGTTTACACGGAAGATGAACTCCCCATTGCAGCAACAGGTATTTTTCAAGATCTGTACGTATTCTATTTTGTAGTATTTTCTTCAGCAGGTATTGTTCTTATAAACTGGTTACCTCGTAGAAGAAGAGATTAAAAAAGTTTGACAGGTCAAGAGTTCTCCAATGACCTACTAACCCTTGTATGGGTAGTGCTCTCGGTAAGTGGCGTCATTTTCTTTGATGTTAAAAAGAAAAAAACCTACAGTAATAAATTAAATCGTCTTGATAGTGTTTATACCAATGCAATAGAGCTAAAAAACCAATTAGAAAGTACTTTTAATGAAGAAGTACAAGTAATTATCGATTTTAATAGATTGCAGCCATATGGGTTTAATTTTGGACCACTTGGTACACAACGAGAAAATATTGAGATTACTAATACCAAACTTACAGAAGGCTATGACACATTAAGAGATACTTTTTTGAGCTCATACGATATCTCAACAACTCAACTGAAGTCAAAATTTGCTTCATATATCCATAAGCAGACAAATGGATTAATCACAATAGACTTCATAGGAGTTCCTCCAGTAAGTAGGGAGAGCAAAAATGATTATTTAGAAGCTCCAAAAATAATGAGATTATCAGTTAACCGTAGGTTGACTTTTGCCATAGGAACAGCACTAATCTCACTTGGATTATTTACGGCAGGATCTTTAATCCAACAAGTGTATTTCTCTGACGTAACTCAACTTGAGACACAACAACAGTTACGTAATCTTTTTATGTTGAATGATGAAAATTCGGAAGAGTTAGGAGAATCAGAGAACATTATTTCACAAAAAGTTAATACAGAACCAGGAACATATGAATCTCCAGTTTTAGGTGATGACTCTATGGAACTCTCTGATAGTGGTCTCGGTGAGCTCTTCAATAATATATTTAGTGAAGATGCAACTGAGAATATACCAGATGTTTTTGGCATGCTAGAGATACCACAAATAAATCTTGAGCAATATGTAGTAACAGGAACCAGTACAGAAGCATTGACTTACGGTCCTGGTTACTATACAAAAACCTCTACACCTGGAAATCGTGGAAACGTGGGAATAGCTGGTCACAGAACTACTTATGGCGCACCTTTTTCAGATTTAGATAAATTGCAAACTGGAGATGAAATTATGCTTACGGTTGGAACAGAGACGTTCAAATACATCATTGATGAGATTCTTATTGTCGATCCAGATCAAGGTGAGCGTTATCTTTACAATAGGGGAGATGAGAGAATTACTCTAACTACATGCCATCCAAAGTTTTCAGATAAACTTCGATTAATCGTGACAGGATCCTTGGAAAAAAAAGAACAAGTTAATTAAATCATTTTATAATAGAAAATGTGAGTGAAGAGATAATCTTAGACGGCAGAGTGTTGTCAGCACAAACTAAATATTTAATTGTGCATGACAAACTTATTGATGCGGCGATAAAACTGTTAAATAAAAAATCTGTTGATGTAAACACTCTTAGTGTCTCTGATGTATGCAAAGAAGCTAAAGTTGCTGTCTCTTCAGGCTATAACCATTTTCCAAATGGGTTTGTTGATGTTTATCATGGAATTTTTAAACTCACATTACAAAATGTTGAAGATTCATTATCTGATAAGACTATTCAATCTAAAAGCTCAGAATACAAAGTTAACTACTATCTACAATCTGTTGCAAAAAGTGCTGTTGTTATTGGTGAGGCAGCAAGATTAACACTACTCCACTACAGAGAGATGGCTAGTTTAGAGGGATTCGTTTTTGGTGAACCCAAGTTACTACTTGATGCGATGATAAAAGATTATTGTCGAGAACATGGTGTTCCTAAATACAAAGTATTAGTTGAGGATACTTGGATCAGTTTCAATGGATTGCTCTATATTTGGATGCGTTTCGATAAAAACTCTGAACTTTTCTCAAAATATGATGATGAATGGTTCCTAAAAAGCATTAAAAACCTTTTTAAAAAGCAGCTTTCAAGTCATTTAGGCTAGAACTCAAATATAAACAAAAAAGTCCTAATTTATTGTATATTGACGATAAATTATTGTATTAGAACAGATTCTAATCTAAACTAAAAGTAGTTTAATAAAATTATGAGATATCAATTTATTGGTTCATTTTTGTTTGTTCCTAAGTTATTTAGGAGAGTATTTAGCATGTCCACTTTAAAAAAATTACTATCTGTAACCTTATCTTTTATCATGCTTGTATCTATTGCCTATACATTTATTGAGACAGTAGATCCAGAACCTGCATTTGCATCGGGAGAGTTTAATTGTGTTGATAGTGATGGAAGAACATATATATATCAAAGTACGTGGTCTAGTGGTAC
>ENA-OWNS01001030-OWNS01001030.1-marine-metagenome-genome-assembly--contig:-NODE-1030-length-11744-cov-4.512814_pt1 | contig 11744 bp, 9 predicted proteins | sample MGYA00238137_ERZ651772 | MGnify/ENA primary metagenome ERZ651772 (study PRJEB26903, sample SAMN06264699) | marine metagenome | isolation source: Columbia River Estuary | place: USA:Columbia River Estuary... | reverse complement strand
AATTCCAGCACTTGGAGACGTTGAAGCATTTCTAAATGTGTTACCACCGCCTCCTCTAAAAAACATCTTTGCACCGTTAAATGCCAAAATTGTTTTTTGAACATTTTCTATACGCTCTAGCTTGTTGAATGTGTTACTTATTTTTTTGAATTGAATTCCTGAAAGTTAAATAAGTCTTTGTCATTATATTCAATCATCATTTCAAAAGGGATAGAACCTCCAAAATGCTTTTCTAGGAATTTCACATCTTTACTTATAGGGTCATCTTTCGGAAGGTCTCCCGTTAAATTACCGGTGGCTTCAATTTTATATAACCCATCAGAATTATTGAACTGCGATATAATATCTTTATTTAACAACCATAATGGAGTAGCCCATAATTCTTTATCAAGGAAGTCTAGAGCTTTTATTTGCTCATGTTTATTTACATTTACATAAGCGTAAGAACCATCTTGATTTGTATTTATAAGGGTTTGATTTACACCTCCAATTACACCTATTACATGAAAAATGTACCTTCTGTAAACTGCAAGTAATTCATCGTATAATTCTTCAAGATCACTGAAGTCTTTTCCAGGCTCATAAGTCCATTTAATTAAATTATCTGAAACAATTTTTAAATTTTTTAATCCGTAGTTGCTTGCTTTTACAGGATCATCGCCAATATTTTCAGTTTGAGAATTTGGGTCACCCCATGATGATCCAAACATATAAGTTGGATCAAGACTTTTTTGATCAACAATTTTTGATAGAATTTCTTTTTCTTCTTCAACAGTTTTATCTGGATAATATCTGTAACCCCACTCAATTGAATAATCGTCATATGGTCCAAGTTGTCTCACAAATCTTATATTTTTATCTCCTGGTTGGGCAACATAATTATATCTAGCATAATCCATTATAGTAGTTGCAATACCCATTTTTTGGGTAAACTCAGCTGACCTTAACGATTCAACAGGGTAAGCGCTGCTTGCCTTCATGTTATGTGGCAATCCGAGTGCATGTCCAATTTCATGAGAGATAACTCTTCTCATCATTTCTCCGATTTCTTTCTCGGGTGTATCTAAAGTTCTTGCTGATGGATTAGCAGCTCCTGTTTCAAGTAAATAACGATTTCTATATGATCTTAAATGATTGTGATACCAAATAATATCACTCTCTAATATTTCACCTGTTCTTGGATCAGAAACACTAGGACCTGTTGCATTTCTAGTTTCAGAGGCTACATATCTAACTGTTGAGTATCTAATATCCTCAGGACTAAAATCTGGATCTTCTTCTTTAGTTGGTGGATTTTTTGCAACAATTGTATTTTTAAATCCAGCTTTTTCAAATACAGAGTTCCAATCTTCAATACCTTGAATGAAATAGGGTCTCCATTTTTTTGGAGTTGCAGGGTCTAGAAAATAAATTATTTGCTTTTTTGGTTCAACTAATTCCCCTCTAAGATATGCCTCTTTATCTTTTGGCTCAAGCCTCCATCTTCGTATCAATCTATAGGAGTCAGATTTTAAAGCATCAGAACTATAGTCGATTTTATTAACTGTAAACCATCCAACTCGATGATCATAATTTCTAATTTTCATTTTATCATCTGGTAATAGAATAAATGAGTGATTAACTTGAAAGCTAAAAGTTTTAGTTCTATTAGCCCTAGGAGGTTTACTGGTATTAAAGGTTAATGTGCTAAGTACTTCAATATTTTTTGGAAAACTTTTGACTGAATCAATACTACTTCTTTTTTTATCTACACTGCCGATTTTATAATTATCTTTTAGTCTTGGGTTTATAATATTAAATCCCGGAGAATCCTTTAAAAAATAATCAGAGACATCAATTAATAAAGAAGTTTCATCATCATTCTTAATTTCAAAACTTGCAAGTATTGGAGAGAAGTTATTTTCAGTTACGCTTTGATTAATTGGATCTTCTTCATTTGCTATATTATTAAAAGATAGTTGCTTTATATCTACTCGATTATTTTTTTTAAAAAAACTTATTACTTGTTCTGAAGTTTTAGATCCAGCATTTATATAAGGAGAATATCCAGATGGAACTTGGGCAAGTCTAGTTACAACTAATATTTCTTTATTTAAAAGATCAGTGGGGATCTCAAAAAATAATTTATTATTATCAGTAAATGAATTAATTATCCCTTTGGAAATAGTCATCTTCTTAGTCAAAGAATCAATATTTTTCTTTTGACTGTTTAAAGAGAATGAAATAAAAATAGAAACAAATATTAGTAGGGTCTTTTTCATATAGTAGTTTAGTTCTAATATATGAAAAAGACTTTATTAATGTATAGATAAGTTTTAGTTGCCTATTTTAGTGAATAACCAAGCCTGATCAGAATTGGGTTTTTTAACCACTAGAGTTTCCTCGCCTAAAAAATACTCTAATGTATATTCCTCACCAGTGTCAGTTCTTAAGACACTAATATTGTTCTTATCAATAACCAGTTCTCCTTGAGCAATAATATCAGATTTTGATCTTCGAGAAAAAGTATTATCTGTTTGAATTAGTAAAATTTCACTATCGGCATTTAACCAATACCCATAAATTTTTGGATTATTTTCATTTGCAGAAACTGTTAATGAACTAAGTAAAATTGTGAAAGAAAGTATTAAATTTTTCATGGTTTATAGTTTGGGTTTTTAAATTTTTTTGCAAAGATAATCTAATTACAAATAATTTTCATACGTGTCCATTAATAAATTGTAAAGAGATTGTTATTTTTTTAATGATTTTTTTGACCTAATGATTACAGAGGTAAAATATCCATTAAATAATAGACTCTTTAAACTAATATTTTTAATCATTATTTAATTTTTTGAAAAGTTAATCCTGCATTCGCTTGAAGTCTATCTAAAATTTTATCACCCATTGCAGTAGAAGGAGTAAGAAGTCCAAAAGTGCTATCTAAGCTATCCTTAGCTAGACACACAGCGCTTTCAGCTAACATCTTTGAAGTTGACCCATATCCTGGATCTCTATCTCCTGTAACCTTGAAAATTGAAGTATTAGAGTTTTCCTGAAAGACGAAAAATTTTGAACTAAAATATCCATTTTCTCTTTCTTTTTTATTTGGCCCTTCTCCTGGATTAGGTGTGAAAAAATTAAAAATTTTATTAAAGAAAGATCCAGGTTTTGCAGCAAGAAAAATTAATGGAATTGATATTAGCATTCCTCTAAGTTTACCCTTAAACCCATTACCGGTCATAATCGCCTCGTCATATTCAAAATCTTTACCATAATTATAATTACTCAATGCATTACTTCTTCTAACTATTCTAGTATTTATCCCCGCCATTATAAAAGGTGCTATCCAGCTTCTAATTTTTTTATCGTAAACAATAGTAGTCAAATCTCTTTTGTCAGGACCATTTTGTTCGCCTGAAGGATTTAATCCATATGGATTTGATAAGCTCTTTCTGATTTCTTTATTATTAGTTGCTTCTTCCATGATATTTTGCATACTAGCATAAGTCCCACCACTTAGACCTCCTTTTGCGCCACTTACTCGCATACTTACTTTAAGATTCTTTTTTGAAATATTCTTATGTATAAAATAAATTCCTAAATCTGATGGTATTGAATCATAACCACAACTATTTACAATTTTCACTTCATTGTTTATTGCTTCTTCATGATATAGGTCAATCATTTTTCTAATCCATTGAGCCTCTCCAGCTAAATCACAATAATGAGTTCTAGATTTTACACAAGACTTTACAAGTAATGAACCATATTTTGAATATGGGCCAACAGTACTGCATATAACAGAAGACCTCTTAGCCATATTACTAAGACTTTTTTCATCAAAGCTGTCTGCAATAAGTATTGGTATACTATTGTCAAGAAAATCTTCTCTAATAGAAATAAGCTTGGACTCATCCCTTCCAGCAATAGCCCATTTTAAATCATTAGACTTATATTTTTTGAACAGGTACTCAGCTACCAGCCTTCCTGTAAATCCAGAGGCCCCCCATATAATAATATCAAATTCTCTTTTCATTTTTAAAATAATTTATTTGTTACGTGAATTTATTCTTGCCTAAAATTAAAAGAATTTTTACCTTTTAAATGAAAAAGTTTAAAAAATGCATACAAAATTTTCTTTCTTCCTAGTTGTCTTTTTTTTGATTAGCTGTCAATCAGATTCTTATGACATAGTTATTGAAAATGGACTTGTTCATGATGGTTCCGGATCTGAGAGTAAATCTATAGATATAGCCATAATTGGAAACCAAATAGTTAAAGTAGGTAAAATTAATTCTGAAAATGCACTAAAAGTAATTGATGCTTCAGGTTTAATTGTTTCACCAGGCTTTATAGATACTCATGCTCATTTGGACCCTATGGATAATTTTATAAAACTTTCTAGTGGTGAAAGCATAGTGAGACAAGGTGTTACAACTAGTTTTGGTGGGCCAGATGGTAGAGGTGTACCTCTAAAATATGGATTCAAAGAATTCTTAGATTCAATTGAAAAAGTTGGTGTTGGAATGAATGTTGGTTTTCTGACAGGGCATAATAAAATCAGAAGAGTTGTTATGGATCTAGACAACAGAGAACCCACAGAAGAGGAATTAGAAAGAATGAAAAATTTAGCAAGTAAAGCAATGGATGAAGGTGCATTTGGAATATCAACAGGATTAAAATATTTGCCTGGAAATTTCTCAAAAGTTGATGAAGTGGTAGAAATTTCTAAAGAAATATCTAATAAGGGTGGAATTTACACATCTCATTTAAGAGATGAGGGATTAAAGATTATTGATGCTGTTAATGAGGCTATAATTATATCAAAAGAGGCTGACATAAATGTTGTTTTAACTCACCATAAGGTTATTGGTAAACCAATGTGGGGTAAAAGTGAAATCACTTTATCACTTATTGATTCAGCTAGACAAAAGGGAATAAAAATTATGGCTGATCAATACCCATATAGTGCAAGTTCTACTGGAATTAATGTTTTAATTCCAACATGGGCAAGAGCTGGAGGAAGTAAAGAATTCAAAAAGAGAGTTTCAGATAAATCTATTAGAAACAAAATTGAGAAAGAAATCATATTCAATATTTTAAATGATAGAGGGGGGAATGATCTCAGTAGAATTCAATTTTCAAGAGTAAGTTGGAAACCAGAATTAGAAGGCAAAACATTAAAAGACTGGGCTCTAATGAAAAAACTTGAACCATCATTAGAAAACGGAGCAAAATTAGTCATTGAGGCAGAACTAAATGGTGGAGCAGGCTGTATATTTCACGCTATGGATGAATCAGATGTTGAGAATATTATGAAGTATCCTCATACAATGATCGCTTCTGACGGAAGGATTTCAGAACCAGGAGATGGACATCCTCACCCAAGAGCTTACGGAACATTTCCTAGAGTACTAGGTAAGTATGTTAGAGAAAAACAAGTTCTGTCTTTAAGTGAAGCAATATATAAAATGACTTATTTACCAGCTAAAGCATTTGGTTTAAAAGATAGAGGTTTAATTAATGAAGGCATGAAAGCTGACATTACAATTTTTGATGCAAATAGTGTGATTGATAAATCAACTTTTGAATCACCACATCAATATCCAGAAGGAATAAAGTACGTGATTATTAATGGACAATTAGCTGTGGATGATTTTGAATTTAAAAAAATAAAAGCTGGAGAAGTTTTAAGAAAAAATTCTATTAATTAGGAGTCCACTCATAAAAATTTGATAGAACATTTTTCTTAAATCCAATATTTGGATAAAGACTATTTCCAATAGTGTTTGTTTTATCGGTTTCAAGCATCATTCCACATGCGTCTGTATTCAAGATAAGTTCTTTAGCTTTTTTAATCAATAGTTTTGAGTATCCTTTACCTCTTTGTGAACTATCAACGAATAAGTCATTTAGCAACCAATATTTACTTACTCTAGTTGAAGAAAAAAGAGGATATAATTGGACAAATCCTATTAAAATTTTATTAACCTCACAGACATAAATTTTTGAATCACCTATATCAATTCTACATGAAATAAAATCTTTCGCAATATTTAGATTTGAGTCTTTTTTATAGAACACTCTATAAGAATTAAATAAAGTTGAAAGATTATCAATATCTGATATTTTTGCATCTCTTATAATCATTAGTATTATATTTATTAATCTTAAAATATGAAATATTTATGAGTAGATCTAAGTTTTATATAATAACAAGCTACGTCTTCGGAATATTATTTTTTTTGATTCATAATTTTAATTTTGAATTCTTTTTGCTGATTGACCCGTTAATACTTGTTATAATACTTAATATTCCATCTTTAATAATTGGTTCAATTTTTTATCTTTTTAATAAGAAATTATTTTGGATTTTTTATGGTATTATATTTTTTCTGATATGCACAGTTTTAATATTTTGGACAACTGTTGAAATTTATACTGGAGGTGATTGGGGAAAAATTCTTTAAACTAATCTAGAATTTCTTTAATCATAATATTTTTAAATTCAATTGGATGTCCTTCTGATTGAAGTGATATATATCCTTCTTTTGCTGGTTTTCCAATCATATCTAAAAAATTATCAGTTAAATATCCTCCTCCATATTTAAGATTTGAATATGAGATAACAGTGTCTTTCCCGATTACATGATGAACAATAGAATCAGAATAAACTATAAGATCAACACTAACCCAATCATCTTTATGATAAGTTTTTGATTTTGAGTTTACGCAATGAAGAGTAGCTTGTTTACCATTAATATCTACTTCAGTTCCAGGAGAACACATGTTTAACGTAGGTCTCTCACCCTCTCCAGATCCTCCAAGAAATTGGGCTTCAATACTAACTGGGAATCCTTGATCAATAAACATTTGACTTGGATGTTCGGAGTGTAACATTACACCGCTGTTTTTAAAAGACCAAGATTCATTTCTTATATGCTCTCCATAAAACTTGTAATCTAATTTAAGGTGATAGTTTTTAAACTTTCTTTTTGTATAAAAAATATGACCGAATTCTTTGTCAAAAGAATCATACAGATCATATGCAACTTTTATTGTCCCATTTCCAATACCAAAAGTATTTTTGTAGTTATTATTTAGTTCATAACCGGCTATTTTTATTTCCCATCCATCAAGACTCTCACCATCAAAAAGATTAATCCAATCATTTTCCTGACTTTCACAACTAATTAAAAACAAAAAAGATATGCTTAATACTTTAAATAAATTTTTCATGACTTTAATTTAACAATTATCAATTACAATACATCAAACTGATAACTGTATTTTACTGAAACACTTCTACTATTTATATAGTCAAACCAATCGGAGTCTCTTATAAAGTTCACAACTAAAAATAAACCAGAGTTTGCAGTTTGAAGCATTCCAAAACGAGTATTTACAGATGTAATGTTTGTTACGTTATTATATTGTATTAAACTCTGTAAATACATCTTAGGCGTAAAAGAGTAGCTTAATTTTAATCCAGTTATTAATGCATTAATATCTCCATTTTCAAGAGAAAGCTTTGTATAGTCAAGGTTAAGAGTCGAATTAAATTTATTTCCAATTCTGTAGTTTACATTATTTGAAAATAAAAACCTATCACCTCCATAATATCCACCGATAACAGTTCTGTTAGTGTAATTTAATGCTGTATTTCGATTTGATTGAATGTATAATTGAAACTCTTTATGAAAATATTCTCCTGTTGGAATTTCAACATCTGATATTTTAAACGAATCAAAGACTCCCTCTGATGTTATATTTACACCTGTATGAATTTCAAATCCTGAAGGCCATACCCAATGATTATCAATATGAGTCCAACTACTAACAAGTCTATCTTGAAAATCGAAATAACTTCTATGGGCAACATGTGGTCTGATTTCTAGTAAAGGACCAAAATCTTTTAGCCTTATCTGTTTAAAAACTATAAATTCTGGTTTTTTAAATGCAGATCTCATCAAAAACCCTACTTCAGGATTAAAACCCTCACCAACTTCTGTATACCCTGCATTAATTCTCCAACCATTCCAATTATAATTAGCTATCAACTTAAATGAATGATCAGAAGAATCTATTCCCGGACTATCACTTTTTGAAAAAAAGCCAGTAATATCAGCTTTTTTACCAAGTGCTAACTTTCCATCAAGAGCATAAACTTTATTATATTCATTACTTGAATTGCCAATCTCATTTTTACCTATGTATATCATTCCCAATGAAGATCTTGAGTTATTAAAATCATGATTGACTCTTGCCACAGAAAAATTATTTTGATCAGAAATCCCATCAGTTACCATATTAAGTAAACCAACATTTGTTTGTCCAATTTTTCCAGAAATTCTTCCTCCTCCTTTTATTGGAACTAATTGACCTGCGTCTCCTATTCCAATACGTCTACTAAAAAAAAGATCAACTTCTCCAGGACTTCCAACTGAAAATTGACCTGCATTTTCAAGAAAAAATGCTCTCTTCTCAGGAAAAAAAAGATTAAAACGATTAAGATTTACCTGTTGTTCGTCTACCTCTACTTGCGCAAAATCGGTATTGTATGTTAGATCAAGAGTTAATCCAGGAGTTAAACTATATTTTATGTCAACACCAGAATCTAATTCAAGAGATACATCTTTATCATTCTCAAATTTCTGATATGAAGCATTACTAATTGAATAAGGAATAACTTTAAGGTTCTTAGGGTTTTTCAAGTCAAGACCTTTTAGTTTACCTGCTATTGAAACTCTTTTAATATCAAAACCAAGTGGTAAAGATGCCCAGAAAGAAGTTTCACTGTTCTTAGAAATATTTCTTTGAAAATTTAATCCCCAGGTTTTATTTTCTCCTGATAAAAACCTTAATGATCTTAATGGAATAGCAAATTCTGCACTCCATCCGAAGTCCCCTTTTGTAGTTTTAACTTCCCAGGAAGCATCCCAATTAACGTTTGTTCCTCCTAGTGTTCCTCCTTTTTGTCTAGCATTTTGATTAAAATTACCCACCCCTTCATTATCAATTTGTGCGTCAAACTGCATTCCATCAGCATTAGTCCCAAAAAGAAAACCATTTTGAAAATCATTATAAGTATCTAGTATAAATAAGAAACTATCTTCATCGTTTAAATCAGCATCTCTTCTTGAGTCAGAGACTACAATTTTTGAAGGATCATTATCAAATCCAATTACAGATATATAAAAAGTCTTATTTGTATAAGCTAATCGTATTTCTGTTTTTTCACTTGATGGCTCACCAAAATTTGGTGTTATTTGCGTCATTGAAGTTATTGGGAAGATGGAATTCCATACCTCATCATTAATTACTTCTCCATCAATTATAGGTTCATTATCTATGTAAGTTATATTTACTTCGGGTCTACCCTCTATAAACCCTTCTTGACTATATATTGTCGAGGTAGTAGCAAATAAAAAAAACAGGAGAACTGAGATTTTAAAATATTCTTTAATATGTCTCATTAATCTAAGTTAATTAATTTTTAAACCTTTTTTCATAAATTGATACTATGAAAAATTTTATAATTTTTTTATTGGCTTTGTTTTGTATAAGTACTTCATCTTTAGCATCTCAAAATGATAATAGGAAAACATTAGAAATATTATTCAGTGATTGGCGTGAATTTGAAAAGCCCCCCTTACTAAATGGAGCCCCAGATTATACTTATCAATCATTTAACAATAGAATACCTGAATTTAGAGAACTTAGAGAGAGGTTAAATGAAATAGATAAATCTATGCTAGATACTCAGAGTAAAGTAGACTGGACTTTAATATGGGCTGAGATGAATGGTTTTGAATTTAACTTTAGAGTTCTTAAGCCATGGGAGAGGGATCCTGCATATTATAAATCAGTATGGATGAATAGAAGTGATGTGCCTGCACATGAAGGGCCAACTCACCACAAGGTTATAGAAATCTGGCAATATTCATTCCCATTAACAGATAATGAGTCAAAAAAATTAATAAATGAACTTAAAATCATTCCACCACTGAATGAACAAGCTAAACTAAATTTAATTGGAAATGCAAAAGATTTATGGATTGCAGGCATACGAGATATAGAGATACAAATTGATAATCTAAAGTCAATAATTAGTTTTCCAGATATAAGTAAAAATATGATTTTGATTGATGCTATAAATAATGCTATTGAATCAACTAAGAGTTTGTCACTTTGGTTAAAAAATGAATCTTCAAAAAAGAACGGACCTTCTGGAATAGGAAAAGAAAATTATACATGGTATCAGAATAATGTACACTTGGTTCCACTGTCATGGGATGATGAAGTGATGCTTTTGAAGCGAGAATTATCAAGAGCATGGGCTTCGTTAAAATTAGAAGAACATAAGAATAGAAGTTTGCCAAAACTTAACCCAGCATCATCCCCTGAAGAATATAATAAGCTTGCGAGTCAGGCTTCAAAAGACTTAATCAATTTCCTTGACAAAGAAGATATAATTGAAGTAAAGGATTTCTATAAAGAAGCACTTGACCAACATTTAGGGGGGTTTGTGGAAGAAGAAAAAAGGAATTTTTTTTGGATAACAGCTCATTTAGACCCAAAACCGTTATTCTCTCATTTTTTTCATTGGTTTGAGTTAGCTGAAATGGATAACAATCCTAATAAAAATATCATTCGAAAAGATCCTGTTTTGTATAATATTTTTGATAGCAGGAATGAGGGAGTTGCAACAGCAGTTGAAGAAATGTTTATGCAATTAGGGCTGTATGAAAATAATCCAAGATCTAAAGAAATTGTATATATTCTAATTGCTCAAAGAGCAGCTAGGGGATTAGGATCTCTTTATGCTCATGCAAATCTTATGACTATGGAAGATGCCGGAAAAATTCATTCTGAATTTACACCTCGAGGGTGGATGAAAACAGAAAAGGAATTATTAATATTTGAACAACATTTGTATTTAAGACAGCCTGGTTATGGAACTAGTTATATAACAGGTAAGTACTTATTTGAAAATGCACTTGCAGAGTATTCTAGATTAAATGAAAATATTATAACAGCAGATTTAAAAAATTTCTTTGCTGAATTAATAAAGATTGGAAACATTCCTATGACACTATTTCAATGGGAGATAAATAATGACTGGTCTATTTTAAAGGAAATAGTTCCGGGACTAAATTAAGTAGTTGAAAATTAACTAAAAAGATACTTAGAGTTCGCGAGTTGAACTAGTATGTAAACTTTAGCAAACATTACTATTAGAAAAATCATGAATAGAATTTCCGGATAATATTCTTTTGGTATTTTGTCTATTTTAAACACAAAACAAATGTAAATTTTACTTTAATATGAAATTCCAAAATTTATGTTAATTATAAAAGATGAACTAATTATATAAGTCAATATGAATATGTTTGTTGCTTGAACAGATATGGTCAGATTAGAGATTTACTTACAAATGATTTAACCTCTGTAATTTTTATATTTGGATTTACAGTAACATTTTTGATTATATTGTATTTAATTCTTTGAAGTAAAGAGACAGAAAATCATAAACAAGACTATTATGACCGCCATGGTTCTTTGTTTAAATAAATTTATAAACATGAAAAATCTATTATTATTCTTCATTCTAATTTTTTCACTAAATACTTATTCTCAAGCTCATATTGGAGTTATGGGAGGATATGACACAGCTGAATCAGAATCTCAAATTGGAGCTGGCCTTAATTACATGTTATTTCCAAAAGTTTCTATTGGAGGTATGATAATGATATCTAACT
>ENA-OWNS01001027-OWNS01001027.1-marine-metagenome-genome-assembly--contig:-NODE-1027-length-11776-cov-3.979485_pt1 | contig 11776 bp, 8 predicted proteins | sample MGYA00238137_ERZ651772 | MGnify/ENA primary metagenome ERZ651772 (study PRJEB26903, sample SAMN06264699) | marine metagenome | isolation source: Columbia River Estuary | place: USA:Columbia River Estuary... | reverse complement strand
ACACAACTCTCTTGCCTTTTCCTCAATACCAGCCATTCGAAGAGCCTTTAAACCTCTGTTAGATAAAGCTAAATTAATTGATCTTCCAGCTGAAATATCTGACTTTCGTAAATCAGATCTGCTTTCATAAACTACCACTTGATAGCCTCTTTGAGCCATTCTTAATGCTAACATAGAGCCACATAAACCAGCCCCAACAATAAGTATTTTCTCTTTTTTATTCATTTACAATAAACTTTCTAAAATTGTTACCATATGATAAACATCTTCAAAACTTGTATACATTGGCACTGGGGCACATCTAATAACATCCGGTTCACGCCAGTCTGTTATGATGTTATTTTCTGTTAGTTTTTTATGAAGATTTTTATCTGCGTTTTTAACTTGTAAAGACAACTGACAACCTCTTTCATTTGGGTTAGTAGGTGTTATTATCTTGATGGTATCTGAAGCTATTTCATTGACTAGATACTCAAAGAAACCTGTTAATTTTTTTGATTTTTTAACCAATGCATCCATTCCTACTTTTTCAAAAATATCTAGAGATGCCTTAATAGCTGCCATTGATAAAATAGGAGGATTACTTAATTGCCAACCCTCTGCACCACTCATGACGTCAAAAGGTTGCCTCATATTAAATCGTGTTTCTTTATTGTGATTCCACCAACCTGCAAATCTTGGTAAATCTTTTCTTTGTGCATGTTTTTCATGTACAAACAATCCTGATAAACTTCCAGGGCCAGAATTTAAATACTTATATGTACACCAAGCTGCAAAATCAATAGAACTGTCATGAAGATTGGGTTGAATATTTCCTGCTCCGTGAGCTAAATCTATTCCTACCATACATTTTTTTGCATGCCCTAATTCAGCAATTTTTTTGATATCCAAATATTGCCCTGTGTAATAATTAACTCCACCAATTAACAACAAAGCTACCTCATCACCTTGTGAATCTAGTATGGATTTCAAATCCTCTAATTCAAGTAATTCTTTTCCTTCTTTTGGTTTCCATTCTATAAGAGCTTCCTCTGGATCGAATCCATGAAAAGATAATTGCGACTGAACAGCATATCTATCTGACGGAAATGCATCACCTTCAATAATTATTTTATACTTGGTTTTTGAAGGTTGATAAAAAGACACCATCAACAAATGAAGATTAGTTGTTAATGTATTCATAACAACTACTTCAATAGGCTTTGCACCAACAACTTTTGCCATAGTATCTGTTAAAAGCTCATGATATGACAACCATGGGTTTTTTGCTTCAAAATGTCCTTCTACCCCAAAATTTGCCCAATCATCAAGCTCTTGCTCAATATATTTAGAAGTAATTTTTGGTTGTAACCCTAACGAATTTCCCGTAAAATAAAGCCATTCTTTTCCATGTTTATCTCTAGGAATATGAAATTGATTTCTAAGGTATGAGATTGGATCTTCTTGATCTAATTGTTTTGCGTAGTCTAGTGAATTTTGGTAAGTCATTAAATAAAAAACGATTGCTCTCAAATATAGAACAATCATTTTTTAGAAAATAATTTTTATGATTTTTTTGACAAACAGTATTAATACAATACCCGAAACTTTATAGTTCCTTCAACATCTTTTAGGGCTTTAATTACTTTCTTATTGTATTCTTTATCTATATCTGTAATTACGTATCCAACTTTTGCATCGGTAGATAAGAATTGACCTATGATATTTAATTCAAATTCAGCTAAAACTCTATTAATATTAGCCATTACCCCTGGCACATTTTTATGAATATGTAAAAAACGATGGGCTTTAATTTGTCTTGGCAATCTAATATTAGGAAAATTAACAGCATCTACTGTATTTCCAGAATTTATATAAGCCATTATTTTTCCAGGTACAAAATCTGCAATATCTCGCTGTGCTTCTTCTGTACTACCCCCTACATGCGGGGTTAATATAACATTATCTAACCCTTTTAAATCTGTATAATAATCTCCATTAGCTCTTGGCTCTTTTGGATATACATCTATAGCAGCTCCTGCTAGTTTCCCTGACTCCAAAACTTCCCTAAGTGCCTTGATGTCTACCACAAATCCTCTAGAAAGATTTACTAGATGTGCTCCATCTTTCATTTGAGCCAGCTCATTCTTACCTATAAAATTTTTATTAGCAGCATTGTCATCTATGTGTAATGTTACTACATCAGAAATAGCTAGTAACTCTTTTAAATTTTGAATTCTTGTAGCGTTTCCTAAAGCTAACTTATCCTCTACATCATAATAGTAGACATCCATTCCTAATGCCTCAGCTAAAACTGATAGTTGTTTCCCAATATTTCCATATCCAACTATTCCTAATTTTTTACCTCTTACCTCTCTTGAGCCTTGAGCTGTTTTATTCCATTGTCCATTGTGTAATTCTGTACTCCTTTGGAATACTGATCGCATGAGCATAATAATTTCACCAATGGCTAATTCTACGACAGATCTAGTGTTGCTGTAAGGTGCATTAAAAACAGTAATTCCATTTTCTTTACATGCATCTAAATCTATCTGCTTTGTTCCAATACAAAAGGCACCAATACTCATTAATTTGGTAGCCGATTCTACTACTCTCTTGGTTACTTTAGTTTTGGACCTTATACCCAACACATGAACTCCCTCTAATTTTTTTATTAATTCATCTTCAGATAAACTAGTTTTTACAGTTTCTACAGAAAACCCATCTCCAGTTAATTTTTCAAAAGCATCTGGATGAACATTTTCTAATAATAAAATTTTGATTCTATTTTTAGGATATGAAATGTTTCTTGGAAGCTTATTTACATACAAAAATTCATCAAAATTTGGCGTAATGTGATCTGCGTTTTCTATTGTCTTTTCTCTAGAAATATTTTCGGTGTATGCAAAAAAAGTATCAGCAACTCCAGCTTCTTTTGTAACGTAATCACTATATCCATCACCTATTACTTGAATCTCACCTTCAAGATCTAAATTTTTTAAACATTCGATTTTCCCATTGTGAGTAGACAACACATTGTTACTGTCAAAACCTACAATTGTATCATTATCATCATATTCAAATGTATTGGCAAACACTCTCTCTGTAGGAATATTGTAGTCTTTAACTATATCGTCAATAAACTCTTTAAAGCCACAAGAAATAACATAAATATCATTTGAAAAGTTTTCAAAAAATTCTTTATTTCTCTCGATAGAAACAGAAACCTTCTTTCGTAACTGATTAATAAGAATAGGAAGATCAGATTTTTTTGCATTCAATAGTTGTATCCTCTTTTCTAGAGATTCTGTAAAGGAAATTTTACCATCAATTCCAAGGTTAGTAATGTCTACTATCTCATTAATTATCTCGTCTTTTTCACTATTATTAACCAACGAAATTTCTGCTAGAACGTCCAGAGCTTCAACACTTGTTAGTGTACTGTCAAAATCAAATACAAAATTTCTTTTTGTTTGAATCATGTTTACTTTTTCTATGCATTAAATTTACGAAATGAGAAGCTATAATTTCATACAAGAATTATTTTTTTACTAAAACGTTTTCATCAATCATTATAAACCAACAAAAAAATAGATATTAAATGAAATTATTAAACTTAATTTAAAAGACAAGAAGTAATATCCACCATAAAATCGGTAGAGACTCTACCCAAAAAGAGCTATAGTATTTAGATTGATTTTGAGAGGAACGCATCAAAAATAAAAGTAAAATAAAACAAATTATCAGGAAAATATTTTTGTTAAATAGAGATTCTGTTAATAAAAACTCAAGGGTTAATGAAAAAAGAAGCAAAACAAAACCAACTTTTTTTGTTTTTTCAACTCCAATCTTTTGAGGAAGAGTTTTAATGTCTTTAATATCTAGATGCATGTCTCTAATTTCAAAAGGAAATATTAAAACCAAAACAAAAAACATCCGTTGCAAAAACGATAGAATTAAGTCAACGCCTATGGGAGTTTCATGAACTAATAACGGAATACTAGAGCTAACACCTGCCCAAACAAAAGCTACTAGGAATATTTTTAAATAGCTTACTTTTCTTAAATTTCTTTGAAATCCACTAAGAAAAGGCACTATATAAATAAAAGTAATGACCATAAAAGGAAAAAAATAAAACAACGCTACTGAAGAAATTTTTGTGCCATAATAAATAAGAAAACAAAAACTTAAAAAAGAAAAAATTTGAATCAATCTCATGTTTTTTGTCAGACTCATATGATAGAATTTAGCTACACCTGCATACTTAATAAAATTGTAACCAGTTATGGTTCCATAAAAAATAAAATAATCTAAGTTTTCATTGTAAGATATTCCTGCATATAATTCTGTAATTCTAACAAGCGAATACACCGAAAAAGCCACGTGAATACTAGAGTTAATGTAAAAATTAAAGATTAATTTCAGATAAGTCATTAGACAAAAATAAGAATTCTTTTATCAACAACTACATGTTAATTATTTGATAGTTTTTTAACTATTTTATAAGTAAATAATTTCTCATTTTTTCATTAATTTTGCATAAAATTAATTACACTATACCAATGAACACTAATTCATTTCAAAGAAGACATATTGGACCAGATGAAAATGAACAAAAGCAAATGCTTGATTTTATTGGAATTAAAAGTCTTGACCAATTGATTAAGGAGACTATCCCGGAGGATATTAGACTTCAAAAATCTCTGGATTTGGAAGATCCAATGAGTGAATATGAATATTTAAACCACATTGAAGAACTTTCAAAAAAAAACAAAATATTTAAGAGTTACATTGGACTTGGATATCATGAAGCTATAGTGCCAAGTGTTATCAAAAGGAATATATTAGAAAACCCAGGTTGGTATACTGCATACACACCTTATCAAGCAGAAATTGCTCAAGGAAGATTGGAAGCCTTGTTAAATTATCAGACTATGGTATGCGATTTAACCGGTATGGAGTTGGCTAATGCTTCTCTGTTAGATGAGTCTACAGCTGCAGCCGAAGCAATGGCTTTATTATTTGATGTACGTGAAAGATCACAAAAAAAAGCAGGTGTAAATAAGTTCTTTGTTTCAGAGGAAGTATTGCCACAAACTTTATCTGTATTAAAAACTAGAGCAATTCCTATTGGAGTAAATTTAGTAGTTGGAAATCATGAAGAATTTGATTTCTCAGATGAATATTATGGAGCTATTGTTCAATATCCAGGAAAACATGGTCAAGTCTATGATTACACTAACTTTATTGGGAAGGCTAATGCCAACAATATTAAAGTAGCTGTTGCTGCTGATATTTTATCTCTTGTAAAATTAAAAGCTCCTGCAGAATTTGGAGCTGATGTAGTTGTAGGAACTACCCAACGTTTTGGTATTCCTTTAGGCTATGGTGGACCTCACGCTGGATATTTTGCTACAAAATCAGCTTATAAAAGAAGTATTCCTGGAAGAATTATTGGTGTTACGAAAGATAAAAATGGAAATAGAGCACTTCGAATGGCTCTTCAAACTAGAGAGCAACACATCAAAAGAGAAAAAGCAACTTCAAATATTTGTACAGCTCAAGTACTGCTTGCAGTTATGGCAGGAATGTATGCCGCTTATCACGGAAAAAGAGGAATTCAGTTCATTGCCGATTCTGTTCATAAAAGCACAACTACACTAGCTACTGCTTTAAATGATTTAGGTTTTAAGCAAATTAATAGCCATTATTTTGACACAATTACCATTAAAGCAGATGCCATTACTCTGAAAAACACTGCTGAATCCCAAAATATTAATTTTAACTATATAGACAACGAAACTGTCTCTATCTCAATAAACGAGACTGTAGGATTAAAGGAAATAAATGCCATACTTTTCACATTTACAAGTGCTTTCAACCTTCCTGAAAAATTAGTCACAAGTTTTACAGAAATTGACTCTATTCCTGACTTAGCTAAAAGAAATACTTCTTTTCTAGACAACGAGATATTTAACTCATTTCAATCAGAAACTGAAATGATGCGATATATAAAAAGACTAGAGCGTAAAGATTTAGCATTAAATCATTCTATGATCTCGCTAGGTTCATGTACAATGAAATTAAATGCTGCCTCAGAGATGCTTCCACTAAGTCATGCAAACTGGGGTAATATTCATCCATTTGTTCCTCTAAACCAAGCAGAAGGATATCAAGAGGTATTGACTAAACTGGAAGAACAATTAAATGAAATTACAGGTTTTGCAGGTACTTCACTGCAACCAAATTCTGGAGCTCAAGGAGAATTTGCTGGCTTGATGACTATTAGAGCTTATCATATTAACAATGGAGATCATCATAGAAATATTTGTTTAATTCCTGCTTCTGCTCATGGAACTAATCCTGCCTCAGCAATTATGGCAGGAATGAAAGTAATTGTTACAAAAACAGCTGAAAACGGAAATATTGATATTCTTGATCTTAAAGAAAAGGCATTAAAATATAAAGATAATTTAGCTGCTTTGATGGTAACTTATCCATCCACTCATGGTGTTTTTGAGAGCGCAATTAAAGAGATTACACAAATTATTCATGACAACGGAGGTCAAGTATATATGGACGGTGCCAACATGAATGCCCAAGTAGGTTTAACTAATCCTGCAACCATTGGCGCAGATGTTTGCCATCTCAACTTACACAAAACATTTGCTATACCTCATGGTGGAGGTGGTCCTGGAGTTGGTCCAATTTGCGTAGCTCCACAACTGGTTCCCTTTTTACCAACAAATCCTCTTATTCCAACTGGAGGTGAAAAAGCGATTACCGCTATATCTGCTGCCCCTTGGGGAAGTGCATTAGCTTGTCTTATTTCCTATGGTTACATTAAAATGCTTGGATCTAAAGGTGTAACAGACTCTACAAAAATAGCTATTCTTAATGCTAACTATATTAAAGAAAGACTAGACGGACATTATGATACTTTATACAAAGGAGAAATGGGAAGAGCTGCCCATGAAATGATTATTGATTGTCGTGATTTTAAAGAAAATGGAATTGAAGTTGTAGATATTGCAAAACGATTGATGGATTACGGTTTTCACGCTCCAACAGTTTCTTTCCCTGTTGCTGGAACAATGATGATTGAACCTACTGAATCTGAAAATATTAGTGAATTAGATAGATTTTGTGAAGCAATGATCTCTATTAGAAAAGAGATAGCATTTGCAAACAAAGATCAACCGAATAATGTTTTAAAGAATGCTCCACATACGATGGCTATGATTACTGCTGATGAATGGGACTTTCCTTATTCTAGACAAGTAGCTGCATTTCCTCTAGAGTTTGTTCACGATAACAAATTCTGGCCAACTGTTAGAAGAGTAGATGAGGCTTTTGGAGACAGAAACTTAATTTGTTCTTGTAATCCTATTGAGGACTATATGGAAGTTTAGTAGAAATAAAAAGAAAATTAAAAAGCCTCGACAATGTCGAGGCTTTTTTTATTCTGTGAATCAAAAAATTATTTTTTGAATTTTGCGTATTTAGTTTTGAACTTATCAATACGACCTGCTGTATCAACTAGTTTAGATTTACCAGTATAAAATGGATGAGATGTTCTAGATATCTCTAATTTTATTAAAGGATACTCTACACCATCAACTTCTAAAGTTTCTTTTGTATTAGCAGTAGAACGTGTTAAAAAAACATCTTCATTAGACATATCTTTAAACGCTACCATTCTATAATTTTCTGGATGTATTCCTTTTTTCATGTTTACTATCTTTAAATATTCTACTTAATGTTTAATTAAGAGCAAAGTTGGTAAAGCTTACTCGAAATTTACCAAAAAGACACATTTATCCTTTTGAGGATGCAAATTTAACCATATTTTTCAATTTACAAACAAATAAATTGTTTTATTTGTATAAAAATAATCTAAATGAAACCCATCTTCACATTCTCTATTTTACTGTTTATATTCATGACAATAACTTCATGCGAATCTCAATATAATTTATCAATTGTTGCTCCTAAGAAAGCTATTTTAAATGATAAAGTAGAAATTAGCTTGAATGAAGAAAATAATTTTTCCATAGAGGAAGTAACTTTTTTTGTAAACGGAAATGAAATTTTATCTGAAAAAAAGTCATTTATTTTAGACACCAAAGAGTATGGAACAGGAAAGTTAATTATTTCTGCAATGGTAGCTTATGGTGATCAGAAAAGTAAAAGAGTTAATAATTCTGTAGAGGTATTTTCTAATACCCCTTTTATATCCTATGGATATAAGATTATAAATACCTACCCACATGATGGAAATGCCTACACTCAAGGATTAGAATATCATAAAGGATTCTTATATGAAACCACAGGTCAAAACGGACAATCTTCCCTAAGGAAAGTTGATTTAAAGACAGGGAAAGTCCTGAAAAAAATTGAGCTTGAAAAAAAATATTTTGGAGAAGGAATGACAATCGTCAATAATAAAATCTATTTTTTAACTTGGAAAGCTAATAAAGGTTTTGTTTACAATCTAAATACATTTGAGTTAGAAAGTGAATTCTCATATAACAGAAGTAAAGAAGGATGGGGCTTAACCCATTCTGAAACTGAATTAATAAAATCTGATGGAACTAGTAAAATTTGGTTTTTAGATCCTTCTTCACAAAAAGAAAAAAGATACATACAGGCCTATACTAATAAACAAAGCATTAGTCAGCTTAATGAACTTGAATTTATTGATGGGAAAATCTATGCTAATTACTGGCAAAAACCTCTAATAGCAATCATCAATCCAAATAATGGTATTGTTGAAGGAATTGCTAACCTTAGTGGTTTAGTGAAAGAAATAGAAAAAACTCAAACATTAATTAAAGATAATGATGTTTTAAATGGAATAGCCTATGACAAAGAAACCAATAGATTATTTGTAACTGGCAAAAACTGGCAAAAACTATACGAAATAGAACTTATAAAAAAACAATAACCAACTTAGTTTAAAGTTATACTTTTAAACAAATTTTTTAAATGAGAAATTTACTGATACTTCTATCTATAATTCTAACTTTATCTATTTCATCTTGTCGAAAAGATTTTAGTACAGTGCCAAGTTTTGGTCAATTAGAGTTCTCAAAAGACACCGTTTTTTTAGATACTATATTTTCAAACATTGGATCGGCAACTTATAACTTAAAAGTTTACAATAGAGGGAACCAAGATATTACAATTCCTACTATCGTTTTAGAGAAAGGATTGAGTTCTAACTACAGGTTAAATGTGGATGGAATTCCTGGGAAAGATTTTCAAAATATTGATATTTTAGCTAAGGATAGTATTTTTGTTTTTATTGAAACCACTGTAGATATTTCTTCGATTTCAGATCCGTTATATACTGATAAGATTTTATTTGATAACGGAACTAATCAACAAGAAGTAGAGTTGGTGACGCTTGTTCAAGATGCAAACTTTATTTATCCTGACAGAGACCCATTTACTATGACCGTAAATTCTCTGATATTAGATGGTGAAACCACTTCCATCAACGGGCGATTTTTAACCACTGAAGAACTTATTTTCACGAATACAAAACCTACAGTTATATATGGATATGCTGCTGTTCCAGAAAATAGTACATTAACGGTTACAGCTGGAGCAAAAGTTTATTTTCACAATAATTCTGGATTAATCATTGATCGAGGAGCAAGCTTAAAAGTAAATGGGAGTCTAAATGAAAAAGTAGTTTTTGAGGGTGACAGGTTAGAAAGTACATTTAGCAATATTCCTGGCCAGTGGGGAACCATTTGGCTAAGAGCTGGAAGTAAAGAAAACGAGATTAATCACGCTCAAATAAAAAATGGAATCATTGGGGTTTTAGTCGACTCAATATCATCTAATACAACTCCTACTTTAATTGTAAAGAATTCTGAGATCACAAATCATTCAAACTTTGGTTTGTATGGAAGAGAAACAAGTATTGATGGAAAAAATTTAGTCATTGGTAATGCAGGAGAAGCATCTCTTGCGTGTACTATCGGTGGAAACTATAACTTTACTCATAGTACGTTTGCAAATTATTGGACTAATGGAATTAGATCATTACAAACTGTTTACATTAACAATTTTTACACCTATAATAATTCTAGTGGACAAGAAATTACCGAAACTAGAGACTTAGTTGCCGCTAATTTTACAAATTGCATCATTGATGGTAATAATAATATAGAATTTCTTCCAGACAGAATTGAGGGAAGTATTTTTAATTTTAAAGTTTCTAACTCTTTGATAAAATTTTCTGATCTCAATAATTTATTTACTGGAATTCCTGAAATAAATTTTGATGATACTAATTTGTATGATAATATTATCCTAAATGGGGTGTCACATTTTAAAAACCCAACTATGAATGATTTTATTATAGGGCAAGAAAGCCAAGCTATTAACTTTGGGAATTCTGATGGAGCCAATTTAATCCCTTTAGACATTTTAGGAGTCTCAAGATTATTGAGTCCTGATGCTGGAGCTTACCAACACATTGATTTTTAAAATAGATACTATATCTTTAAATTAAACATAAACCATTACCAATAAAATAGAAATGAAATGAAAAAAGTTATTATTACAGGTACTAGTAGAGGAATTGGTTTTGAATTAGCTCAACAATTTGCCAAGAATAATTTTCAAGTTCTGGCGCTTTCAAGAAATAGCATTCCGCTTGAAAATTTAAAATTAAATAATATTACTACTTTATCGGTTGATGTTAGTAGCAACAATGACTTAAAAAAAGTAGCTACTTACATTCACAAAAATTGGAATGAAGTTGATATTTTGATTCATAATGCTGGATTTTTAATTAATAAGCCTTTTGAGGATTTAACAAAAGATGATTTTTTAAAAGTATATGATGTAAATATTTTTGGTGTTGCTGAATTGACTCAAATATGTATCCCTTTTTTAAAAAAAGGGAGTCATGTTGTAACAATAAGTAGTATGGGTGGTATTCAAGGTAGTTTGAAATTTCCTGGATTAGCCGCATACAGCTCTGCAAAAGGTGCAGTTATAACCTTATCAGAATTACTTGCAGAAGAGTATAAAGAAAAAGAAATTGCATTTAATGTTCTGGCTCTTGGTGCTGTTCAAACAGAAATGCTTAAAGAAGCATTTCCAGGTTATGAAGCGCCAAATACAGCGGTTCAAATGGGTGCTTATATATTTGAATTTGCAAAAACTGGGCAGCAGTTCTATAATGGTAAATTATTACAAATTTCGAGTTCGACTCCCTAATGAAAAGTATGTGTTATTAAAAATAACTCCTTAGGTTTAACAGCTCATTAACGTTCTTACCATAAAATATTTCTTTACTTTTACAGCTCGATAAAAATCCATTTTATGTTTAATAACTTAAGTGAAAAATTAGATAAAGCTCTACACGTCCTCAAAGGACATGGGCGTATTTCAGAAATTAATGTTGCCGAAACTCTAAAAGAAGTTCGACGGGCTTTGTTGGATGCTGATGTTAATTATAAAATTGCTAAAGAATTTACCAACCGGGTTAAACAAAAAGCAATAGGTCAAAATGTATTGACAACGCTTCAGCCTGGCCAATTGATGGTAAAAATTGTAAAGGATGAGCTCACCGCGTTAATGGGGGGTGAGGTTGAAGATATTAACTTATCAGCAACTCCGAGTGTGATTTTAATGTCCGGATTGCAAGGGTCGGGTAAAACTACTTTCTCCGGAAAGCTTGCAAACTATTTAAAAACCAAAAAAGCCAAAAACCCAATGCTGGTAGCCTGTGATGTATACCGTCCAGCTGCAATTGATCAGTTACATATTGTAG
>ENA-OWNS01001026-OWNS01001026.1-marine-metagenome-genome-assembly--contig:-NODE-1026-length-11788-cov-4.206302_pt1 | contig 11788 bp, 12 predicted proteins | sample MGYA00238137_ERZ651772 | MGnify/ENA primary metagenome ERZ651772 (study PRJEB26903, sample SAMN06264699) | marine metagenome | isolation source: Columbia River Estuary | place: USA:Columbia River... | reverse complement strand
AATGAAGATTAAAGATTTTGACTTCTTGTGGTTTGTATGGCTTGCGCTAGTTTGTATCTGGAATTTTGTTTGGCCAAGCGTACCCCCAATTGCAGATGTATTAGTTGCAGTTGTTTTATCACTTCGAGTTATTGCAATTAAAAATAGAAAGAAATGAAAAAACTACTACTTATATTACTTTGCTTGCCTATGATTGGGCTTGGACAACAAACTTATGTCCCTGATGATGTATTTGAGGAATACATAGAATTGAATTTCCCTCTTGCAGATAATGGAATCTCTAATGATGACTATGTATTAACAGCGGGTGTAGTTTTTTCAGGTTCTACTGGACTTTTATATTTAGGCAATACACCTTCTACATCTTCTATTCAAGATTTGACAGGAATAGAAGACTTTTCTAATGTGTCTATCTTGAGTATTTCAAATTTAAATATCACAACAATTGATTTAAGTCAAATAACGTTATTATCTTCAGGACATATATCGATTAACTCTTGCCCTTTAGTAACGGATATTATATTACCATCAGATAGTTTTAGTCTGACTTTAGGAACAAATACATATCTAACAAATATTGTTTTTAACCCTTCAATATTTATTCATAATTTAGGTTATGGTTTGGCAATTTCAGGATGTAATAGCTTAACAAGTATTGATATGTCAAATATTTTAGGTGTCTCTAATGGCGCAACTTTACAATTTGCACAAAACTTGAATCTAACTCAAGTAAATTTAAAGAATGGTTTTTGTTATAATTGGGGCTCAGTTAATTTCACATTTAATCCTAATTTATTTTGTATACAAGTGGACGACCCAAACTATTCGTCTATTTCAGGAAACTGGAGCCGGATTGTCCAGATTCCTAATACTACTAATAGTTATTCGACTAATTGTGGCTGGCCTTCAGCATTACAAGAACACACTACAAACAAAGAAATTCTTAAAGTAACAGACCTATTAGGAAAAGAAACACCTTATAGAAGAAACACACCTCTCTTTCACATATATGATGATGGAACAGTAGAAAAGAAAATAATTATTGAATAACATGAAAAAAATACTCATACTTACACTTATCATTTTTACAGGATTTCAATCTTTTGCACAAAAAAAGTCAAAAGGTATTTCCTTTTCCCTTCAAGTAGGTTCAGAGAATGAAATAGCAAAACCAAAACTGGTGGTAGGTATTGTAGTGGATCAAATGCGTTACGATTATATCTATCGTTTTTGGAATGACTTTGGAGATGATGGTTTCAAAAAATTGGTAAATGAAGGTCATTTTTTCCGTAATTGTCAATTCGGATATGTTCCTACTTATACAGGTCCTGGTCATGCAAGTATTTATACAGGAACTACTCCTGCTGTACACGGGATAATTGCTAATGACTGGTACGATAAAAACTCAGGAGATTATATTTATTGTGCAGGAGATGGGGATATGCATACCGTTTGTAATTGCGAACAAAAAAATGTAGATGTACAATCTGCTGACGGGAAGATGTCACCACACCATATGCTAACAACAACCTTTACTGACGAGTTAAAACTATTCAATGAAGAAAGTAAAGTTTTTGGAATATCTTTAAAAGACAGAGGGGCTATATTACCTGCAGGACATACAGCTAATGGAGCGTATTGGATGAGTAGTGAGGGAAAATGGATTACCTCTTCTTTTTACATGGAGAATCTTCCAGATTATATTCAAAAAATAAATGATAATAATACGGCTCAAAATTATTTGAAAGGAAATTGGGAAATTGATGGGGAATTCACTCATAATTTAGACTCCTTACTAATACAAAAAGGAGGAAGTGCAATAAAAAAGACACCATTTGGAAATACTATTTTAAATGATTTGGCACTTGAAATACTTATGAAAGAAAAATTAGGACAAGGAAAAAACACTGATATTTTAACAGTTAGTTTTTCTTCTACCGATTATATTGGTCATCAATATGGCCCTCATGCTTCTGAAATTAAAGATACTTATATTCGTTTGGATAAGGATATAGCCAAACTTTTAAAAACAATTAATAGTAAAGTTGGTTTTGAAAATGCAATTGTATTTATCACTGCCGATCATGGAGTAGTTTCGGAACCTCATGAACTTTTAGAAAGGAATATTCCTGCTGGTTATTTTGATGGTTCTATTATGAAAAATGAGCTACTCACTCATCTAAATACTAAATATGGGGAGGGAGATTGGATTAAAAATTACTCCAACAACCATTTGTTTTTAAATCATGATTTGATTGAAGAAAAAAATATAAGTTTGGAAGAAATTCAGAGAAATTGTGCTCAATTCTTCTTGAAATATGAGTGGGTTAAAAACACTTATACAGCAACACAATTACACGAAAATGAATATTCCAATTCTTTTCATTCCTTAGTGCAAAGAGGTTTTAATCAGAAAAGATCAGGAGATGTAATTGTGAGCTTGCAAACTGGATGGCTCTCATCATATTGGTCATCCGGAGGTACTACACACGGCTCTTCTTATAGTTATGACACTCATGTCCCTCTTATTTTTTGGGGAGGGAATATTCCACAAGGACAAACTGATAGAAAAGTAAATATTCGTGATATTGCCCCAACAATTTCTACAATTTTAGGAACTGCATATCCTAATGGGTGTACCGGAAATCCTTTGCCAGAAGTTACAGAGTGAAAGAAATAAAATCAGATAACTATTCTATTTGGCTTGGAGAAAATTCCCTTTCCAAATTGGATATTTCTGGGTATTCCAAAGTAGCAATACTAGTTGATGAGAATACAAAACGAAATTGTTTACCAAAACTTCCTCAACTGGAAAACTCAATTATTATTGAGGTTACTTCAGGAGAAATAAATAAAAGCATTTCTAGCTGTAATTATATTTGGGAACAACTTTCAGAACATAATTTTGATAGAGATTCCTTACTGATAAATTTGGGAGGAGGTGTAATTGGTGATATGGGTGGTTTTGCAGCTTCTACTTATAAAAGAGGAATTGACTTTATACAAGTTCCGACTACTTTATTGGCTATGGTAGATGCATCAGTTGGCGGTAAATTAGGAGTAGATTTTAATGGCTTAAAAAATCAAATTGGGCTATTTAACAATCCTGAATCAGTATTAATTTTCCCAGAATTTCTAGAAACACTTCCAGAAAATCAGTTGAAATCTGGCTATGCTGAAGTGGTAAAACATGCTCTCATTTCAGATAATAATTTGTGGGAAAAAATTATTTCAGTTCCTTTTAATGAAATGAATTGGGGGGAAATAATTGAAACCTCAATAAATATAAAAAACAAAATTGTTTTATCTGACCCCTATGAAAAAGGAGAAAGAAAAAAGCTGAATTTCGGACATACTTTCGGACATGCAGTTGAAAGTTATTATTTAGAAAAAGGAACTCCTATTTTGCATGGAGAGGCTGTGCTAATGGGAATACTTTTAGAAGTAGAAATATCATTAGTTTCACAAGAACAAAATAATGAAATCAAAAATTATATTTTGTCTAATTTTTCTTTACCCTTTACTCCAAAAAAATCAGATTTACTTCCGTTTTTAATGAATGACAAGAAAAATAAAGTAGGGAAAATTAACTTCTCTTTACTTACAAAAATAGGAACTTGTAATGTAGATAATTTATTTTCTACAGATGAATTATAAAATTTCACATCCGACTAAAGTAGTAAATTGTGAAATAGATTTGCCCTCATCAAAAAGTATATCTAATCGATTATTGATTATTAAAGCACTTTGTAAAGAGAAATTCCTCATTAAAAATCTATCTGAATCTGATGATACAATCTTGCTTAAAAATGCTTTAAATTCTAAAGAAAAAACAATTAATGTTTCTCATGCAGGAACTTCTTTTCGTTTTTTAACTTCTTTTTTATCAATTCAGAAAGGCAAAGAATTTATTTTAAACGGATCGGATAGAATGAAGGAAAGGCCTATAAAGGAGTTGGTAAATTCTTTAGAAGGATTGGGAGTTAAAATTGAATATTTAGAGAAAGAGGATTTTCCTCCATTAAAAATTATTGGAACAGAAATTGATGGTGGAGAAATAGAAATTGACGGCACAATAAGTTCTCAGTTTATTTCATCACTTTTACTAATCGCCCCTAATTTAAAAAATGGTCTAATCCTTAAAATAAAAGGAGAATTAGTTTCAAAACCTTATGTATTAATGACTTTAAAATTGATGGGTGAATTTGGAATTAATTGGACATGGAACAAGGATGTAATTACTATTCTAAAGCAAGAATATGTAGCAAAAAACTACACTGTAGAATCAGATTGGTCTGCTGCAACTTTTTGGTTTCAAAGTGCATCATTATCTGAAAAATGTAAAATAATCTTAAGAGAATTAAATGAGGAGTCTATTCAAGGCGATTCTGCTTGTAAAAAAATTTTTAAAGACTTAGGAGTAGATTCAGTGTTTAAAAACGGGGATTTAATCTTGACAAAAAATAAAAGGATTAGCCCTTCAGAAACTTACAATCTCATTGAAACACCTGATATTTACCAATCATTAAAATGCACACTTTTTGCCTTAAAAAAGGGTTCAGAATTTACAGGAATTCAAACTTTAAAAAACAAAGAAACAGATAGGATAACTGCAGTAGAAAATGAGCTTCTAAAACTTAATACACCAAAAATAATTGAAACTTATAACGACCATAGAATGGCAATGAGTTTTGCTCCACTTTCCTTAAAATTTGAAGAGTTGCAGATAAGTAATCCAGGAGTTATAAGTAAATCATATCCTAATTATTGGAAAGATTTAAAAAAAGGGGGATTTAAAATATCTTCTTAAGTTTGCTTAAACACTCAATCTCAAATTTTGGATTTTCAGCATGTTTTATTCTCTCAGGATTAAAATAAACTCCATCTATTCCAGAATTTTGACATCCTAAAATATCTACAATTAGATTATCTCCAATATAAACACTTTCATCTTTTATTGCATTTGCTAAAGTAAGTGCATGAGAGAAAATTAAAGGATTTGGTTTTTTTACCCCTGTTTTCTCAGAAGTTATTATCTGATTAAAATAAGGTTTCAAATTAGAATGTTCTAACTTAATATGTTGTGTTTTGTCAAATCCGTTAGTGATAATGTGAAGTTCATACCTCTCTTTTAAGTAGTCTAAAACTTCAATTGCATGTGGATATAACTTGTTCTTTCTTGGGCAAACATCAATATAATCTTCTCCAATTTTCTCTGCAAGATTAAAATCATTTATTCCAAAATCTGAAAGTGTTTTTTGAAACCTTTCTCTTCTTAAATCTTTTTGAGAAATTTTATCTACTCTGTATAAATCCCAAAGTTTAGCATTATGATTTTTATAAGTCCTTATAAAACCTTCATAATCATCTACTCCTATTGCATTCAGTTTGTAAGTATTACAAAGTTCTAATAAAGTTTCATGAGAATTTATTTCAAAATCCCAAAGGGTACGGTCTAAATCAAAGAAAATATGTTTGTATTTCATTTACTCTTTCTCTCCAAAAGCTAAATCCCCAGCATCACCAAGCCCAGGGACTATGTAAGATTGTGCTGTCATTTCTTCATCTTCTGCCCCGACCCATAAAGTCCAATTTTTTACAGGAGAGTTTTCTTTCAAATATTGAATTCCTTCAGAACTTGCAATAATTGCCACAACATGAATATGCTTTGGATTCCCTTTTGAAAGGAGAGCTTCCATAGCCAACACCATGGAGCTTCCACTAGCCAACATTGGATCACATAAAATAACAGTCTTTCCCTCCAAAGATGGAGAAGCCATATACTCAATCTTAATTACAAAATCACTGCCTTTTTTATGCTTTCTATAAGCTGAAATAAAAGTATTGTCAGACCTGTCAAAATAATTAAGGAGACCTTGATGGAGAGGAAGTCCTGCTCTTAATATAGTTGCTAAAACTGGGGCTTCTGTCATTAAACTTTCAGAAGAAATCCCTAATGGAGTAGTAATATCTTTATTTTCATAATTCATTTTTTTACTTATCTCATAAGCAAAAATCTCTCCAATTCTTTCAATATTTCTCCTGAACCTTAATGGGTCATTTTGAATTTTAACATCTCTAATCTCGCGAATGAAATGATTAAATATTGAGTTATTTATTCCTAAATTATTAAATTTCATACTTATTGTTTTATTAATTTAACCATCTCCTCATATACATTCTTCCATCCTTTCCATTGTCCAAAATTACTAAAAGTATCATTATGCCAAACACTTATCAAAGTTCCATCTATTTTTTTAACTGTATCAATGAGTTCAGAAATTTCAGACACAACATCATCAGCACTAATCTTCATATTAAATTTCAAAACATCATCAGTAATTGCAAAAGGATGAATTCTAATTGGCAACTCTTGTTCCATATCCAAATCATAAAAAGTAAAGGATGAGGCAATGCCTGCCCTAAATCCTAATTCGGATGCGTACCCCATTGTGTAATCATCAGTAATCCCTGAAGCAATAAGTTTTTTATAAGTATCTGGTAAGGACAGTTTCAAAAAATGCTGTCGGCTCAAAGTAACCTCTCTTTTTTGGATATACTCTAACCTTTTTATCTCTTCTTGTAAGTTTACAATATTCTTATTTGAGCCAAATGAAGGGTGAATTCCTACTGTAGCTAAATCTGCAAGGCGTTTAATCAAAGAATTAACATTACTATTTGTATGCGATAAATTCTTATCATTCAGACCATAATCACCTAAGAGAACAAAATACTTCACATTTAAATCATATTTTTTCTGAAGATTAAATTGTAAGGAATAAGTATCATAAGGGTCTTTTCTTTTTCTGAAAACCACCTCTACTGCCTGTTTTATTTCTGAAAAATTAAAAGACAAAACCGATTTTATAAGAAAAGCCAAAAAACGCACGAACCCCTTCCCTTTATAAAGGTAGGCATTATCAATATCAATTGTGGAAATATATTTAAACTTAGGTTTGTTTATTTGAAGTTCAGGGTATTTATCCTGCAGAACCGTTATAAATTCTTGCCCCCAAATATTTACAATTGGTCTTTTTAAAAAACCCTCTTTATAAGCAATGCTTTCTGATGCTTTATACCTTCCGTATTTATCTTTCAAGTGCGGGAAATATTCCTCATACCTACTAATCAGATAAAAAGTAGCGGCAAATAAATCATGATGATATGACTCTTGGTGAGTTGTAGCAAACAAATAAGGATTCTCATTTATTTCTAAAAAGTTAACTTCCACCTCATTTATATGTCTTTCTTGTAATAAATCTGCTGACTCAACAAATACCTCTCCATCAATTACTATTGATTTGGAATAATTTAATCTTGGTGAAGTTGAAGTTAAATAAAAGTCCTTATCATCAGTAAGCTGATATTCAACTTGATATATCTCATTAAGAATTACTTTAAAAACATACTTATGTCTTGCAGTTATCTTGGGAATATAAATCAGTAAATTTTGCACGGAACAAATATAAAAAAAAGGGCTTATCAAATGATAAGCCCTTTTAAATAATCAAATATTTTAAAATTATGCTAATGCATTTACATGCTTAGTTAATTTTGATTTTAAGTTTGAAGCTTTATTCTTGTGAATAATATTAGTCTTAGTTAACTTATCTATCATTGCAGATACTTTAGGTAACATTGCTGTTGCTTCTTTTTTATCAGTAGAAGCTCTAAGATCTCTTACTGCATTTCTTGCAGTTTTATTCTTATACTTATTCAACAATCTTCTAGTTTCAGTTTGTCTAATTCTTTTTAATGCTGATTTATGATTTGCCATAGTTTTAAATTTTTTGTAGCCCGTAGGGGAATCGAACCCCTATTTTACGGATGAAAACCGCATGTCCTAACCGTTAGACGAACGGGCCATCCCTTTTCTCAAAATTGAGGTTGCAAATTTATACTTTTTTTTAATTCCTCAAAGAAATTAGTCATTATTTGTTTCAGAAGAGAATTTAAAACCCAAACGCTTAGAAGTTTTAATTTTATGATTGTTGTTTATATCTAGTATTTGATGTAAAGAAACAACTTTTACATCATTAAAATTAGGTGTTTGTAAATCAAAATTAAGAGCATAAATCATAGCTGTATCAATAATTTTACAGATCTGAACTTCATCTATTTGCTGATTAACAAAATCATTAAACAAGAAACCTAACTGCTTATCCCCTTCAACAAAAAAATGATTATCCTTATTAATAAATATCCGAGCAATCAAAAATCCTGCATCATTCAAGCGATTATACTTTAAAGAATCTGAAAGAAAATTATAAATATTTATTACCCCACAAAAGGACCTCATTTTATCCTCCTTTACATAAGATGTTTTATGTATTTGATGTGAAGAATCAAAATCAAAAATATTTGAATGCATATGAAACAAAAGCGTATCACCAGAAAATTTTAATTTAGCATCAAAATCCCCAGATTCTTCATAAGAAACCTCAACATCTTTATCTTGAACTTCATTATTTAAAATGTTTGCTTTTTCTTGCAATACATCTTGAAAATTAGCAAAAACATTTTTAGTAATTCGATAAATCTTTTGCTTAGTACAAGCCTTTTCTTTTAATAAACTAACTATCTTTTCTTCTGAATTCATAATTAATATGCTTTTGCAAATAACACTCGTTTGTTAGATGGTTTTCCACTAAACAAACAAACTCCACTTTCCTCTTTTGCATCCAATGGAATACATCTAATAGTTGCTTTTGTTTCCTTTTTAATCAATTCCTCTGTTTCAAAAGTTCCATCCCAATGGGCATAAACAAAACCACCTTTGTTAATTAATTCAACAAACTCCTCTTTTGAGTCAGCTTTGTAAGTTTTTTCCGCACGAAAATCAAGTGCTTTTTGATATAAATTTTCTTGAATTTTCTCTAACAAATGCTCCACCTTATTTTCAATGTCTTCTATCTGATATGTTTCTTTTTCTAAAGTATCTCTTCTGGCAACTTCAATTGTACCATTTTCTAAATCACGAGCACCAAGTGCTAAACGCAATGGCACGCCTTTAAGCTCATATTCTGCAAACTTCCACCCTGGCTTATGTGTATCCCTATTATCAAACTTAACTGAAATTCCTTTAGCTTCTAAGTTCTTTTTAACTTTTAAAGCTACTTCCGATACTTTTTCTAATTGCTCATCTCCTTTATAAATAGGAACAATAACGACTTGATATGGTGCTAATTTAGGTGGCAAAACCAAACCCTTATCGTCAGAATGTGTCATTACTAAAGCGCCCATCAAACGAGTAGAAACCCCCCAAGAAGTTGCCCAAACATATTCCTGTTTTCCTTCTTTAGTAGCAAACTTTACATCAAAAGCTTTTGCAAAATTCTGACCTAAAAAGTGAGAAGTTCCTGCTTGTAAAGCTTTCCCATCTTGCATTAGTGCCTCAATACAATAAGTTTCAAGTGCACCAGCAAATCTTTCATTTTCTGATTTTACACCTTTAATTACCGGCATTGCCATAAAATCTTGAGCAAAATCAGCATATACATCAATCATTTGTTCCGTTTCAGCAATTGCTTCCTTTTTAGTTGCATGAGCTGTATGTCCTTCTTGCCACAAAAACTCAGCAGTACGCAAAAATAATCTAGTACGCATTTCCCATCTCACCACATTAGCCCATTGATTAACTAAAATAGGCAAATCTCTATAGGATTGTATCCATTTTCTGTAAGTATCCCAAATGATAGTTTCAGAAGTAGGACGAACAATTAATTCCTCTTCCAATTTTGCATCAGGATCAACAATAACACCTTTTCCGTTAGGATCATTTTTTAAGCGATAATGAGTAACAACAGCACATTCTTTAGCGAAACCATCAACATGACTTGCTTCTTTACTAAAATATGATTTAGGTATAAAAAGAGGAAAATAAGCATTTTCATGTCCTGTCTCTTTAAACTTTTTATCTAATTCAGCTTGCATTTTTTCCCATATTGCATATCCATAAGGTTTGATAACCATACAACCTCTTACTCCTGAATTCTCTGCTAAATCAGCTCCTTGAACAATCTCATTATACCATTGAGAATAGTCCTCTGCTCTTGATGTTAATTTTTTTGCCATTTAATCTTAAAAAATGTAATTTTGTAGTATTAATTTCGTTTACCAAAAAGGTAGTACAAAACTAATAAATTAAACGAGCATAAGTTTATGAGTATCAAACAAAAAATTATAGCTATGAAAAACCTACTTCTCCCCTCAATATTAATGTTGTTTTTAGCATCTTGCATAACAACAACTCATGTGCATTATTCTGATCCTAATTATTTAGAAAGTAATGAATTTAGCACCTATGAAGAAATGACTGTAAATAATCAAGTAGAAAATGAAACGATAACTACTGATACAGGAACAACAGTCAACAATTATTATGAAGCTGATGATTACTATGACTATAGTTTTTCATCAAGAATAAGAAGATTTCATAGGCCAATGTACAGTACTGGATATTATGGCGGAATTTATACTGACTACTATTGGTATAATAATGACCCATTTTATTGCGGAACAAGCATCTATTATGGTTACAACTGGAATTCTCCTTACTATTCTTACTACAGTTACTCCCCTTATTATTACGATTACTACTACTCTCCTTACTACACTGGGGGCTACTATTCTTATTACGGATACGGATACAACCATCACCACAATAACAATATTACTGTAAATACAAATAGCAATCACACATACACAACTGGACACAGAGGAGCACTAACTTCAAGAGGAAATAGAGGTGTGAAAACCAATACTAGCAATAACAACTCCTCTACTGTAAATATCAGAAACAACAGCTCAATAAAAACCAATTCGACTAACACTAGAAGTAATAGTTCAAATTCAACTGTAAAAACAATAAATACTTACAGAGGAAATACAACTACTAAAACAAATATTGGAGTTAGTAAAAACACTTACAATAACAGTAATTACAAAAGCAATTCTACAAATAGTAACAAAACAAGAGGGAATAGCTCCAATAAAAACAGCACAACAACTAAAACAAATAACAGAAGCAACAACACATATTCTTCACCAAAAACCAACAACAGAAGCTACAATTCAAATTCTGGGAGCAGATCAAATAGTAACAATAGATCCTCAGGAGGAAATAAAAGAAGCTCAAAACCAAGAAGATAAAAATGATAAAAAGAATTTTAGTAATTGCTTTAGCAATCAGCACAACACTTAACGCACAAAATGAAGTTGACGCATTAAGATATTCAACACATGATAATTTAGGAACTGCAAGATATTCTGCAATGGGTGGTGCATTTGGCTCACTAGGAGGAGAGTTTTCAGCTTTAAGCTTGTTGCCACGAATCATTTCAACTCCTACCAGCCCTGAGGGAACAGCGATGATTGCATAGCCGATGATCATCATGACAGATGCGATGATTTGACCGGCAACGGTTTGAGGGGCGATGTCACCGTACCCTACTGTTGTCACCGTGACAATGGCCCAGTAGATGCTGCGTGGAATGCTCGAAAACCCAGCTTGATCATCTTCCACGAGGTACATGAGCGTTCCCAGTATGGTTACCAGAGCCATCACAGCGCTGAGAAATACAATGATGCGCCTTCGGCTCACTCGCAGTGCTGTTTGAAGTTGACGAGCTTCTGCAATGAAACCGACCAATTTGAGCACACGAAATACGCGCAAAACCCTGAGGATTCGAATGATGCGTAAGCTGCTGGAACCTGGTATGATGAGGCCAATGAATGTGGGAAGGATGGCCAACAGATCCACCAAACCAAAAAAGCTTCTGGCGTAGCG
>ENA-OWNS01001023-OWNS01001023.1-marine-metagenome-genome-assembly--contig:-NODE-1023-length-11833-cov-3.016672_pt1 | contig 11833 bp, 8 predicted proteins | sample MGYA00238137_ERZ651772 | MGnify/ENA primary metagenome ERZ651772 (study PRJEB26903, sample SAMN06264699) | marine metagenome | isolation source: Columbia River Estuary | place: USA:Columbia River Estuary... | reverse complement strand
TATGGGGTTGGTTGATTGATGGCCTGCAACCCAAGCCGCTGGCGTCAATCAGCGCGGCAATTACGGGTGGTTCGTTGTTCGTTATTGTTTATGGCGCGCATGTTGCCAGCCTTCCGATTCTTATCACAGGCTTTGCTTTGCTGGGGTTTGGTTGGGGTGGGATGATCCCGTTACAGGAAGTAATCTGGGCGTCTTATTTTGGTAGGCGATATCTGGGCGGTGTGCGCAGCGCCGCGATGCCCTTTAGCATCATGTTGACGGCGGGTGCACCTTTAGCGACATCCTATTATTACGATGTGTTTGGCGATTATAACGGCGCTATCCTCATTGTGGCAGCAGCAAACATGCTTAGCGCCGTGCTCATCCTTTTTCTCAAAAAACCAAATCAGCCTTAAGTCAGCGCCAAAATAGAGCATTGGAGGGACGAAAAGTGAAAGCGATGGAATTCGGAACAGTCCTGCTGATATCGACAATGATATCGACTCTATCACACCCTGTCTTTGGTGCTAACGAGCAGCCAGATACGTTGAGATGGGACGAGGCTAAACTAGCGGAAGTCGTAAATTATGCAAAGGAGCAGAAATCTAGCAGTTTGTTAGTCGTTCAGCATGGAAATGTACTGGTCGACATTGAGTGGAAGATTAAAGCGGGTTTTCGTCACAGGGCGATGTCTCACGGGCGTAACAGTGATGGTCGTACTATCGAAGATGTTGCTTCAATTCAAAAAAGTGTCGTTTCCATTTTAATTGGTATTGCTCAGGCTCGGGGCTTGCTCACTGTAAACAGCCCAGTGTCCACTTATCTTTCTGAAGGCTGGTCCGATGCAGCACCAGAGCGGGAGGAGAAGATAACAATTCAGCACCTGTTATCAATGTCCGCTGGCCTATTTTTGAAAGATAAGAAGGCAGAACCGGAACAGCCACCGAGTGGCGAAGAATGGCATTACAACACCAAAGCCTACAGCTACTTGATTGACGTACTTGAAGCCGCTTCGGGAAAAACACTTGTCGATGTGACGAATGAATGGCTGGCAAAACCACTAGGGCTCAGTGACACAAAATGGTATCAGCGCCCATGGGCGTTTTTTCGTGCGGACGCAAACTCAGTCGGACTGCAGACCAGCTCAAAAGATCTTGCTCGTGTTGGTGAGTTTATGCTCGATGGTGGAAAGTCGGACGGTAAACAACTGTTGGGAACGGAATATTTCAATTCGTCGATTCGACCTAGTCAGCTGATGAACCCCGCCTACGGGTATTTGTGGTGGCTGAATGGGCAGCCAGTGTTGGCGAACAATAAACTCAACTACGCTGGTCTTGCGCCCGAAGCCCCTTCTGACATGTACGTTGCACAAGGGGCGCTGGGAAGAAAACTCTACATTGTGCCGAGCATGGACCTGATCGTGGTGCGTTTCGGTGCCCAACCCGAGAGAAACTTTAACCGGGAGTTGTGGCGCAGGATTATGTTGGCGTCAGGGCAAGGAGTGATGTGCGGTAATTGTGAGCTGCCTGTTGCCGTAAGCCCCTCGACAGCAATGACTTACACCGGCGAGTATATTTCTTGGCGAGAACACATCATTGATGATCCGACCAAGGGAGTGAGTGATCTCAGCGGCAGCGACGGTCTCTCAATGGGCGATCTTGATAACGATGGACATGAAGACATCGTGTCGGCTCATGAATCGGATACTGTCTATGATGGCAAACCAATCGGGCACGTCCGGATCGCGTGGGGCGGATCAGACCCTGAGAACTGGGCACTGTCGACGCTTGCCAGTGGGCACGAAGCTGCAGCGGCAGAGGACGTGAGTCTTGGTGATGTCAACGGCGATGGTTTTCTTGATGTGGTTGTCGCCTGCGAGTTGGCACACCTTATCTATTTTCAGAATCCCGGCAAAGATTTTCGTAATAAGGTCTGGCCGCGAGTGATTCTCGAGGTTAGCAAAAACAGAGGCTCATACATTCGCGCCTTTCTCGCAGATTTCGATGGTGATGGCTATCCTGAAATTGTCGCTGCTAACAAGGGAGAGCAAAGTCCCGATCTCAAAAGCCCGCCGCTAAAAAACATATCGCTTTATCTGCCTGGAACTGATCCCCTTGATCCGGCAGGCTGGCGAGAGCAAGTGCTAGGGCAGGTCAGGGTGCCTATCAACTCAGAGCCTGTTGATCTGGACGGCGATGGCGATCTGGATATCGTGGCGGGTAGTCGTGCCGAACGTCGTGTGTTGTGGTTTGAGAACCAAGGTAAGCTGAAATTTAAAGAACACAACATTCTGCTGCCTGATGCGCCGGAATCACTGGCAATCACTGGGTTCAACATGGATTACGCTGATCTCAATGAAGATGGCCGGTTGGATATACTGTCTACGGCATGGCCGGGTTGGCTGGTCCTGTTGACTCAACCCGAAGATCCTAGTGATGACTGGGGGTTTGCGGTGATTGGCAAGGCGAGTCCTGACCAGCTCGTGAGTGTCAGGTTTGGTGACATTGACGGTGATGCTGACGTTGATATATTTGCGGGTGCCTACAGTCGAGGTGCAAGAGACAGCGATGGTCCTTTAGTGTCAGCAGATGATCCTGTCGGTAGAATCATGTGGTTTGAAAATCCAGGCCCTAGCGAAAACACGAATGGCAAAAACGCGAGTGAAGGTGACTGGCAAGCACACGATATTGCACGACCAAAACGAGGAATGTACGACAAGTGGCTGTTCAGAGATCTGGATCAGGACGGTGATCTGGACGTTTTAGGTACAAGAGGGAATAGCGAACCGTATGATGGGGTCATCTGGTTAGAACAGATTCGTAGCCGCCAACCTCGGCAAACATTCGCCCCGGCGAGAATAATCGATAGTCAACAACTAGCATTACCAAAAGAAAATCTATGAGCGCTCAGTTTTATTGACCGAAGGTCAATTCGGAAACGTCATCGCTGGACTCGTCTCCTGAGACTTCAGTTGACAGTTGATCTCTCAGCCAGCGAACCAGATCCGACCAGATGGTATTGATATCGTGTCTAGAAGGCATGATGCCCGCCGAGTTTAGCTCAACGGTGACAATGGGTACGTCGAGATCAAGACCCGCATAGTTGCCGAGCGAGCCGGGGAATACCCCCAGATCTCGCAAATATAAACTGCCAAGCTTGTTTGGCGCTGTGCGCGGACCATCGTAGTCTACCAGGTGGTAGGGTGCGTGCATGGAGATGATGACATCGGGTTTAAACGTGTCAATTTGGTTTACCAGCCATTTGGTTTCTGGCTCACTCGCGGGTGTTAAGCCAGGATAGCGGCGAGGGTTACTGTTTGTTTTGTCTCGCCAACGCGCGATAGCGTGTGCTTCCCAATCTGTTGTAGGAAAGTTTCTGTTCAGATCAACACCGTTGTGATTTTGCCGCTGGGACTTTTTCCTGAGAAGCCCATCAGGATTCGTTGTGGGTATGAACCGCCAGTAAAATAGTCCTGAGTGATGCTCGTCTAGAATACGCATCCATTTGAACAAAATGGAAACAGAAGAAAACTCATCACCATGAATACCGCCAATAACAAGTACTCGCCCTAGTGGTGATTTGCCCGCTAGCGGTGGGAAGTCTCTATATGCCAGTGACCTGCCCTCGAGGCTGAGGTCCGAATGAGTCAGTTGCTGCTGCAGGCAGTCATCAATACTAACACTCCCCAGTTTAGAACCAATTTCTTCACAGAGCTTTGTCGAAGCAATATGACTCTCGTTTGTTTGTGCAGGCGCTGTGTAAGGGACATCAACAGCACGGATCTCTAGCGGCTCTTCTGGCGTAGGCTCTGATAACTGCTGGGTGCTTATTTTGACAGGTGCACTAGGTTGTAGGACAGGTTCCAGCTCGATTGGACTACTTTCTTGCTCTGGTGTTGACGAGCAGGCAACAAGCATCGCCAGCAAAAAGACTCTAATGACGTGCCTGCAGAATTTTTTAATCGGATGCATACAGATCAACCGTTTCCTTCAAAGAGTATTTTCCACTCACCGTTATCGAGGCGTCGCCATAAAAGTTGCTTCCATCCGCGCCAGCTAAAGTTGCTGCTCTGATAGTCCTGATAGAATCGACTCGACACTAGGTTTTCTTCCCCAGGATAGGCAATGATGCTTACTTGGCTAAGCTTTACGCTGATGTATCGCTTTGATTTATTGATCCGCGTCTTATAGGCCTTCCATTGTCGAAGATTCCGCTTAGCATCAGTGAAATCCGGATGGTAATGATTGAGATATGCGTCATTGTTGTTAGCTGACCAGTCTTTTTGCCATTCATTCAGCGCCATGATTAGATCGTCAGAATTTTGTTGCGCCTCCTGTGGTAACCAGTACAGTTTCTCTGAAAGTACAAAAGTACTTTCTCCAGTCTTGATATATGCCTTGAAATTGTCGAGGACCGCGTTGGACACAACAACACAGCCGTCGCTATCCAATAAAGGACGTTCGATCACACCTTTAGGTAGCCCGTGCAACCAGATTCCGTGCCCTGTGCGTTGCTTTATCCGATCCCAGTTGTTGGGGTAGTTGAGGGGGTATGCCCCTGTTCCATATTTATCTGTTAGCTGATCGTCGGTTAAGAAAGATGTGATTTTGTAGATTCCCACGGGTGTTTTCAGGTCTCCCTCAACCTTTTTACCGAAACCCGCCTTGCCGATCGAAATGGGAACGGAGCTTCTAGTAAAGTAACCGCCGGTTTCTGTTCTCTCTAGCAAATGTAATATACCGGCACCTAATTCAGCCCAAAACAGATAGGGTGAGTCTTGATCATCGCGTATCAAACCTGCTGGCATGCCCTGCCCCGGTAAGGCTGTCGTGTTGGCGTTTGATAATAGCGGGGCAGACGTCTCTGGTTGGGCTTGAGCACTGCCAACTTGAAGTAACAAAAATATTGCCGTTAGCAGAAAGCTGCCAAACGAACATTTTGTCCTGATATTGCGAGATAGTTGTTTTACAAACAATTTGCAGATCTATGGGTTGCGGTCTGTTTAAGGAGCGTTATTAAGCCATTGCAGATGTAAATTCACAAGATTTGCGATGGCGAGGCGTTTTTATCGCTGCTTACGAGGTGTATTTAACGGACTGGATGCAATTAATGTCGAGAACCAGCAATTGATAATATCGCGCGAATAATTGATTGGCAGTTAAATTGCTGGATCGAACAAGGCTGGAATATCGCTCATGCCGAGACGAGATACTGTGTGCCTAGAGATCAGTGCTGTGAATTCTGATGATCGATCAGAGCACAGCGGACTTGAATCTCTTTGAAAGTGTCAGTAGCCTGTCGCCCTCATTTCCTGACGAACATTAAAATGAACTCAGATAGCAGTACATCCGATACAGGCCATAAAGCTTCTGCCGTGTTTGACTTTATTGTCTACGAAGTCAAAGAAACACTGGCATTAATTACGATCAATCGTCCTGAAAAACACAATGCTATTTCACTGCAGACCCTGAGTGAGCTGCAGACTGCGGTGGGCCTAGCTGCGGCTGACGAAGCGGTGCGGGTCGTTGCGATTACTGGGGCTGGAGGCAGATCATTCGCTTCTGGTTCCGACCTAAATGAGGTCATGCATCGTGATCTGAAAAAAGCGCTGGAACCTATTGTTCAGGGTTTGGCTCAGCAACTTGAAGAGTTACCTAAGTCTACCATTGCAGCGATAGACGGGATCTGCATGGGGGGTGGTCTCGAAATCGCACTTGGTTGCGATATGCGTATTTGTGCAAAAGGCAGTCGTTTTGGTACACCAGAAGGAAAGCTCGGCATTATTCCTGGTGGCGGCGCTACAGTGCGACTCCCAAGGATTGTTGGTCGCGGCTGGGCCATGGAAATGATGTTGATGGGTGAGCCCATCAGCGCAGAGCAAGCATTGCAAATTGGACTAGTCACCTGTGTGACTGAAACCGACAACTTGATGACCGAGCTGGAGCGACGTGCAGCGCATCTGGCAACATTTGCGCCATTTGTGCCTCAGTTTATGAAACTGATGGTGCACAAGGGCATGGAAGGTAGCAAAGAAGCAGCTTTAGCGATGGAAAAAATGGGTCAGGGCGCTTTATTGCAAACGGAAGACAAAAATGAAGGGATCGATGCGTTTCTCACCAAGCGCAAGCCAGTATTCAAAGGCAAGTAGCCTACGCGCTGCTTGCAATCAGATCCGTCAGCTTGTCTACCCAGACTGGGTTGTCGTTCAAACAGGGAATTAAAGTGAGAGACTCGCCGCCGTGTGACTTGAAGGTTTCTGTTCCTTCGAGCTCGATCTCTTCCAGTGTTTCCAAACAATCACTCACAAACGCCGGGCATAGCACTAACAAATTCTTTACGCCGGCATTAGCTAGTTCGATCAAAGTATCGTTCGTGCTCGGTTCGAGCCAGCGTGCGCGACCAAGGCGAGATTGAAAGGCTATCGTGTATTGCTCCTGCTTCAAACCTGTTTCCTTCACAAAACACTCAGTTGTTTTGAATACTTGATGACGGTAACAGGTCTCGTGCGCGGAAGAAGAGACGCTACAACAGTTTTCCTGTTTCAGACAATGATTGCCGGTAGGGTCTGTCCCGGTGATGTGCTGCTCGGGCAATCCGTGGTAGCTGAACAAGACATGATCATAACTTTCTGGTTTGCTGATCCAAGGCTGAGCGCTACTAACCAGTGCTTCAATATATTCTGGTCGATCATAGAAAGGCTTCAAGGTTTTCAGTTTGATTGACAGAGCATGTTTCTTCAGAACACGTTCGGTTTCAGCAATCGTTGTTGCTATCGTACTTTCGGCATAGTGTGGATAGAGTGGTACCAACAGTATTTCATCAATGTTTGGGAGGCGGCTGAGTTCAAGCACCTGAGACTCGATGCTCGGTGTGCCGTATCGCATTGCCATGCCAAGTGGGACGCTGTTCGTTGCTTTGAGCGCCGCGAGTAATTTCATGGAAAGCACGATAAGGGGCGAGCCTTCGCTGGTCCATATACTTTGGTAGGCACGCGCGGAAGCTTTAGGTCGAAATGGCAGAACAAATAAACCAACGATCAGACGTCTTAGTATCCAGGGCAATTGAATGACATAGGGGTCCATCAAAAATTGATTCAGGTAGCGTCTTACCGACGATACATCTGCACCACTGGGCGATCCTAGATTTACTAGCAATACAGCCCTATTATTTCTTTTATCCATTACTTTGCAGGTCAGCCTTTCATTCGCTCGTTTTTAGGATCATAAAAGCCGCCTAGCCTGACCTCAATTGGGTATCGTTCACAGGCAACTTCTATCTCGAATTCTCTGCTTGCAAGAAATTGACCGTTTATGCCATCCGAGTGTTCTAGCGAAGCGATGCCTAGACTCTTGTTGACACGAAAGCCCCAAGCGCCAGATGTTGTTAATCCGATTATCTTGCCGTTACAAAATATAGGTTCGTCGTGTAAAAGCAGAGGCGCATCATCGCTTGTCAGCGCAATTGTGACAAGCCTTTTTGATTGCTTGCCTTTTTTTCCAGTTAGCGCAGCTTTACCGATGAATTCATCTTTTTCCATATCAACAGCAAAGCCGAGACCGGATTGGTAAGGATTAATTGAATCATGGATATCGTGCCCCCAGTGTTTGTATGACTTCTCAATCCGACATGCGTTCATTGCGTGAAAACCGGCGTTGGCTAGACCAAGGTCTTGACCCTCTTGTTCGATACGACTGAATATTTTTTTCGCATTCGTTCGATCGAAATAGAGCTCGTAACCAAGTTCGCCGACATAGCTCAGCCGATTTGCGCGGAAGCTTATGCCGTCCTCCTCGAAAAAGTGTGACTTGTAGTAGGGCAGCATACTGTCGCTTACATCCTGTCGAGCAATCCGGGACAACAGACTCCGTGACTTTGGCCCCATGATGCCAAGCATGAAGGTCTGGTCGGTTCTGTTATCGACGGTCACGTGATAATTTACAGCGTGTTTTTGCAGCCAATAAAAGTCTCTGAGTTCTGAAGCACAGGCGCTGACCACCATGAACTCATCCACAGCGATACGCGTAACAGTCACATCAGCTTCAATGCCGCCCCTTACATTTAGCCATTGTGTGTAAACAATTTGCCCCGGCGATACGTCCATATTGTTTGCTGAAATATAGTTGAGCAAGGTAAGCGCATCGGGACCCTTGACGCTGTATACGGGATAAGACGCTTGGTCTATCAACGCAACATCATTGCTTATCGATTGACATTCTTCAGCACACCCAGGGAACCAATTAGGTTTGCCATATGTGTATTGGTATTCAGGTTTTACACCCCTGGCATACCAGTTAGGTCTTTCCCAGCCACCGAGTTCTCCCATGACCGCATTTTTTGCAAGAAACTCCTTATGCAGTGGGCCGTGCCTAATATCCCTGGCAGTTTCATATTGTCGGTTTGGCCAATGCATTGCGTACAGCAGTCCCAGCGATTCCCGGGTTCGTTCGACTAAATATTTTTTTTCACTCTGGAATGGAAAAGTTCTTCGGATGTCTACGTCCCAAAGGTCCATTGGCGGATGCCCCAATTTTATCCAGTCCGCAAGTACCTTACCTGCGCCACCAGACGATTGAATCCCGATAGAATTAAATCCGCAGGCCACGAAAAGGTTTTTGAGCTCGGGCGTTTCTCCCAACAGGTATCTATCATCAGGCGTAAAACTTTCGGGACCGTTAAAAAACAGACTGACGCCTGCAGCCTCAAGCGCAGGATATCTATTCATTGCCGCTTCAAAGATAGGCTCGAAGTGTTCGAAATCATCCGGAAGAGAATCAAATTCAAAGTGTTCCGGGATGCCATCCATGCCCCAAGGTTTGGCGACAGGTTCAAAGGCCCCCAAGAGAAGCTTTCCGGCATCAACCTTGTAATATGCGTGTTCATCCGGAACCCGTAGCGTAGGTCGCATTTGTCTGAGCGCGTCGATTGGTTCCGTAACCAGATAAAAATGTTCGGCCGCCTGCAGCGGTATAGAAATATTGTGTTTGGCTCCGAAATCCCGCGCCCACATGCCAGAAGCGATCACCACTGTGCGGGCCTTGATTGATTCACCGCTCTGCGTGATGGCGCCTGTCACCTTGGTAGAATCAGACAATAACCGCTCAACCGGTTCGTTCTCCAGAATCAGTGCGCCGCCTTTACGCGCGCCTCGCGCCAGCGCCATTGTCGTATCAACGGGATTGGTTTGACCGTCGCCTTCAAGATACACACCACCGACAACAGATTCTGTATTGATATCTGGCCATTGTTCTTTGACAAATCCCGCGTCAATCATTTTGCAGCTAACGCCAAAGGCATTGGCCATGGTTGCCTGTCTTTTGAGCTCTTCTAGCCGTTCGCCATTTAGCGCAAGGCTTAAGGACCCGGTCTGCATGTATCCGGTTGCCTGACCTGTTTCCGCTTCCAGGTCCTTAAATAGCTGAGCTGTATACTGAGCTAACCTGGTCATATTCAGGGTTGCGCGTAGCTGAGCCACCAAACCGGCAGCATGCCAAGTAGTGCCGCTGGTTAATTGTTTTCGCTCAAGCAAAACAACATCTTTGATGCCCAGTTTCGTGAGGTGATAGGCAATTGAGCAGCCAACAATGCCGCCGCCAATGATCAGCACTTCGGTCGACGCTGGTAGTCTGGTCATGGTGTTCTCTGGAATCTCTTATCTTGCATCGAAAGGTGTTATCTTAGCATCGCCCGCACCAAGGTATATAGCGTAGGGTGAACACGAAAATTGACTTAACGCAGGGAGATGCCCATGGAACTTGGAATTTGCGTTGCATCGCATATTAGTGACATTAACTACGTGGTTCGAGCAGAGGCGTTGGGATATAGCCACGCATGGATGGCGGACAGTCAGATGTTGTGGTCCGACTGTTACGCAACGCTTGCGCTTGTCGCATCGAAGACAAATAGCATCAAAATTGGTACTGGCGTCGCGGTATCAAGTACGCGACCAGCACCTGTCAATGCCGCCGGTATTGCCACCATCAACGCCATCGCACCGGGACGCACCTTTTTTGGCGTCGGCGCAGGCAATACAGCGATGAGAGTCATGGGTCAACCTCCTCAACGTATCAAGGACTTTGATCGTTACCTGGCAGAAGTTGCACCGCTACTGCAGGGTCAAGAGGCAATGAATGGCGTGACCGAATCCCATAGCGGGGTGCCGATACGACACATTATGTCTGACAAGGGCTTCGTTAACTTTGATGACAAAATTCCTATGTATGTATCCGGGTTTGGACCCAGATCCCTTGGCTTAGCAGGAAAACATGGCGACGGTGCGGTACTGGCTTTCGCTGCAAACTCAGGTGGCATGGAGGCCATGTGGTCGATGATTGAAAAAGGCGCACAGGATGCCAGACGAAAGATTGCGCGAGACAAGTTTTATACTTCTGCGCTAACAACAATGGTTGTGCTTGATGAGGGCGAAGCGGTTGATTCGGAGCGGGTGAAGCATGAGTGTGGTGCCTTTGCGATGGCAGCGGTGCATTATGCATATGATCAATTACGCAACTTTGGTCATCAGCCACCAAATTACCTGGCGGGTATATGGCCAGAGTATACGGCGATGATGGCACAAGTACCGGAAGATAGAAGGCACCAACGGATTCATGCGGGTCACAATTGTTGGGTATTGCCGGAAGAGGAAAAGTTTGTCACAAAAGAGGTGATTCAAGCGAGTTGCCTAGTAGGTACTCAGGATCAAATTTTGGGTCAACTTGACGAGCTGGATGACGCAGGACTGGACCAAGTGATGCTGTTGCCACCTTTTGATCCTCGTTTTGAGGTCATTGAACGTGTCGCCAGAGACATTATTCCGCAGTTGCGCTAACTTTTAAGTTGATGCAACTAACGCGCTCTGCGCCGCCAGATTGCAGAAAAGCCGAAGCCTACCACCAGCACTGCAAGGAAATAGACGCTGGGTAGTACGGCGATGTCGACCCGCTCGAGCACTGTGGTGGCGATCAGGAAAGCAACGGCGAGATTTCGAATTGAACCTTCAATCGCGATGGTTGCGCTATCCGTCGGGGTCATGCCAAGCATTCTCGAAACCCAATAGCCGGTGGCCAGCGCTGTTAAACAGAGGCCTATAGACCAGGGTAATGCCTCTGTAATACCAACGCCTAAGCTATCCCAATTTTCGATAAGTATTAAAATTAAGACGAGATACAGAGATATTTGGGTATATCTCTGCAATTTTTTGGTGTTTCGCAGCACAAAATCTTCCTGGTAATGCAGCCAAAACATGCCGATGCCTACAGGGAAAACCACAAGTAAAAACAGTCGTAGCAATGTGTCCATCACGGGAAGCTCTATCGACCCGGAAAGGTCAGGCATGAGATACCCAAACGCCCAAAAAAACAGCGGCACCGTAACAAAAGATAGAACGCTGGAGACTGAGGTAAGAAGCACTGAGAGGGCGATATCCGCTTTTGCGATTAACACCAACACATTCGAGAAGCCGCCGCTTGGACATGCTGCAATCAGTAAAATTCCGATGAGAAGAGGTTCGGATAGCGGCAGCTCAAAAGTGAAAACAACCAGCACAAGACAAATAGCAATGAGTGGAAACGTGAATGTATGAACTAGCGTGCCGATGACCGGAACCTGTGGTTTTTTCAGAAATTCGACGAAATGCTGGACGCGAAGTTCGATGCCTATTGCGACCATGGCCAACAAAACCGTGATCGGTAGCAGATGTGCTTGGGCGCTAATGACACCAAACATATGACTAAACTCGTTCAAGCTGGCACCGCGTATTAAAGCGCTTATCGGGTCTCCCGACTTTGGTGTCTAGCCGGCTAAAAGCTTTCCTATCTCTCGGTTGAAAATAGCCAAGGGTGCGGTCTGGCTTACGCAT
>ENA-OWNS01001021-OWNS01001021.1-marine-metagenome-genome-assembly--contig:-NODE-1021-length-11851-cov-3.780788_pt1 | contig 11851 bp, 10 predicted proteins | sample MGYA00238137_ERZ651772 | MGnify/ENA primary metagenome ERZ651772 (study PRJEB26903, sample SAMN06264699) | marine metagenome | isolation source: Columbia River Estuary | place: USA:Columbia River... | reverse complement strand
CGCTTGATGGCACATTTTATTCAAGCGGATGGCAGCTTATTGAAAGTATTACCTGCCAGATTGCCTAAACATGACACCTGCTATGCGATGACAGTGCATAAAAGCCAAGGACTTTCTTTTGACAAAGCTATTGTAGATTTAGCAAGCGCTTTCGCATCAGGTCAGGTGTATGTGGCATTGAGTCGTTGTAAGTCTTTAGAAGGATTGGTGCTAAAATCTAAAATTTCTCAGCGTTCAATTATCGTAGATCCTGAAGTGATAAAATTTGGGGATGCAGAGACTTCAGATAATGAATTGATTGAAGCAATGAATAGAATTAAAAAACAACTAGCAAAATTAAGCTAATGGATTTAAATACATTATTTCAGGGGTTTAACAATAAAAAAGTCCTGATTGTAGGTGATGCTATGATTGATGCTTATATGTGGGGAGAAATAAACAGAATGTCTCCAGAAGCGCCTGTTCCTGTTGTAGAAGTAAAAAAACATGAAAACCGATTAGGTGGAGCAGCCAATGTTGCTTTAAACTTAAAAGCTTTAGGAGCAACCCCTATCCTATGCTCAGTAATAGGAACAGGAAATAGAGGTGTTTTGTTTAAAGAATTAATGAAAGAATCTAAGCTTTCAACAGCAGGAATTCTTTCTAATAACAAAAGAAAAACAACTATAAAAACTAGAGTAATTTCTGAAAAAAAGCAACAATTACGAATTGATGAGGAAGAAACCCACCCTATCGTTCAAGCTGAGGGATTCTTAACACTTACCAAAAGCTTAATGCATGATATTGATGTTATTATTTTACAAGATTACAACAAAGGAGTACTTACTCCTGAAGTTATTGAAAGCGTAATAGCAGCAGCAAATAAAAAAGGAATTCCTACAATAGTAGATCCTAAAATACAGAATTTTTATTCTTATAAAAACTGCACAATATTCAAGCCTAATTTATCAGAGATTAAAGCAGGAATGAATATTGAATTTAATTCAGATAATGTAGCGGAAATTGAAGAGGCATCAGGAGAGTTAAGAACAACACTCAATGCAAAAGGAGTTCTACTAACTTTATCCGAAAGAGGTATTTGTATAAATTCTGAAGAAAAATTTACACACACTCCAGCTTTTAAAAGCAATATTATTGATGTTTCTGGGGCTGGAGATACAGTAGTATCTGTAGCATCATTATGTCTTGCTTCAAAAATGGATTACACACAACTTTCAATTCTTTCTACTCTAGCTGGAGGGATTGTTTGTGAGGAAGTTGGAGTAGTGCCAATTAATAAAGACAAATTGCTTACTGAAGCAAAAAAATATATTAATTAATGTCAAAAGTGACGCCTTACAATAGTTCAGAAAGCAAGAAAAAACAAGTTTCTGAAATGTTTGATAATATCGCAAATAGTTACGATTTTTTAAATCATTCATTATCATTAGGAATGGATAATGTTTGGCGTAAAATTGCAATTAAAAAGCTAACAAATAATCCTAAAACAATACTTGACATTGCAACTGGAACAGGAGATTTTGCAGTAAGTGCAGCAAAATATACAGATGCAAAAATTACTGGCATAGATATTTCACAAGGAATGCTAAATGTTGGGATTGAGAAAATAAGGAAGAAAAACCTAAATAACAGAATTTCTCTTCAATTAGCAGACTCTGAGAGCTTACCTTTTAATGACAATACATTTGATGCTATAACAGCAGGATTTGGAGTTAGGAATTTTGAGAATCTTAATAAAGGTTTATCAGAAATGAAAAGAGTTTTAAATAAGGATGGAATAGTAGTAATTTTAGAGCCTTCTACTCCAAAATATTTTCCATTAAAACAATTCTATAAATTATATTTTCATCATGTTTTGCCAACTATTGGAGCTTGGATTTCTAAGGACAAATCAGCATATTCTTATCTCCCAGAATCTGTTGATGCTTTTCCATCAGGAGAAAAGTTTATTGTTGAACTTAAAAATGTAGGATTTAGAGATTGTAAGCACATCCCTCTCACATTTGGAATTGTATCACTTTATATTGCAATAAAATAAAACAGAATTCGTTAAGGGGCTGATGCAAAAACTCACTACATATTTCCTTTTACTTGCCTTGTCTTTAGGGACACTTACCTCTAAAGCTCAAAGGAATAAAAGAGCACAAAACTTAATACAATACGATTACAAAAAATTACATTTTGGTTTTACGCTAGGAATAAATGATTTGAATTTTAACATGCAGAAGAATTCGAATACTATTACAAATGACACTTTAAAAACGCTTCATTCAAAAAGTCAAAAAGGATTTAATTTGGGTATTGTATCTAACCTCAGAATTGGAAAATATACAGATTTAAGATTTGTTCCAACTTTAGTTTTTGGAGAAAGACATTTATATTATGGATTTATAGATGAAGAACAAAAAGATGATGAGCACATCAAAAAAATAGAATCTACACTCATTGATTTTCCGATTTACATTAAATACAAATCTGCCAGATATAATAATTTCAGAACTTATGTAATTGGAGGATTAAAGTACAGTATGGATATTGCTTCTCAAGATAAAATTGATGATGAAGGGCAGGAAATTGTAAAATTGAAAAAAAATGATTTAATGGGTGAAATTGGTTTTGGTTTAGATTTTTACTTAGAATACTTTAAATTCTCTCCACAAATAAAATTATCTTACGGATTACTTAACTTGCTTTCAAAGGACGAATCTGTTTACACTCAATCACTTAACAGATTAACAACAAACGGCTGGATGCTTTCGTTTACTTTTGAATAAATTAAAATTGTTTTCATCTTAATTAGTTAATTATTAAGCCAGATTTTTTACATTTGTTAAAAAAACTGCTGGAATTTTTGTAATATTGCTCACGAAAAGTAAGTAGCACCAACAAAAAACCACCACTTAATGGATCAATTTTTATTAGCATTCCTTCTAGTAATAGCGTATCTTATACTATTATTTTTTGTGCGATATCTAGAACTAGGAAAAAAACAATCTGATGGAAATTGCAATAATTATTGCCCCGATTGCCATGCAGCTTTAAATAGAGTTAGAAGAACACAAAAAGATCAACTAATACACCATTTTACTTTCAGAATGTTTGATGCTAGACGATATGTTTGCAATGAATGTGGCTGGGAAGGATTGAGGTGGTAAGAGCAATTTAGATCTGGGAAAGATTAATCACAAAACACATGCAATAAAATTGAAGTAGCAACCGCTACATTTAATGATTCTGCACTTTTTCCAATATTTTTTATTGCAACTTTATCTGTAATTAATTTATTAATTTCAGCAGAAATTCCATTTGCTTCATTACCCAATACTAAATGAGCAGATTTAGGAAGCTTAACTTCTTTTAGATTCTTACCATCCATAAAAGCGCCATATATTGGTGTTTTAATCTCTGATAAATAATTTTCTAAGTCAGTATAATTAACTTGCACTCTAAATGCAGAACCCATTGCAGATTGCACAACTTTAGGATTAAATATATCAACCGTATTTTTAGAACAAATAATTTGTTTTACACCAAACCAGTCACACATTCTAATGATTGTACCTAAATTTCCTGGATCATTTATATCGTCTAAAACAAGAGTTATCCCGTCATGTTTTATAATTTTATGAATCTTAAACTGAACAACTGCTAATACCTTATTAGGAGATTTTAAGTTGCTAATTCTTTGCAACTCTGCATTACTAATTTGAGTAATATTATCATTACTTACTTTCCATTCTTTTGTTGCATAAATATTTTTTTTACCATCAGAAATAAGTGTAAATGAGTTTTTTGGTAATGAGTATATAATTTCAAGGGAATTTTGTTCAAATTTTTCAATATCTTTTTCTGTTTTTTCTATTTCAATAGATAAATCTGCAAAGGCACCAACTTTAGATTGTAAATCTGTTTGGATTGATAATAACTCATTTACAGTTTTTACGTGATGTTTATTTTGAAGTTTGTAAATGAGGTCTAGGCGGTTTTGAATTTCCATAATCCGTTCTCCATCATGCTCAGTTTCGTCAGCAATTCTCTCAAATTCGGAAGCTACATCTTGGATTTCTAAAACTGCTCCATCAAATCGTTCCATGATTTTATCCAATTCAGGGTAAACTTTTCGGAGACTAGATAGTGCCATTCCTATTTCTTCGAGATTAGAAATAACTGAACTTTCGCTTTCAGAAATACTCTGAAATGCGCCGCCTAATGTTCGTTTTATATCTTCTGCATTACTTAGCTTGGTGATTTCCGTTTCCATCCTTTCTAACTCTCCTTCTATTAACTCTCCTTCTTTAAACTCTTGTAGTTGGAATTTTAAGAAATCACTTTCATTATCAGCAAGTCGACTTTTTTCAAGCAGTTTAGTTAAGTTTCTTTTCCCTGATGTGTATTGTTGAAATGCAGATTGATATTTTTCTAGTAAATCATTATTTCCAGCAAGTGCATCAATCATACGTAATTGAAAAGAAACGTTGTGAATATCAAGTGTGTCAAATTGTTGATGCAAATCTATAAGTGAACCACTTAATTGTTGCAACATCTTTAAATTGACTGGAGTGTCATTTATGAAGGCTCTAGATTTCCCGGAAGGTGTTAATTCTCTCCTTATTATCAATTCGTCATCGTAGTCAATTTCATTTTTAGCAAAAAAAGTTTTTACCTTATATTTTTTCACTTGAAAATAGGCCTCAATGATACATTTTTTCTCATGATCATAGAGAGATTTGGTGTCAGCACGATTTCCCATTATCAAACCTAATGCGCCAAGAAGGATAGATTTACCGGCACCTGTTTCTCCGGTGATGATTGTGAGCCCGCTCGAAAAATTGATTTCCAATTCTTCAATAATAGCGTAATTTTTAATGAGGAGTTTTTGAATCATTGTGTTTTGTTGAAAATGTAAATATTGAGCTACACTTCCTGCTGAATTTTGAAGGACAAATTTAATTAAATGTTTGAGAAAAAAGTATGAATTTAATAAGCTAAGTAATGATGACCAAATAATAAATTTAGCTAGCTATTACGACAGATGATAATAAGATTAAGAAATCAGCTGTACAAAGATAATGATTGAATAGCCACTATTCACTAGTTGTTAAATGAAAAAAAGTTATGTTATTGTGAAATAAGGATTCCGTACCAAAGGTGCAAGCTTGGATGTTTAAAAAGAAATGTTACATTTCTAAAAGATCTTTGGGCTGTAGAGTAGAATAGCTAAGTAGTTTTTAAGTTATCACTTTGTAGGTTTTAAATTTTAATGACATTTTTGATTTTAATGATTACAATTTCTCAAATTTCACCTCGCCTCCAACGATCGTATAAATTACTTCTGCTTCCAAAATTTCCATATCATCGCAATCTCTTAAATCTTTTGTCAAGACTGTAACATCTGCCAATTTTCCCTTCTCAAGTGAGCCTTTATTTTTTTCTTCAAAGCCAGCAAAAGCATTCCCCAAAGTATAGGAATACAACCCTTCCTCTCTAGTCATTTTTTGCTCCGTAAAAAATTCGATACCTGTATCTGCACGCTTTCGAGTCACCGATGCATAAAAACTTTCCAAAGGATCTACATCTTCTACAGGTGCATCGGTACCATTGGCAATTAGAACTCCTGCATCCAATAATGAGCGCCAAGGGTAAGCCCCTTCTCGAGCTCTTTTTTCTCCCAAACGATCAACCACAAATGGTGCATCAGATGTACAATGGATTCCCTGCATAGATGCGATAATTCCCCATTTTTTAAATCTAGGAATGTCCTCTGGATGTAAGTGCTGTGCATGTTCAATTCTCCAACGCCAATCTTTTGATGGGTTATCCTTAATGTTTTTTTCAAAGATATTAATCACCTCTCGATTTGCTCGATCACCAATTGCATGTACACATAACTGCAAATCATTTTTTGCAGCTAACCGAGCAATATTTGTAACTTCTTCGATAGTTGTAGTGTTCTGCCCTACGAAGTGTTGTTTATCATTATAAGATTTTAACAACCAAGCTCCGTAGCTTCCTAATGCTCCATCTACTTCTGTTTTAATAGATCGACAAGTGAAAAAGTGATTACCCGCATCTATGATTGGAAATTGTTCTAAGTTTTCATTCATTTCTTCATAAGAATGTCTAAGCATTGCCCATAGTCGCAAGTCAAATTTACCCTCTTTGGCTAGGTGAGTATATCTTTCTATTTCTAAATAACTTGATCCAGCATCTTGGAAACTTGTGATTCCTTTTTTTAGACATTCTTCTTGGGCCAAGTCAATAGCTTTGTACCATCTCTTTTTTAGATCATCCTGAGAAAGTGTTTTTTCATATTCTCTAAATGCTGCATAGACTAAACTCATTGCCCTCTCTTCAAACATGCCTATTGCTTCTCCGCTACCGTCTCTTACAATTTCTCCACCAATTGGATTAGGAGTTTCTGCACTAATTCTGCCAAGCTCCATTGCTTTTTTATTGGCAAAAACACCATGTCCACTTGCATGTCGAAGAAGCACGGGGTTATTAGGTGAAACTTCGCTTAAATCATCATGATATGGGTAGCCATGTATATTTCGTTCTAGTTCTTCATTCCATTTTTCTTGGTGCCAGCCTCGACCTTCTATCCATTCTCCAGGCTTTGCTTTTTTAGCGGCTTCTGCTACCATATCAACGATTTCTTGCCAGTTTTTTGATTTTAGAAAATTCAAATTAATTAGACTTTTTCCAAGTCCTGAAAAATGACCATGTCCTTCAATGAAACCAGGCATAGCGAATTTTCCTTTTAAATCAATGACTTTAGTTTGGTCATTTTTTAATGATTCTACTTCATTGGTTGAGCCAACTAAGAGGATGCGATCATCTTGAAAAGCGATTGCCTCGGCTCGAGGATTGTTTACATCCAATGTTGCAATTTTGCCATTTACTAAAATCATGGAGGCTGATTCTTTTTCTGTGCAACTTGAAGAGTATATTGTAAAAAGAAGTAATATTAAAGAAGCTTTTAGATTTTTCATTTTAGTATTTTAAAAAAAGGAAAATAATTGAAAAGATAGGAAATGAAAATTAAAAAAAAGTAAGTTGAGAAATTAACTTATTTTATCACCTGATATTTATATAATCCATATTTTTGTTTTCTAACTTTTCAGAATGGTATGTTGAGTTAGTGGTAAATATATTTTTTGTGTAAAACTGGACTTTTTTTCTTGCTAATAAATAACAGTTGGAAACTCTAAATTAAACTGGTTGGGTTTAAGAACAAATAAAAAATTTTGAAAACTGGGATAATTAGGTAGTACGGAAAGTTATTCTGGCAAAAGTGCAAAATTCATCTTTTTAAGTGAATTTTTATCGAATTGTAGTAAAGCGAAAGTCTAAATTATTTCAAGCGAAACTCAGACCTAGTTCCTTTGGGGAATGAATGTCAAACAGCTAGAATAGAAATTATTCTATATGAGCTTTTTATGGAGAATAGTTTTAGGTATGTTGGAAGTGATATTCTACGGTTAATAAAATTGTTAGGAATTAAATTCTTTATTTTTTCAATTTTAAAAAATTATTATATAAATTTAAATGTCAAAACAGTTTTATTTAACCTTTTCTATTTATACCTATAGAGAATAAAAAAAGTCAAAATGGAAAAAAAGAAAAAGATATCTATCAAAGATTTTCATAAAAAGCTCAAAATTAAAATGGTCAAAAAAGCAAATAAAGTTAAGTTTAGTGGCCGTTTAGGAGTAATTGGTCTTGGTGTGGTATAATATTTTCCTCTTGAATATATCCATAAAAAAAAGGTGTAATGAACTTCATTACACCTTTTTTTTATGGATATTAAATCAAGAGATTAGGAGTCAACCGGAATCATTAGACTCATGATTTTTGCATATAAATCATGAGGTTTAAATGGCTTCGTCAAATATGCATTTATTCCTATTGCATAGCATTTATCTGCTTCTTGTTTTGAAGAGTTAGCGGTTAGAGCAATAATAGGAACGTTACTACTTTCTCTAATTTTTTTGGAGGAATCAATACCATTCATTACGGGCATTTGCATGTCCATTAAAACCAAATCATAGCCATGCTCTCGAAATTTTTCAACAGCAATTAATCCATTTTCAGCAATGTCTACGCTAATTTTGTCAGTCCAGGTAGTTAATATTTTTTTAGTAGCTATTTGGTTTAAGAAGTGATCTTCTACTAATAATATTTTAAGCGGGGAGTCAGGAGCATCCCCAGGGGTTAAACTAATAGGTTTCACAACTTTGATTGGTAGTTCGATATTGAATTGTGTTCCTTTACCATCTTTACTTTCAATTGTTATTTCCCCTTTCATAATTTCCACCAACTTAGCGACTATAGCCATACCAAGATCCTCTTTTTTAGTATCATCAATATCGTCGGAGTAATTTTCGAGCAGTTGATCTGTGTTTAGTAGTTCTTCAACTTTAGTATTGGAAATAATTTGTCCATTGTCTGAAACTTGAATACTTAGTTTTATTTCAGTATCCGAAACATCTTTTTGAGTTACTGAAACGTGAATGTTGCCAGTAGATCCCGCTCTATTGCTAGAGAAATCTATTATGTTATAAAATAGTTGTGTAAGTTTCTTTTGGTCGCTAATGATTTTCTCTGGAAGATTTTCGTCTAGTTCAAATTCGATTGTTTGATTAGATTTATCTCCTTTAAGATTAACGATTCTTTTTATGCTTTTGAGGAAGTCAACAATTTGTAATTCTTCTGTCTTTAGAGTAATTTTTTCAGATACTAAGACAGAAAAATTTAACAAGTTGTTTACCATGATAGACAAATCATCTACCGAGGTTTTTAGACCGGCAACATATTCGGTCTGAGATTCAGATGTTCCTGAATTCTCTAAAAGAAACAAAAGATTTACGATTGATGAAAGTGGTGTTCGAATATGAAAACTTAAATCGGCTAATGCCTCATCTTTTATTTTAGAAACTTTTTGATTTATGTTTTTTTCAATTATTAATTGTTCAGAGATTTTTCGTTCAGTAATGTCCTGAATTCCACCTATTAACCAGAACTTATCGGATAATTGATCAAAATTTACCTTAGCTTGAATATTTATATATTTTATTGTTTTGCCTTCAATAACTATTCTATGTTCGATTTTATGAGTTTTTCCATCTTTGCCAGCTTTTACGAAAAATTCCTCCACGTGGTTTTTGTCTTCAAAATGAACGTAGCTCATATAGTCAGAATAAGTAGGAGAAATACTGTTTGGTTGAAAGTTGAAAATTCGATAAACTTCATCACTCCACTTCATTTCGTTTGTTACAATATCCATAGACCAGTTCCCAAAATTTGCCATACTCTGGGCTTCTAAATATCTACTTTCGCTGATATAAAGTTTTTTGGCAGCATCCTCTAATTTTTGTTGAGCTTTGAATCGTTGGATCGCATATCTTATGGATCTACCCAATTGCTTTCCATCAAACTGTCCTTTGACTAAATAGTCCTGTGCTCCTGCTTTGATTGATTGGTTTCCAACAATTTCATTATTTGTTCCTGTTAAAACTATGACAGGAATATGCGGTTGTTTATCCAAAAAGTTAGACAATGTTTTGAAGCCTGAGGAATCAGGAAGTGATAGGTCAAGTAAGACAATTGAAATATTATTTGATTTAATGGCGTCCATCCCATCGAAAAAAGTAGAGGCATTAATAACCTCATCTTTAATGGAAGCTTCTTTCAAGTATTCTTTTATCAAGTTAACATCTCCAGGATTATCCTCGATAATTAAAATTTGGGTTTTTGATATTTTGCTCATATTTGTTGGTATAACAATAAATGGCGAAGAGTATAAAGTCTTAAACAAAAAAGATTAAATATAATTCAAATCTATATTTAATCTTCCTAAAGGTCACAATCTTTCGCTTCAATGTCAATAAATAACTCGGAATTTTAATATGTTGTTAGTATTACGGGCGGCTCATAGTAGGTAAAATAGCAGTTGTAAGCCAGAATTCCTCTATTTTTTGGATAATATCGAAAAATTTTTCAAAATCAACTGGTTTATTAATGTAGCAGTTTACATGTAGGTTGTAGCTCTTCATAATATCTTGTTCAGCATTTGAAGTCGTTAATACAACTACTGGTATCTTCTTTAATAGGTTGTCAGTTTTAATTTCCTTTAAAACCTCTCTACCATCTTTTTTTGGCAGATTTAAATCCAAAAGTATTAAATCTGGTGTATTAACACCGGAATATTCAGCTTCTTTTCTTAAAAACTTTATTGCATCGACTCCATCCATTGTAACATCTAATTTGATAGATATTTTGGCTTCTTTAAATGCTTCTTGAGTTAATCTTACATCTCCTGGATTATCCTCCACAAGTAATACATTCACAGGTCTAATTTTTTTTTCCATTGTTGTAGTTGTAGGTACCAAATTGAAACGACGATTAAATTTATTTGTTACAAGCAAAAATGCTTAATTTATTGGGTGGAATATGGAATTATTTTTTTGATATTATTTATTGAACAATAATGTTAGTTCGGAAGATTGTAGCTTTTTTTGTGTGAGGTTCTAGTAGGGAGGTAGTAGATGCTAACAAAGTAAAAAAAATGATCTAGCCTGTTTTGTTAACATTTAAAAAGTTTTTTCGTCAGCCTTTCGTATGTTAGTGAATTATTCTTTTGGAAAAAGAAAATAATCCTAAACTTTTTTGGGGATGGATTATTACTTTACTTTAATTATTACCTTAACCTAAATTATCCTCCTTCACTTATGCATGATGTTGTCGAACTTCAATCACATTTTAAGAAATATTTGAACGATAATCAGTTTAATAAAAAGCCAACTGGTTTATATGAGCCAATTAATTATATTCTAAGCCTAGGTGGCAAAAGAATACGACCAGTTTTACTCTTGATGGGGTGCAACCTTTTCAATGAAAATATAGCACAAGCTTTGCCAGCTTCCATGGCTATTGAGGTTTTCCATAATTTTAGTCTTTTGCATGACGATATTATGGATGAGGCTCCTCTTCGAAGAGGAAAACCAACTGTTCATGTTAAGTATAATCAAAATACAGGGATTCTATCAGGAGATGTAATGTTGGTTTATGCTTATGAGTTTTTATTGCAATTAGACGATAAAGCTAAAATTACAAAAGTAATGAAGACTTTCAATCAAGTAGCTATCGAGGTATGTGAAGGGCAGCAATATGATATGAATTTTGAAACGCGGGATAATGTATCAATTGATGAATACATAAAAATGATTGAGCAAAAGACAGCTGTTTTAATTGCTGGTGGGCTAAAAATTGGAGCAATTATAGGTGGAGCTTTTAATGAAGATTCAGACCACCTATATGAGTTTGGGAGAAATATTGGGATTGCTTTTCAATTGCAGGATGATGTTCTAGATACTTATGGTGATCCAGATAAATTTGGGAAAAAAGTAGGAGGTGATATAATTCAAAATAAAAAGACATTTTTGGTGATAAAGGCGCTAGAACTAGGAAGTGATAGTCAACGATCTAGATTGTATACTCTCTTGTCAACTGAATCATCCGATGAAAATATTAAAATTAAAGAGGTAAAGTCGATTTTCAATCAATTGCATGTCCGAGAAGTTGCAGAGTCTTTAATGGAAAAGTATCTAAAGTTGGCATTTGAACATTTAGAAGCAGTTAATGTAGGTGATGAAAGGAAAAAAGTCTTGATTGGTCTATCACACGAATTGATGGGAAGAGAAGTATGAAGGTTAAGATTATGACCAAAAAAAGAGGCAACCAATCCGATTGGTTACCCCTCACACTATGAAACACTATTTCTTGAGTTGTGTATTTCTCTATATCTTGATATTACTTTTGATTTGAAAAAGTAGTAAGCTTATTCAGTTTG
>ENA-OWNS01001020-OWNS01001020.1-marine-metagenome-genome-assembly--contig:-NODE-1020-length-11855-cov-2.992783_pt1 | contig 11855 bp, 8 predicted proteins | sample MGYA00238137_ERZ651772 | MGnify/ENA primary metagenome ERZ651772 (study PRJEB26903, sample SAMN06264699) | marine metagenome | isolation source: Columbia River Estuary | place: USA:Columbia River Estuary... | reverse complement strand
ATGGACAAAAACAATATTGATGTTTTTGAAGGAATGGGGTCTTTTGTAGATGCAACACATGTAAAAATTACAAAAAAAGACGGTTCTGATGAAACTATTGAAGGAACCAATATTATCATAGCAACTGGTTCAAAACCTGCTAACTTACCTTTTATTTCTTTAGACAAAGAACGTATTATTACTTCTACAGAAGCTTTAAAGCTTCCAGAAATACCAAAACACTTAGTAGTTATTGGTGGTGGTGTTATTGGTTTAGAATTGGGTTCTGTTTACAAACGTTTAGGTGCAGAAGTAAGTGTTATTGAATATATGGACAAGATTGTTCCTGCTATGGATACTGATGTTTCTAAAGAACTTCAAAAAGTACTAAAAAAGCAAGGGGTTAAATTTTTTACCAGCCATGGTGTAAAAGCTGTGGAAAGAAATGGGAATGAAGTTACTGTAAAAGCAACCAATAAAAAAGGTGATGAAGTAGTCTTTACAGGAGATTATTGTTTAGTTTCTGTGGGTAGAAGTGCTTATACAGCTGGGCTAGAATTAGAAAATGTTGGTATCAAAGTAAATGAAAGAGGACAGATAGCTATTAATGATCATCTTCAAACAAATGTGTCTAACATCTATGCTATTGGAGATGTTGTGAAAGGTATGATGCTTGCTCACAAAGCAGAAGAAGAAGGAGTAGTTGTGGCAGAAATGATTGCAGGACAAAAACCACATATAGATTATAATTTAATTCCTGGTATTGTATACACATGGCCAGAAGTTGGAGCTGTTGGAAAAACAGAACAAGAATTAAAAGAAGCTGGTGTAGATTACAAAGTAGGAAAATTTTCTATGAGAGCCCTAGGAAGATCTAGAGCAAGTGGAGACTTAGACGGGTTTGTAAAAGTATTGGCAGCGAAAGAAACAGACGAAGTTTTAGGAGTTCATATTGTAGGCGCAAGAGCGGCAGATTTAATTATGGAGGCTGCTGTTGCTATGGAATATAGAGCTTCTGCAGAAGACTTGGCAAGAATTTGCCACGGTCATCCAACCTATTCTGAAGCCATTAAAGAAGCGGCAAAAGGTGCTTGGGATGGAAAACCATTAAATGCATAAAACTTATGTAACATACATAATGATCGGAATTAATTTTCGATCATTATTTTTTAATAATACAGCAAAAATTAGTTTCTATTTTTGCCTCCGAAATGCAAAGAACAACTCGTACGTATTCAATTAAGTCTATTTCTAACCTCAATGAGAAATTATTGCGATGGGCGCAGCAGTATGAAACTGCTGTTTGGTTAGATTCTAACCACCACAACCAAGGGTACACTTCTTTTCATAGTATTTTAGCTGTTGATGAGTTTACAAGTATTCAAACAGATGTTGTGAATGCGTTTGAAAAATTAAAAGAATACCAATCTATCACACAAGATTATTTGTTTGGCTACCTTAGTTATGATGTAAAAAATGCCACTGAAAATTTGACATCAACAAATAGTGATGGTTTAGGGTTTGCAGAACTATTTTTCTTTCAGCCACAAAAAATTCTATTCGTTAAAAATAATAGCATTGAGTTTCAATACCTAACAATGGTAGATGATGAAATTGACACAGACTTTGAAGCTATTTGTACTCAAGAAATAAAACAAAAAAATACTGCTAGCACTCGTTTAGAAAATGGTGGAAACATTGTTATTAAACCAAGAATTCAGAAACAAGACTACCTTTTTAAAGTAGGTGAAATTTTAGAGCATATTCACAAAGGCGATATTTATGAAGCCAATTTCTGTCAAGAATTTTATGCAGAAAACACCCGCATTAATCCTTTAGATATTTATGAAGATTTAAATACTATTTCTGAAGCTCCTTTTGCCACCTTTTTAAAGATAGATAGCCAGTATTTATTGTGTGCATCTCCAGAAAGATACCTAAAGAAAGAAGGTGCTAAAATTATTTCACAACCCATTAAAGGAACTGCTAAACGTTTGGTTGATCTTCAAGAAGATCAAAAAACTGCTACAGCCTTATCAAAAGATATCAAAGAACGATCAGAAAATATTATGATTGTAGATTTGGTTCGGAATGATTTGTCTAAATCGGCTAAAAAAGGAAGTGTTAGGGTAGAAGAATTATGCAAGGTCTCTTCATTTAAACAAGTACATCAAATGATTTCTACAGTGGTTTCTGAATTAAAAGACGAAGTGCATCTTATAGATGTAATTAAAGATACATTTCCTATGGGAAGTATGACGGGGGCTCCAAAAATATCTGCTATGAAAATTATTGAAACTCTAGAAGAAACCAAACGCGGGTTGTATTCTGGAACAGTAGGGTATTTTACACCCACGGGCAATTTTGATTTTAACGTGGTTATTAGAAGTATTTTGTATGATTCAGAAAAAAAGTATCTTTCATTTTCTGTAGGAAGTGCCATTACGGCAAAATCTACACCAGAAAAAGAATATGAAGAATGTTTATTAAAAGCAAAAGCGATGCAATTTGTCTTAACAAATTCTAACGAACTATGATTCCAGATCAAGAAGAAAAAATTGAGGCTGTGTATAAAAGCCTTACTGAAAAACCAACCGAACAACTCTTATTTAATACATTTTTAAAAATGTATCCTGAGGCATGGAAACAGCTAAAAATTAACTTTTCTAAATTTAAGAGAAGTAAGCAATTTGGCAAAACCATTCCTTTGCCAAGGCCCGAAGAATCGCTTCGAAAAAGTATTAGAGTTTGGCTAAAAAAAACTAATGATGACTCATAAAGAATTTAATTTTCATATTTACAAAACTACTTTTTATGGTCAATGTTGGAAAGCAAAAAACACAAAAGCTGTGGTGGTTTTGGCGCATGGAATGGGCGAACACTCAGAACGCTACAAACATGTGGCCAAAAGATTAAATGACAATGATTTTTCTGTTGTTGCTTTTGATCATTTTGGACATGGAAAAACAACTGGAAAACGCGGTCACAATCCAAGCTTTGATGCTGTTTTAGAAAGCATTTCTATGACCATAGAAAAAGCAAAGGAACTTTTTCCTAACATACCAGTTTTCTTATATGGCCATTCTATGGGTGGAAATGCTGTGATTAATTATGCTCTTAAAAAAACAACTCCTTTACAAGGAATTATTGCCACAAGTCCCTTTTTAAAATTGGCTTTTGAGCCACCAAAGATTAAATTAGTTATTGGAAAGTTATTGCAAAAACTAGCACCGTCTATAACAATGGGAAATGAGATAAACCCAACTGATATCTCTAGAGAGAGAATAGAAGTTGAAAGGTATATAAATGACCCTTTAATACATGCTAAGATTAGCCCTAACTTCTCTTTAACTTTTATTGATTCTGGAAAATGGGCAATTGAAAACGCACCAAAACTAAAAAGTCCCATATTATTACTACACGGAACAGGAGATAAAATTATAGATTATAGAGGAACAAAGGAATTTGCAGATAATGCAGATAGAGCAACTCTGAAATTGTATGAAAATGGGTATCATGAATTACAAAACGATTTATGCAAAAATGAAATGCTAGTAGATGTTGTAAACTGGATAAGTTCTCAACTTTAATTTCCATATTTTTGTAACATCAATGCTACAGAAATTTAAACAACATCTTCATCAAAACTTTCCTTTTTTAGAGGTCAGCAAACTTCTTATTGCTATTTCTGGAGGAATAGACAGTGTTGTGCTAGCTCATTTATGCAGTCAATTAAACCTCAACTTTTCTTTATGTCATTGTAATTTTAACTTGCGTGGGCAAGAAAGTGATGAGGATGAAGCCTTTGTTAAATCTTTAGCAAAAACACTCAAAACACCTGTGTATGCAACCTCTTTTGAAACAGAAAAATATGCAAAAACAAACAAGATTTCTATTCAGGTAGCTGCAAGAGATTTACGCTATAATTGGTTTTATAAGCTACTAGATACTAAAGATTATGACTATGTATTAACAGCGCACAATACCAATGATAATTTAGAAACTTTCATTATAAATTTAACTAGAGGAAGTGGTTTAGAGGGGTTTACAGGGATTCCTACTATTAATAAAAAATCTGTGAGGCCGTTATTAGCATTTTCTAGAGATGACATCACCTTATTTGCTATAAAAAATGAAATTGTTTGGAGAGAAGACAGATCTAATGCTAGCGTAAAATATGTAAGAAATAAAGTACGTCACAAAGTAATTCCTATTTTAAAGGAACTAAATCCCCACATTTTAAAGAGTTTTCAAAATACTTTAGAACACTTAAATGAAAGTCAGTCTATTATTAATGACGCTTTAAAAAATGTTACTGCCAACGTTGTTTCTTATGAAAATGATTTACTGAAAATAAGTTGTAAAGAAATCGATAAGCTTTCAAACAAGAAAGCGTATCTATATCAACTTCTGCAAGGGTACGGATTTACTGCTTGGAATGACATTGTTAATTTAATTTCTGCACAACCAGGCAAACAAGTATTTTCTAACACACATCGGATATTAAAAGATAGGAATTTTCTAATAGTAACTACTATCAATAAAAGTCAATCTATAAAAGGCCCCATTCTAATTGACCAAAAAGTATCAGAAATTACAAATCCTATTAAACTTACCATTCAGAATACAGACGATTATACCTGTAAAAACAACCATCAAATTATTATTGACAACGATTTGATTAACTATCCCTTGTCTCTAAAAAAATGGCATCATGGAGATGCCATGTATCCAACTGGAATGACAGGTAGTAAGAAAATAAGTCAACTTTTTAAAGACAATAAATTATCTTTGCTTGATAAAGAAAAAATTTGGATGCTTACAGATGCTAAAGACCATATTATTTGGGTAATTGGGCTTAGACAAGATCGGCGATATTTAGCAAACAAAACAAGTAAAAGTCGATTAAAAATATCCTATCTACCATGAAAAAATTAGGAATTCTTTTTTTATTGCTTTTTGCACTCAAGAGTTTTGCTCAAACTGATAATAATCCAGCTATTTTTTCTACCTCCATTGAAAAAATATCAGAAGACACCTATGATTTAATTTTTACAGTTAAGATCTTAGACCAATGGCATTTGTATTCTCAATACAATCCAGAAGATGCTTCGCTGCCGCTGGAAATTTCGGCTGCTAAAAACGCTACAGGATTTCAGCTAATTGGCAAAGCAGTAGAAAGTAAGACCTATAAAGAATACAGTGATGTATGGGAAAAAGAAGAGGTTTTCTTTAAAGAAAAAGCCATTATTACCCAACGAATACAACTTACCAATACAGATATTACTAGTATTACATTAACCTTTTTTGCACAGGTATGTAAAGAGGTTTGTATTCAAATTGAAGAAGATTTTACCTTTTCTTTAGATGGAAAAGCGATTGTTACTGAAGAAGTTGAACTAGATGAAAAAAGTAAACTACTCTCTAAGCAATTAATACTTCCGCTAAAAAACAAGAGGCTTTTAGAACAAGATACAGACGGCAAACAACCAAAAGAAGGCTTATTTACCATTTTTTTACTTGGATTTATTGGAGGTTTATTAGCCCTTTTAACCCCCTGTGTATTTCCAATGATTCCCTTAACGGTATCATTCTTTACTAAACAATCTCAAGCCAAAGCCAAAGGAGTTAGCAATGCCATTCTATACGGTTTATGTATTGTTGTTATCTACCTATTGTTAAGTCTTCCCTTCCACTTTTTAGATAGTGTAAATCCAGAAATTTTAAACACCATCTCAACCAATGTATGGTTAAATAGTTTCTTTTTTGCCATCTTAGTTTTCTTTGCCTTTTCTTTCTTTGGATATTATGAAATTACCTTACCAAGTTCTTGGGGAGATAAAATGGATACTGCTTCAAACGTTGGTGGGTTTATTGGTATTTTCTTTATGGCCCTAACCCTAGCTATTGTCTCATTCTCTTGTACCGGTCCTATTTTAGGTTCTTTATTGGCAGGTTCTTTAACTGCAGATGGCGGAGCTATGCAATTGAGTGCTGGAATGACTGGTTTTGGATTGGCCTTAGCGCTCCCTTTTACCTTATTTGCCTTATTCCCAAATTGGTTAAAGTCTATCCCTAGCTCAGGAGGCTGGTTAAATACTACCAAAGTTATTCTTGGGTTTTTAGAATTGGCTTTTGCTTTTAAGTTCTTATCTAATGCCGATCTGGTTGCCCATTGGGACCTCTTAAAACGTGAGGTATTTATTGGCATATGGATTGTTATTTTTATTGGATTGGCTCTATATACCTTAAAAAAAATACGCTTCCCACACGACAGTACCGATAAAAAAATCTCATTCTCTAGAGGCTCTTTTGGAATCTTAGTTCTTGCATTTGTCATCTATCTTATTCCAGGGACTTTTAAAACACCTAGCTGGAATTTAAGTTTATTGAGTGGTTTTCCTCCTCCTCAATTTTACAGTATTTACGAACAAGAAAACGATTGCCCTTTAGGCTTAAACTGCTATAAAGATTTTGAAGAAGGGCTGGCAGCTGCAAAAGCAGCAAACAAACCCATCTTATTAGATTTTACAGGTTGGGCCTGTGTTAATTGTAGAAAGGTAGAAGAAAATGTATGGAGTAACCCTGCCATTTACAAACTACTAAAAGAAGACTATATTTTAATTTCATTGTATGTAGATGACAGAAAGGAATTACCTGAAACAGCCCAATTTAACTTTAAGCGAGCCAACGGACAGTTAAAAGAGATCACAACTGTTGGAGACAAGTGGGCTACCTTTCAAACGGTGAATTTTAAAACAGCCTCACAACCCTATTATGTTCAACTAACTTCAGAATTTGAAATATTAAATAAAGCTGAACAATATACAGATATAGATACCTATCTCGGTTGGTTGCAAGAAGGAATAATTAGTTTTAAGAATGTCAATAAAGTTAACTAATATTATAAAAATTGGCCTGCCTTGGGGTGTTGGAATGTTTATTTTATTAGCACTTATTATTCCCTACTTTAATGATGAAAAGATCACTCTAAAAAAAATAGGCATCGCATTTCCACTGTGGTTGTTGGGTGGCTTTGTTTTTGGATATTCCATGAATCGTTGGTTCCCTAAAGAAAAATAATACCCTTTTTTTACATCGTTTTCGTAGAAAAACCTCCTGAACTCATCACTAAATTGGGTTTTTTTGTAATTTCACTTTTCAATTTTTTCCTATGTCTAGTGCACTAAAACTCTCTAAATTTAACGATAATGTAGTCTCAAAGTACAAAATATACAACAGTATATTTATGACCTTACCTTATGATTCTATTAGCAACACTGGAGTGTTATTACCGCTATTTCATGAGGTGTGTAAAAAAGGATTCTCACTTGGTGAAAACCCCACGCAAATAGTAGATTATTTCTTTAAAAAATATCAAGAAAACCCTACTGAAGAGGAAAAAATTCATTTATTATTTCGTTTTATTCAGTATATAGAAAGACAAATTGTGTTGTTTGATGCCATTGAAGATGCAGAATTTGAAAATGTAAATAACATGGAAGGTATTGGTACCTTACGAAGTTCTAAAGATGCTGCCTTCTCTCAAAATAAAAAAGAAGAACTACAGCAATATCTGAAAGAATTTAAAGTTCGTATTGTTCTTACAGCGCATCCTACTCAATTTTACCCGGGTAATGTTTTAGGAATTATTACAGATTTAGACAAAGCCATACAAAATGATGACTTATTACTCATCAAAAACTTGTTGGCTCAATTAGGAAAAACTCCTTTTTTCAAAAAACAAAAACCAACACCTTATGATGAGGCTGTAAGCCTTATTTGGTATCTAGAAAATGTATTATACCATTCTGTAAGTACTATTTACAATTTTGTACAACAACATGTATACGATGGTGAGGTTTTAGACAATGAAATTATAGATCTTGGTTTTTGGCCTGGAGGCGATAGAGATGGAAACCCATTTGTTACCACAGAAATTACCCTTAAAGTAGCTGAAAGATTGCGCCAAACCATTCTTAAAAACTACCACAGAGACATTAGAAAATTAAGAAGGAGACTTACCTTTAAAGGAATAGAAGAGATCTTAATTAGAGTAGAAAAAAGACTGAATAAGCACACAACAAAAAGCTATAAAGTTGTCAACTTTTCTTCAAAAATTCTCCTCGAAGAATTAAACAAAGCACGTGTAATTCTTGTTGAAGAACACAAATCATTGTTTTTGGAAGAGTTAGACGATTTAATTCACAAGGTGTCTATTTTTGGCTTTCATTTTGCCACTCTAGATATTAGGCAAGACAGTAGAGTGCATCACAATGCATTTACCAATATGGTGCAAGAGTTATTAGATGCTAAAGACACTACCTTTCCAGAAAACTACTTAACATTATCTGAAAAGAAGCAAGTTGCCATCCTTTCAGAAATTAAAGGGGCTATAGATCCAAGCATTTTTTCAGACGAGATGTTGGTAAAAACATTAAAATCTATACAAGCCATTAAAGAAATACAGTCTAGAAACGGAAAGCGCGGTGCCAACAGATATATTATTAGCAACAACCAAACTGCCTTAAATGTAATGCAAACCTTTGCCATGCTAAATCTTTCTGGTTTTGGAGATGTATTGCCTGTAGATGTAATTCCTCTTTTTGAAACCGTAGACGATTTGCAAAATGCTGCCTCAGTAATGAGAACATTATATACAAATACAGCGTACAGAAAACATGTAAACCAACGTAAAGACAAGCAAACCATTATGCTAGGTTTTTCAGACGGTACTAAAGATGGAGGGTATTTAATGGCCAATTGGTCTATTTTTAAAGCCAAAGAAGCACTCACTGCAATTTCTAGAGAATTTGGTATTGAAGTTATTTTCTTTGACGGACGTGGCGGACCACCAGCTCGTGGAGGAGGAAAAACACATCAGTTTTATGCCTCTTTAGGCCCTACCATAGAAGACAAAGAGATACAGCTTACCATACAAGGGCAAACCATTAGTTCTAATTTTGGAACCTTAAGTTCTTCTCAATTTAATCTAGAACAGTTATTGAGTTCTGGAATTAAAAATGAAGTATTTCAAAAAGATCAACTAAGTGATGCGCATCGTGTAATTATGAATGACATCGCAAACACCAGTTATGAAACCTATGTGGCCTTTAAAAACCATGAGAAGTTTTTACCGTATTTAGAAAAAATGAGTACGCTTCAATACTATGCAAAAACCAATATTGGAAGTAGACCAAGCAAGCGTTCGCAATCTGATACCCTAGATTTTTCAGATTTAAGAGCCATCCCTTTTGTGGGTAGTTGGAGCCAACTAAAACAAAATGTTCCAGGATTTTATGGGGTAGGAACTGCCTTAAAAAAGTATGAAGACAACGGAGAGTTTGATAAACTTATCGATTTTTACAACAACTCAGATTTTCTAAAAACACTCTTAGAAAATAGTGTGATGAGTTTAACAAAATCGTTTTTTGAACTCACCGCTTATATGGCAGAAGACCAAGAATTTGGTGAATTTTGGAAACTTATTTACGAAGAATACAAGACTACCAAACGCTTGTTGCTAAAAATAGCAGACCATACAGAACTCATGGAAAACTACCCAGACGGGAAAGCCTCTATAGAAATACGAGAAGATATTGTATTGCCTTTGCTTACCATACAACAGTATGCTTTAAAAAAGATTCAAGAAATTTTAGCCAGTAAAAAAGCTTCAAACAAAGAACTAGAAGTATACCAAAAAATGGTCACACGCTCGTTGTTTGGTAATATTAATGCGAGTAGGAATTCGGCTTAACGGTCTAGTATAAGAATAGTAGTGGATTTATAAACACTAACTTTTCGAATTAGACCTGACCATAAACATAAAAATCGATGTCGATTAAGCACCAAAACCGCTATTATTTTATACATTGTTGGTCACTGGCTTTGTTTACTTTGTCGGTAAATGTTTATCTAAAAAATCATATACAAGATTAAAATGTTCTAAAGGCGCTATATGTCCGCCGTCTAGTTTTATATGTTCGTTGTAATAATTGAAATTTTTGTTTTTTAATCTTTTAATTAATTTGTCAGACATCTCGGTAGCAGGCCACATTTCGTCATTTATACCTGACAGAATTAGAATAGCTCCATTAATATTTTCCACTTGAATCTCTGCCTTTTTTGAGGCTTCTTTATCTTCAAGCATCATCTTATGAGCAGTGTATAAATCTCCTTTTAATGCTGGTGAGATTGTTTTTAATGGTGCAGGTACATAGGGAACTTCTTTTCCTTTGTAAGTCCAAGAAGAAGTATTTGCAGACCAAGTAATCGCAGGGAAGCTTACATTTGATGTCGACATTGCAATAACTGCATTAAAATGGTTAAATCTACTAGCTAAATTCAAGACTAATTCGCCACCACGTGAACCTCCAATAAGAGCAATTTTTGATTTATTGATTTTGGGATTTTTGGCGATGTTCATTATAGTGTCCGAAATTGCATCTAATGAAATTCTGTCAAGATTTTTCGGTGTTCCGTCAGCATTAAAATATCCTATTGCTAAAATCGCGTAGCCTTTTTGAATAAGACTATCCCTTTTACTTTTCATATGGTTTCTGTGCCAATCAATTCCACCTTCTGCACCACCAAAAGCTACAATTAAAGGCTGATTATCAGAATCCCCTATATATAATAGAGTTTCGACAACTCCGTGCTGTTTTGATAGATTTGGGACATAAGTAAATATGTAAACTATTCCTGAAATTAAGGCTAGAACTAGGATTAATAATATTGTTTTAATTCTTTTCTTCATTTTGAGTTTTAAAGAAATTTTTTCTGTTCCAAAAATACATATAAATACATTTTAAGTCAACCCCTATAAATGGGTAAATTTACACCTCCCTATTTATGGGGAGGCCTTGTCCTATATGATAAAAACATCAACTCTATCCTTTTATTTAGTAAAATTATTGAGTACATTTAAAGAAAAAAATGCTAGAAAAAGTATATGGCTCTGCCGTCTTTGGCATAGAAGCTACCACCATAACGGTAGAAGTAAATATAGACAAAGGAATAGGCTATCATTTGGTAGGTTTGCCAGATAATGCTGTTCGCGAAAGTAGTTATCGTATTTCTGCAGCCCTTAACAACAACAACTTTAAATTACCCGGAAAAAAAATAACCATTAACATGGCACCTGCAGACCTCCGCAAAGAAGGAGCTGCCTATGATTTAACCCTAGCCATGGGTATTTTAGCAGCCTCCAAGCAAATAGCTTTTACAGATTTAGCACAGTATATGATCATGGGAGAATTGTCTTTAGATGGCAATGTACAACCTATAAAAGGAGCTTTACCTATTGCTATTAAAGCCAAAGAAGAGGGGTTTACATCCTTTATTCTTCCTCAAAAAAATGCTAGAGAAGCAGCCATTGTTGAAGGCCTAGAGGTATTGGGTGTAAAAAACATCATGGAAGTTATTGAGCATTTTAATGGCAAAAAAAAGATAGCACCCACCAAGGTAGATACCAAAGCTGAGTTTTATAAGAATTTAGCGCTCCCTGAGTTTGACTTTTCTGATGTAAAAGGGCAAGAATCTATTAAGCGGTGCATGGAAATTGCCGCAGCTGGAGGGCATAATATTATTCTCATTGGCCCACCTGGGTCTGGTAAAACCATGTTGGCAAAAAGATTGCCTTCTATTTTACCGCCTATGTCTTTAGAGGAAGCCTTAGAAACTACCAAAATTCATTCTGTGGTGGGTAAAACAAAAGATCATGGTTTGTTATATGAACGGCCATTTAGAGCCCCGCATCATACCATATCGGATGTAGCTCTAGTTGGAGGCGGACAATATCCTCAACCCGGAGAGATTTCTTTATCTCATAATGGGGTGTTGTTTTTAGATGAGCTACCGGAATTTAAGCGCACAGT
>ENA-OWNS01001011-OWNS01001011.1-marine-metagenome-genome-assembly--contig:-NODE-1011-length-11918-cov-4.249134_pt1 | contig 11918 bp, 20 predicted proteins | sample MGYA00238137_ERZ651772 | MGnify/ENA primary metagenome ERZ651772 (study PRJEB26903, sample SAMN06264699) | marine metagenome | isolation source: Columbia River Estuary | place: USA:Columbia River... | reverse complement strand
AAAGAAAGCTACAACAAAAAAGAAGGCTGCAACAAAAAAGAAAGTTGCACCTAAAAGAAAGGCTGCAACAAAAAAGAAAGTTGCACCTAAAAGAAAGGCTGCTACTAAATCAAAAGCAAAGAAACCAGCATTTGGAGGATACGCCATTAATTTTGCAGGTCGTCAAGAGACTGTAGAAAAAGTATTTGGAAAAAAACCAATCGCTCCTAGTGAGATGACCAAAAAAATCTGGGCATTTGTTAAAGCAAATAGCCTATCTAATCGTTAAACCCATTGTTAACGAATACTCGTTAACTAATTTCTATCTTTTAATTATTTTTATTAAAAAGATATAGATATTGGATTTTATTTTTTATAATTATGTCCACTGCATCACTTCGAAAAGATCATGAATTAATTGAAAAAGTAATCAAAGCTATGCAATCTACAATACAACTATTAAATGATAAAAAACAAATTCCTGAATTTATTTTACTTCCTGTAATTGATTTTTCAAAAAACTTTACTGATGTTTGTCATCACACAAAAGAAGAAAAATCATTATTTCCTGCCTTAGAACAAGCTGGAATGCCTAGTAAAATGGGGCCTATTGCTATGATGTTGATTGATCATCAACGTTCACGAGAAATTGGGAATGAAATGGAAAACTCTGCAAAGGAATATCTTTCATCTGGTAATTCTGAGAAATTAATTTCTGATATGCAACTTTACGTAGATCATATTACAGAACATTTGTGGAAAGAAAATAATAAATTATTCATGATGGCTGAAGCAAGATTACAACATGTTTCTAAAAAAGTTGATGAAGAACTTTCTGGAATTGAAAAGTCTCAACTAGATGAATTGGGAAAATCTAGACAACATTATGAAGAATTAGCTGAAAATCTTACTCGTGATGTTTCAAATCAAGGAAATTAATTTTGACTACTTCCATTTTTGGTGAAGTGATTAGGGTAAGAAAATTTACTAATGGTGATATTGAAATTGATTTTCATCATGAGGAACAAATAACTGAATATAGATATTCTGCTGATCCTGGTAGATTAGGTAATTTTCCAAAAGATTTAGCTGAAACATTAGCTTCAACATTAGATTCTAGTATTTGTATTGAGATTTTTTTCCAAAATGATGGACTTCCTAGTCATATAGAATTAGAACAATGTGATGATGAAGAATCTGATGATGAAGAATCTGATGATGAATATGAATCTGATGATGAATATGAAGATGATGATGAAAATACAGAATTTTAGATTTTAATTCATTTAATTACTATGTAAATTATTTTTATCTAATCAAAAAGTTTGTTGCATATCTTTTTTAATTTCATCAATTTTTTTTGAATATGCTTTTCTAGATTTTTCATTCTTTTTAATATTTAATACATCTTGACATGATGGACATTTGAACATACCATCAAGTGCTTCTTCAAATGTAACTCTTGGACAATCCTCATTACCACAATGGTAAAAGTCTGAAGCATTTTCATAATCAAATCTTTGTTGTAATCTTTCTTGAATTTTCTTTTTTTGATTTTCAATAAAGTGTTCCACTTCTTCTCTTCTGGTTCTCCACCTGTACACAAACCATCCTTTTCTCTCATCCTTTACTCTAATACCCGTAATCAGAGATTTTCCAAAAAGATCATACAATACTTTTCTTACCATATTGATTCTAAGACCTGTGGAACTAGCAATTTCTTCATCAGTTGCATCTTCTGCTTTTAGTAAAGATCTTGCTACTTTGAGATATTCGTCGCCACCAATCATTGATGCAATTCTAACAAAAGGATCTTCGTATTTGTCTACCAACTTCAATCACTTCAAGTTTCTAGTATTAATCCCTTCTCTCATTCACTTCGACATTTTTACCCTTTTTTGTGGGTATGATCTTTCTTTTGGCGTTTGTGAATGCTTTTTCAAATTGTTCTCCATTTTGAATTCTATCTAATAATATGGCTAATGCACTAATTTCTGAATGAGGCTGACTTCCTACGCCTATATTATAATCAGCTAATTCATAAATTTCTCTTGGCACTTTTTCTGCTCCTACGACAACTAACATCTTTTCTTCTTTACGTAATTGGTTTTGTACATCATTTATTTTTTCACCATACATAGATAGGTGAATTATTTTAAAACCCTCTTCTTTCTTCTTTTTCACAACTGATTTCCAATTGTCAATAAATTCAACAACGAAATTCCCGCCCCATGTATTATTGATTTTGTCTAATGTATCTTTAATTTCTGGATTTACTTCTGTCATGAATATTTTTTCTGCGCCAAAAGATCTTGATACTAATGCAACATGAGTTGTTACTCTATCATCTCTTACAACACGTTGACCTATTCTAACAACTTCAATTACCAAATGTCTTTGCAACTCCTTCCCCTTCATTTTTTTTATATTTATGTGGATTTTGATTTATAATTATATTTTGAATTAATTCCTTTAATTCTTTTATGTTTTCACCTGTTTTTGAAGATACTAAAACTACTTTTTCATTTTCAATTAAATTTAGTAATTCTTTTTTATAATTAATTTGTTCTTTTTTAATTAAATCCGATTTATTTAATGCAAAAATAATTTTTTCTTTTTTAACTCCTAATTCATCTAATGTGCGCATACAACTAGCGAATTTTTTCTTAAGTTCTAATTGTGAATCACTAATATCAATTACTAAAATAATTATATTTGAATAAGTTAATTCTTCTAATGTAGATTTGAATGCATCAATCATATATGCAGGTAATTTACTGATAAATCCCACTGTATCTGCAATTAAAGCTGGTTCTTGATTAATTATGATTCTTCTTGTAGTGGTGGATAATGTTGTAAACAATTCTTTACTTTGGGTTCTTGTTTCACCTGTAGTTTTGTTAAACAATGTTGTTTTTCCTGCAGATGTATAGCCTGCTAATGAAATTGTTGTAAATCCCATTCTCTTTCTTCCTTGTCTGTGAAGTTCTCTTTGTTTTCCTGCTTTTTGTAATTTCTTTTTTACTGTCTGCATTCTATGTTTTATGTCATTATAGTAAACATCAACTTCAAATTTTCCTATTCCCATAAATCCTGGCTGTTCACCCATGTTGGCTAAACGAACTTTTTCTTTTGCCCTAACCATTTCGTATCTTAATTGTGCTAATTTTACTTGTAATTTTGATTCTGCACTAGATGCCCTGCTTTCAAAAATTTCTAGAATTAATCCTTCTCTGTCTAAAACTTCTCTTTGTAATTCAGTTGCTAAATTATAATTTTGACTAGGTTTTAGAATTTCATCAAATACTATTACGTCTGGTCGAATTTTATCTGCAATTTCTTGCAATTTTTCTAATACTCCTCCACTAATTCCATATTTTGGTTTTTGAAGATAATTTTCTTGAATTATATGGACTACTTCATACCCTGCAGCTTCACATAACCCTCTTGCTTCATTTATCGTATCTTCTTTGTCATATGTAATGAGAATTGCTTTGTCCATTTTGTAAGATTATTCCGTTTTTTTCAATGTTTTCTCTATATTCATATTTAACACAATTTCTGCAATATCGCTAGCATATTCAGAAATTCTTCTTATATTTTCAGCTAATCTTCTAACTCTGTATATCTCCTCGTCTTCTTTTAGTGATTTTGATGCATCCCTAATTTTCTTTTCATATTTACTAATTTCTTCTATTTTTTTAATAGTTTTTTCAGCTTGATAGTAGTCTTCTTTGAATAAAGCTAGACATGATTCATCCAATACCATCAATGAAAAATCATTCATTTCTTGTAGTTTATCTAAAATTTCTTTTTTAATTGATTTTTTAAATTCTAAAAGATCTTTTGCAATAAATGCTGCATGATCTCCTGTTCTTTCGATATTTTTTACTACTAATCTATACCCTAAACAATTCCTGGCATTAGCAAATCCCATTTCTTTTAAAACGTGTTCATTTTGTATTGCAATTTTTAATTGACGAATAATATAAAATCCAAATCTATCTACTTCATCATCTGTATTGATTACCTCTTGTGCTAGATCTAAATTTTTTTCTTTAACTGCTAAAATTGCATCATTTGACATTGATTTTGCTAAATGTATCATTCGTTTGAAAGCACCATCTACAGATAATTCTAATAAATTCACTAAAACCTGAACTGTAATTCCATTACTTGAATCTGATATTATTTCAGAACCCATTAACATTCTTTTAACAGCTTCTTTTGCAGTGTTTCTTTGTATTGGATTTAATCTTCCACTTTTTGATTTTAAATTAATTGTTTTAAATCCTAAAAAGTATAACGAAATTAATTTTCTAACTATGGAATCTGGTTTTTCATCTTCATTAATTTCGATAGTTGCATCTTCTTTTTTTTGTACACGAGATTCAAATTTTGGTGGATATAGTTCTAAAGTGGATGAACCTTTTCGAACCATTCTTACTTGATCACCTTGTTTGAGTCCTAATTCGTTAATCCATTGTTTCGGTAATGAGACTATATACGATGATTTACCTGTAAACTGTATTTTTCTAGTTTCTCCTTGTTCTTCCATAATCTAATGATAAAAAAACTATCTATATAGTTATTTATTTTTGCTATAGATTAGCATTAACTAATATTTCCAATAATTTTTAGCAGATTGTGGAACATTTCTTAAAACTTCAACAATCTCTTGATGCATTGTTTGGGACTGGTTCCTCAAAATATTTACCAAAAGATATTGATGTCATTTTATCCCGAAAAACTGGTCGAATTAGAACAGTTTCTCATAAAGGAAAGATACTTTGTACTTTGAGAATTAATGGAAGTTTGGCAATTAGTATTGATTTTGCTCAAACATTACTTCAAAGTAAAACCTTTCGAGAAAATTGTATTGAAATTAACAAGGATGCTGCCCCATTTGTAATGGAAGGAAGATCTGTATTCTGTAAACATGTTGTATGGTGTGGAAAAAATGTTCGTATTGCAGCTGATACTCCAATTTTATTTGAGAATAAGATAATTGCAGTAGGTAAAGCCATTTTATCCTCTGAAATGATTTCTGATTTTAATCGAGGTGTCGCAATTAAAGTTAGAGATAGTTTAAAAAGTCGTAAGGAGGAGATAGTGGTATGATGCGAGGAGGTAATCGTGAAATGCGAAGAATGATGGATAAGATGGGTCTTGATATGAATGAGCTACAAAACGTTCAAGAAGTTATTATTAAAACTGATAAAAAAGAAATCATTATTTCAAAACCTTCTGTTACTGAAATGAAAGGAAAAGATAGCTCCATTTTTACCGTAACTGCAGATAGCTATGAGGAAGCAGAATTAGAGGTTCCAATCTTTTCAGATGAAGATATTCAATTAGTTAGTCAACAGGCTGGTGTTGATGAAGAAAAAGCAAAAAGTGCTTTAGAAGAGGCTAAAGGCGATCTAGCTCGAGCAATTTTACTTTTAACAACTGGTTAGAATCTTCTTTTTGTGCCTAAAAATACACTAAAAATGAATGATTTAATAATGGAATTTATGAATTCTGAACATAATGACTGATGTAGCAGAATCCAAAGTTACTGGAATAATTAAGACTTTGAATGTCTTAGAAGATGATCTTGATTCTTTAACTGGTAAAGTAGGAGATATGAAAAAACAACTAAATGTTAAAACTTTAACTGAAATTGATACATTATTAGAAAAAACTCGTGAAATGGCAACTAAAGAAGCTGAAGTAATAATTAATGCTGCAAAGGAAAAGGCAAATACTGAATCTGCAAAAATTGCACAAGACGGCGAATCTAAATTGGCTGAAATTGATTCAAATGTTAATTCTAATTTTGATGATATGGTAAAACATGTTGTTTCTACTATTTTGAAAGCATAATTTTTTTGTTATAATTTTTAATTTTACCATAAAATCTTACAACTTATTATTTTTCTTTATTGCTATTTTCTTTCTTCATTTCAGCGATACCTTCCATTTTACCTTTGATAAAAGCAAGATCATATGTTCTAAGTAATACTTCTTCTCCGTCTTGCATATGAGTTTGCAAGTGTTTTGCCATGTTTTTAATAATTTCTTCTTTAGTGGGTATTTGGGAATTATCGTTCATTGTCAAGTCCTATTAAAAATCATCTTTAGGATTTTCTCCATTATCTAACGCTTCATTATATTTATCGACTTTACGATTGTATTCATCTATCTTCTTATTTTCTTCATCTATCTTCTTATTCTCTTCATCAATGGAATTTTTTACATCCATGCAGAATAACCCCCTTCTAGGGTTACTGCATTGAATCCACCTTTAATTAATTCATCAGCTGCAATATTGCCTCTATATCCAGTTCCACAATATGTACAAATTTTCTTATCTTTCAATTCTTCAATTTGTTTTTTCTTTACATTTCTAATACACAATCCTAAAGGCATGTGTATTGAATCTTCAATGATCCCACCTGATAATTCATCAGATTCTCTAATATCGATAATTACAAAATCATCTTTTTGAGACATTAATTCTTTTGAAGTAATCTTATCTGCCATGAATTTTATAATTCATACAGTAATTTATCTTTGAAGTTTCAATCTTAATTATTGTAAATAAAAAAATTCAAAACATTACAATGTATTTTTTTTAATTATTTTTTAAAATTATGAGTTTTTTTTGAAATTTGTTATGACTAATAATAATAATTACAAAAAATATCATTGTATAATTAACAATACATATTTATTGTACATTTTGAGTTTTTTTTTGAAATTTATTATTCTATAATGAAATAATATAAAATAATTATATCTTTTTTGATTAAATTTTATAATTTATGGCGATCCATCCTTATATACATATAATTTCTATATAAAATACTAAAATGACATGTAAGGGAATTTGTGTTAGATATAAAGCTCAGAAACCAGTTGGTACAGGAAGATATGCCTCTGGACAAAGAAGATGTCAAATTTGTGAAATTTTCATTAAATGGGAAGGACTATGGTGTCCTTGTTGTGGATATAGATTAAGAACAAAACCACGTAATTTGAAATACAAAGCAAAATTACGTGCAAGAGTTGAAGCTGATTCAATTGAGGCTGAAGCTAATTCAATATCTGCTATGGAAAAAGAACTTGCAGAAGCTGAAACAAAAGCTAAAACAAAAGCTAAAACAAAAGCTAAAACAACAAAAGCTAAAACAACAAAAGCTAAAACAACAAAAGCTAAAACAACAAAATCAAAGGAAAAAACACCATGTCAATATTGTGAAAAACCATATGTGTTTATTGATAAACACGAAACAAAGTGTAAAAAAAATCCAGTTTTAATGAAACAATAGTAATAAAAGCTTAAGATATGTTCAAGAATTATTGAATGGGTTTTTACATAAATTGGTACAATTAGAAAATCGTAGTTTTTCTTTAAAAATTCAAAAATTTGAAAATGGTTATTTTGTTTCAGTTACTGAAGGTAATGATAAAATTGGTTCCATGATTGTATCTTTAGCCACTGGACCAAATCCAACTACGACAACTGTAATTCCATCTCGAAGCGAGTCTTTATTTTTAAGACTAATTGCTGAAAGAATCAGTACAAGAATGAAAGGAATTGCTTTAGTTTCTACTTATGTTCAAAAAGAATTAGAAACTACAACCGCAAAAGCCTTAATGTCTGAAATTATGGAAATGATTGAAAATGAGTGATTTAAGAGAGTATATTTCTCAAGTTAAAAAAATTAAGGAACTTAAAACGATTAAAAGTAAAGTTTCAACAAAATATGAAATTGCTGGTGTTACAGCAAAAGTTGATCAATCCCATGCTGTTTTATTTGAGAATATTAAAGAAAGTGATTTTCGATTAGTTTCAAATTTAGTTGGAACTCGTAAAAGATTTGCTTTAGCAGTTGGTGGCACTGAAAATAATATTCATCAAAAAGTAATTTCTGCTATCAAAAATGCAAAAACACCAAAAATTATTCCAACTGGAAAATTTATGGAAAATAAGTCTAAAAATATCAATTCTATGCCTATTGTAACTCATTTTGAAAAGGAATCTGGACCTTTTATCACTTCTTCAGTAGCTTATGCAAAAAATCCTGAAACTGGAAAACAAAATTCATCATTTCATAGAATGATGCCAATTGATAAAACTCATCTTTCAATTAGGATGGTAGAAGGTCGTCATTTACACAGATGTTTTATTGATGCAAAAGAACATGGTGAAGATCTAAAAATTGCAATTACAGTTGGTGTTCATCCTGCAATATCCATTGCTGGCGCATATCAGTTTGATTGGGGCAAAGATGAAATTGATATTGCAAATTCTCTTTTAGGTGGGAAATTAACTTTAGCAAAACTCCCATTTTCTGGATTAAATGTGCCATCTGGTGCTGAAATTGTAATGGAGGGAAAAATCCTACGTGATAAAGTTCATCCAGAATGGATGGTAGAAATGCTTCAAACATATGATCATAAAAGATCACAACCAATTTTTGAAATTGAAAATTTGTATTTTAGAAATAATCCTATTTTTCATGATGTTCTTTCTGGTTATGGTGAACATAGATTACTAATGGGAATGCCAATTGAATCTAAATTAAATGGAGAATTGAAAAAGGCTTTTTCTCAAGTAAAACAAGTCTCTATGACAAATGGTGGTTCAAATTGGTTACATGCTGTAGTTCAAATAAAAAAGAAAACTGAATCTGATGCTAAAAAAATTATTAAAAAAACATTTGAGTCTCATCGTTCCTTAAAACAAGTAACTGTAGTTGACGAGGATATTGATCCAAATAATGCAGAATCTGTTGAATATGCTATGGCAACTCGATTCCAGGCTGATAAAGATTTAGTAATTATCAAAAATGTACGTGGTTCTAGTCTTGATCCTTCAAGTGATCAGAAAAAACTCCAAACTGCAAAAATGGGTATTGATGCAACACGCTCAACTTCTAAACGTCCTGAGGGATTTGAGATGGCAAAAATCCCTAAAATTGATAAAATTAAACTAGAAAAATATTTCAAATAATCATAATTTACTGATTAAATTAAATTGGATGAAAATACAGATACTTTAGAGATAAAAATGTCTAGTAATATCCCTGAAAAAAGTCCATCAGAATCACATGCTGAAGTAATTGTCAGAATGTTTCCTTCAGATGCAAATCCTGCTGGAAATGTATTTGGTGGTGAAATCTTAAAAAATATTGATATGGTTGCAGGAATAGTTGCACAACGTCATTCTCAATCTAATGCTGTTACCGTATCTTTAGATAGTGTAAATTTTTTGAAACCTGTTTTTGTTGGAAATGTTCTTTTCTTAAATGCTAGAATAAATTATGTTCATAATTCTTCAATGGAAATTGAAGTTAAAGCAGAAGCTGAAGATATTGTAACTGGAATTCGTACTGTTACTGCAACTGCTTTTGTTACATTTGTTGCTCTTGGTAAAAATGGAAAACCGAATCCAGTTCCTAATTTATCCCTTAAAACAGATGAAGATCGTGTAAAGTTTGAAGAAGGTAAATCTAGAATGGAAACACGATTAAAGAATCGTCAAAAATAGATATTCCATTTTCATGGATCTACTTAAGAACAATGTTGATACTATCAAGTTAATGTCAACAGATTCAAAAAATAATGAATGGGATTCATTATGGGGAGAATATTCCAAATCTCTTGAAAATTGGAAATCTCTTTTTGAGCAAATCCAAAATGCCAGTAATGACATGCAAACTAAATTCAACCAAGTTTGGGAAAAAGCAAGTGCAGAATCTAGTCCTGAAACCATCAAAGATTTTACTGAAAATTGGCAAAAATCTATGACTGATGCTGGAATGAACTCATTCAAAGATTTTACTGAAAATTGGCAAAAATCTATGACTGATGTAAATACTTCTGCCTTCAAACAATTTGCAGATAATTGGCAAAAGGCTCTTAGTTCTTCTGGCTTGGAACAAATGAATGCTTACGGTGAAATGATGAAAAAGTTTGCTGAAACTTGGAATATAATGTGGCCTAAATCCCAATAATTTTTTACTTTTATTTCTTATTTGTTAATTCTTTAATTTTATCTCTTGATTCATCAACTAATCGTTTGATTACTGGTGTGTAAATTTGACATAAATACATAATTTCAATATTATTATTTTTTTCTAAATTAACAAATGCAGATGAAATAATTTTTTTGTTAGTAACTTTAGCTTCATCATTTTGATTTCTTTTTGCATTAATAATTTCTAAAAATATTGGAATTTGTCTTTTTATTTCTATATCTAATTGTTCTCTTGAGATAATTTTACCATTTTTTAAATCAATTTTAATTTCTTGATAAACATCATTTTTGTATCTCTCTGTTGCTCTTATCATGATTTTGATTTTAGGTAATGACTCATTTTCATTTTTAAATAAACGTATTTTATTCATATGATTTGGATATGGATTTTCATGTTCTTTTTTATTTTTTTTTGAAAACCATTTAGAAAATTTTAATGCATTTTCATCTTTTTTCATATTTGCTTTTTCATTAAATTTTCTCTGAGTTATTTTCTCTGAAATAAATAATCCAAAATCCATATTTGCTTCCTCAAAAATTCCATTAATTATATTATTAATTGAATTTATGTACTTAGTAAAAAAATAATTTACATAAAATGGATCAGGATCATATTGTTTAATTTGCTTTGAATATATTTCACAATTTGTAAGTTCTTCTTCAATATTCATTGATTTTTGCCAGATTCTAAATTTGCATATTTTGACTGTGTTTTTAATTCAATAGATAATTTATTAAAAATTTCATTTACACTTACATCTACCAAATTAATTGTTGCATTTTCTTTAACAATCTGTTTTTCAAATTTTTCTTTAATTGCAAATGAGACTGACGACCAATGTAAAATTCCCTTTAATTGTTCCTCAACAGTTGCATTTGTAGTTGGTAGACTAGCAGATGCAAAAACAATTCCATTTGTCCATTGCATAGTTGGAATTCCTCCACCTGATGATCTTGTACTAAATGCTATTTGTTTTACCCAATCATCAAATTTGTATTCGATAATTTCATGAATAATTAATTTTTTCCATGGTTCAATTGTAATGTCCATTCACAATCTTCAAGTTAATCTAATTATAATCTTATTTTTTTATATGTACTAAATTTCTTTAATTTCAGTTATAGTTCCTAAAACTGAATCCATTTTCACAATAGCCTTTTTTTCTTCCCATCCTATTGCAACATACCAATCCCCTGCATCATCATGATATTTTGTTTCTAATGTTTTGAGTTCTTCTGGTTTTTTGTCATATTCCTTAGCAATTCCTGATATTGCTAGTGCAATTGCATCTTTTTCTTTTTCTAATCTTCTTTTCATTAATCCGATTCCTGGACTCATGATTAATTGACAGTGTTTCATCTAATATAGTTAATTCCTTTCATTACGCATAATTTCTATTCTTATCAATTAGAAATATTACAATATTTCAAATAGTCCCTTTCTAACTTTACAATAAAATGAAATTAATTCAACTATTTTCAAATTCTTTACTTTTAAAATCTACTACCCTTGTTTCTCTTGTATCAATTTTAGCAGTGATTGGACCTATTGTGATCGTTTCAGCTGGATTTTGGGATGCTATATCTCATATTCTTAAGGAACCTGAATTCTTTTGGAGTCCTTCTCATATTGTAGTTTACACTGGAGTATTCATGACAACTTTTGCTGCAGTCATGGGTTGTTTACTGCTATTTAGAAAATCTGTACATGGTTCGTTAAAAACTGGAATAAAACTAGTGATTGGAGGCTCTATTATTCAAATGATTTCTGGATTTGGTGATTCAATATCTCATGATCTTTTTGGAATTGATGGATTAATTTCTTGGTCTCATCAACCACTTGAATTTGGTTTAGTTCTTGCATCTTTGGGAGCAGTTTTAATTATAAAAAATAGGGAACATACAAAAT
>ENA-OWNS01001006-OWNS01001006.1-marine-metagenome-genome-assembly--contig:-NODE-1006-length-11959-cov-3.069012_pt1 | contig 11959 bp, 11 predicted proteins | sample MGYA00238137_ERZ651772 | MGnify/ENA primary metagenome ERZ651772 (study PRJEB26903, sample SAMN06264699) | marine metagenome | isolation source: Columbia River Estuary | place: USA:Columbia River... | reverse complement strand
TTTTAAAATGGGAATTTAATTTTATTGATAATCTTGGGAAAGCATCAGCACTTTCAACTGATCAAATAGATGTTGAAAATGGTGATAGATATGGAATTGAGTTTGTAGATGAAAATAATGAGAAAAAACATCCAATCATTTTACACAATTCTCCTAGTGGTGCAATTGAACGAATCATTTATGCATTATTAGAAAAAGCTGCAACTGATTCCCGTGAAGGTCGTAAACCTCAATTTCCATTATGGTTATCTCCAACACAAGTTAGAATTATTCCACTAAAAGAGGAATTCAATGACTTTTGTGATAACTTAACAGAAAAAATTTCTGCTAATTCAGTTCGTGTGGACATTGATGATAGAAATGAGAGTATCGGAAAAAGAATTCGTGAAGCTGAAAAAGAATGGATTCAGTATATTCTTGTAATTGGTGAGAAAGAAGCCAACTCTGAAAACCTCAGTATCCGTGATAGACAAACTGGTAAAGTTAGAGAATTATCTTTTGATGATTTTGTAAATGAAATTAAAGAACAAACAAAAGACAAACCATTTACTGGTTTGAATTTCCCAAAATACATCTCAAAGCGTCCAAATCTAATGGTGTGATTAACCTATGAGTTTTCTTGATTTATACATGAATAAAAATCCGTTAATCACCGGATCTGATGAGGGCGGTGAGCCTATTGCCACTATTTTTGGAGTGCCTTTTGATGCCACCCATTCATACAAACCTGGTTGTAGGTTTGGTGCTGATGCAATTCGAGATTCATTTAACAACATTGAAATTTTTCATCCTGACCTTGGAATTGATTTAGAGTCTGTAAACATTGAAGATTTGGGCAATACTCGTCATACTGTAGTCGCATCTGAAATGATTGACATGTTGAAAAAAATTACAACTGAACTTGTTGCAAAACAGCGTCAACTTTTCATTTTAGGTGGTGAGCATTCCATTACATATGGAACTTACACTAGTTTTCCAAAAGAAACTGGGTATGTTGTTTTTGATGCACATTATGATTTACGTGATGAATTTGCAGATATCAAACTAAGTCATGCATCCTATCTAAGAAGAATTGTTGAAGAAAGAGGTGCTGAAAATATTTTACATGTTGGTGCTAGGGCATTTGTTCAAGAGGAACTTGAATTTCTTACTGAAAATAAAATTAAAACAGTTTCTGATAAGGAAGTTAGAGACGGTAAAGGTCCCCAATTAGTTAAGGATCATATATCTACTTTTGACACTGTGTACTCTAGTTTTGACCTTGATGTTTTAGACCCTGCATATGCTCCAGGTGTTGGAAACCCTGAAGCAGTAGGGATAACATCCCGGGAATTATTTGATATGATTCATGCCTTTGAAGAAACAAAAGTTACTGGAATAGATATTGTGGAATTAAACCCATACCATGATAATGGCGCAACTGCATCATTGGCTGCAAAAATCATCTCCACTATGATTGCAATGAATTTATCTCAAAAATAATATTTTCTTTACAAAATTGCCTAATTGAGATATTAAGTACTTAATTTTGCTTAATTGAGATACCTGTTGCTTATTAGCTGCTTAATTTTGCTTATTAGGTGCTTATTAAGCAAAACTGTGATACGTGCCTGAGTAAATTAAGTACTTAATTTTGCTTATGAAGTGCTTATTAGCTGCTTAATTTTTGCTTATTTTTTACTTAATTGAGATGTTAAGTGCTTATTAGCTGCTTAATTTTTGCTTATTTTCAGATGTCAGTTGCCTATTATCTGTCTGACTTGGGCATTCTCGTATTATTTTGTAATTAGTTACCTTAACTAAATCCAATTCATGAAATTCTGTTATGAGTAAAGATGGATTCAACAAAGATGGATATCACAAAGCAACTGGAACAAAATTCAACAAACTAGGATATGATCAAGATGGATTCAGTAGAAATGGATATGATGAAAATGGATATGATAAAGATGGCATTCACATAGCAACTGGTACTTTGGTTAATACTTCTGGATTAAACAAAGATGGAAATTATGAAGCAACTGGAACACCATTCAACAAAGATGGATATCACAAAGCAACTGACACAAAATTCAATGAAGAAGGATTTGACAAAGATGGTTTTAATAAAAATGGGTATTATGCAGATGGATTCAACAAAAATGGATATGATAAAAATGGATATGATAAAGATGGTATTCACATAGCAACTGGTACTTTGGTTAATGCTGCTGGATTAAACAAAGATGGAAATTATGAAACAACTGGAACCCCATTCAATGAAGAAGGATTTGACAAAGGTGGTTTTGACAAACTAGGATATGATAAAGATGGATTCAACAAATATGGGTATGATAAAAATAGTTTTGATAAAGATGGTACTCACTTTGTAACTCATACTTTGTTTAACACTGCTGGATTCAACAAAGATGGTTTCAAAAAAGATGGATTCAACAAAGATGGTTTTGATAAACAAGGAAAGAAAAAATAAAAATTGACGAGTAATGAAGACTAGTCAGAAAAATAATTTCTAAAACTTTCTGCTTAATTTGGTCATTAGACGGGTTCGTTTGTTACAATCTACTTTATTGAAATCTGTATTAATTGTTGCAATAGTGGCAATTGCCATGATTGGAGTTGCGGTTTCAAGTAATTTTGCTGATTGTACATCGAGTCTTCTATTTGAGAGATTAGAATAAGAGTAATAAATTATGAAATTGAATTAAAAAGTACTAACTTTGGTTCGTGATTTAATAATTATTTTAGGAGATCAACTATCTCTTGAAATATCCTCATTGGAAAAAATTAGAAAAAACGAGGACAAAATCCTGATGATGGAGGTTTCAAATGAAATAGAGTATGCAAACCATCACAAAAAAAAATTGGTGCTGATATTTAGTGCAATGCGGCATTTTGCAAATGAACTTAAAAAAAATGGATTTGACATAACGTATGTTGAATTTGACAAATCAGAGGAAAATTTCACACAAGAACTAGAACGGCAATGCAAAAAACTCAATCCAAAATCCATTAAAATTACGCATCCTAGCGAATATCGAGTTTTAGACGAGGTAAAAAAATGGGAAAAGGTACTGGGAATCACCGTGACTGTTTTGGATGATTCAAGATTTTTTTGTAAAATTGATGAATTTTCAGACTGGGCAAATTCCAGAAAAGAACTCAAAATGGAATTATTTTATCAAAAAATGAGAAAAAAGCACAATGTCCTGATTGATGATGAGGGAAAGCCGGTAGGCGGAAAATGGAATTACGACATAAAAAACAGAAATCGACTACCAAAGAATCACTCAAAAATTCCCAACCCCCTAGTTTGCAAGCCAGATAAAATTACAAAACGTGTGATATCGCAATTACGAGAAAAACATACAAAGCATTTTGGGGATTTGGAACCGTTTTGGTTTGCAACAACCAGGGAGGACGCAGTAAAAAGTTTGGATGATTTCATACAAAACAGGTTGGAATTTTTTGGTCCATATGAAGACGCAATGAAAGAAAATGATAAATTTCTATATCATTCGGTCTTATCTGTTTATCTAAACATAGGATTGCTAAATCCACGAGACGTAATTCAAAAAGTTTTAGAAAATAAAGAACTGCCAATAGAATCAATTGAAGGGTTTGTAAGACAGATTTTAGGATGGCGAGAATTTGTAAGGGGAGTTTATTGGCACCACATGCCAAAATATTCACAAACAAATTTTTTTAATGCAAAAAACAAACTTCCAGATTTTTACTGGACCGGAAAAACAAAAATGAACTGTATGAAATGTTGCATTGATCAAACAAAGCAGGAGGCATATGCACATCACATTCAAAGATTAATGATTACCGGAAATTTTGCGCTAATTGCAGGAATTAATCCCAAACAGGTTTGCAATTGGTATCTGTCAGTGTATGCTGATGCGTTTGAATGGGTAGAGTTGCCCAACACACATGGAATGATTCTTTATGCAGATGGAGGCATTCTTGGCTCTAAGCCATATGCTGCAAGTGGCAATTATATCAACAAAATGTCCGATTATTGTAAAAATTGTGAGTATGACGTTAAAGTAAAAAATGGAAAAGATGCATGTCCGTTTAACTATCTGTATTGGAACTTTTTTTTAAAAAATCAAGAAAAATTGAAAAACAACCCAAGACTGTGGACAGCATTTTCAAATATTAAAAACATGTCAGAAGAAAGAAAGAAACAGATTGAAAATGATTCAAAAGAATTTATGAACACCATTTGATCTAATTATTTTCAATAAAGCAGGCTGAATTTGTGAGGCAGATGGTATTTTCCAATGCAATCTACTTTATTAGATGGTATTTTGGGTGTATTTTGTGTTAAATAATTTACGTGAATCTCTTCGTCCTGCACTTGAAAAGGTAGGAAAAGGATTTGCTGCAACTGGATTGTCTCCAAACTTTTGGACTGTTGTAGGACTTGTAATTGCATTAGCTTCTGCTGTAGTTTACGGAATGGGTATGGAATTTGGATTAATTATTGGAGGTATCTTGTTACTTGTTTCAGGATTTTTTGATATGGTTGATGGTCAGGTGGCACGAGTAACTGGCAAGACTTCCAAAAAAGGTGAATACCTTGATTCAATGTTTGATAAAATTTCTGAAGTTGCAATCTTTTTGGGAATTTTAGTTGGTGGATATGCAGAACCATATCTTGTATTGCTTGCAATCACTTTGTCTTTGCTAGTTAGTTATGCTAGGGCAAAATCTGATTTAATTAACATAAAACTTCAAGGAATTGGAATTGGTGAAAGGGCTGAAAGACTTTTGGTAATTGCAATAATTGGAATAATCGGTTTTATGGATTATGCTGTAATTATCGTAGTGATAATAGCTGGAATTACATTAATACAAAGAATGATTTACACTGCAAAAAATATTAAAGAATAACTCTATCGGAGTTTACCGCGTTTTCTTCTACTGTCTTCTGATCTAACTTTGATGATTTTGAAATGAACTGCACATGAAATACAATAATGTTTCAAAACTGTTGGTGATGCGATGTATGCGCCTTGTGCACGTAATTCTTTTGCCAAGGTATGTTCAACTAGATTTAATTTTGAAGTAACTTTCTTGGCTTTGTCTTTTGGAACTGTTTGACCACAGTTTGTACATTGTACTGTTCCTGATGATCCTTTTCCTCCTTTTGTACGACCTCTACTTGCACGTTTAAGTGGCATAAATTTGAGCCATTTTGCCTACTTATATTCTTGTGGCTAAATTATGAAATGTATCATTTTGTGCCTATTTTTTCAAAATACTTACTTTATGCTTTAATGATAGTTTGACATAATATCTATGATAAACATGGAAGGATTATGTCACGTTTGTTTTAGATCGGGTGTAAAATTACATCTTTCTAAAGGTGAGATTTTTTGCTCTGATTGTTTGGAGAAAAATAATGCAAAAAACTAAATCTACAAGATCTTAAAATTAAAGAAATGAAACTAGCTATCTATTCTCATTGTGCTTTAGATACAATTTCTATTGATGGCAATTCCTATGAGCAAATTGGAGGGGCTGCTTCGTATTGTGGACTCATGGCACGTGAATTCAAATTTGATGTAGACCTTTTTACAAAATTTGGTTCTGACTTTCCAAAGCAATACTTTGATCAAAGTAAAATTAATCTGATTGATTCTGAATCTGCTAAAAATACTACAAAATTCTCTATTTCAATATCTGGCAGTGACAGAACACTCAAACTTGAAAATGAATGTGACCCAATAGATTATTCAAATGTCAAAGCTGATGGTCACATAGTCAGTCCAATTTTTCATGAAATATCTGATGATGTCTTTAAAAGTATCAAAGATGATTCTAATTTTTTGTTTGTTGATCCTCAGGGATTTTTACGTCAAAAGGATTCTGAAAATAATATTATTTTAAAAAAAACTGAACTTGATTTAACAAATGTCAATGCAATTAAAATTAATCCTGAAGAGGGAAAAAATATTGTTGATGGCACTCATGATGAAATGATGCTGGCATTGCAAAAAAAGGGAATAGAGTATGTCTTATTGACTGATAAAGTCAATGTTTCATTATTAGTAAAAAACAGAATTTATTCGCTAAAGTTGCCAAACAAGACTGTTCATGATACCACTGGTATTGGAGATATTTTTTGTTCTACGTTTACCTGTACAATGTTGAAGGAAAAAGATTTCTTGTGGGCATTGTGTTTTGCTGCAGGCTCTGCACAGGCTGCACTTGAATCAAATAATGTGGGGTTGCAAAAAATTCCCAAAAAAGGCGCTGTTGAAAATAATGCTTCATATTTTTATAATTTGGTAGATTTTCGAGATTTATGATGCATTATTCTTTTATTCCTCAATTAGGGATTGTACACTAATGCAAATTGGCATCTATGGTTCTGGAACTTCAGAATCTGCTTCTAAAACTATCAAAAAAATACTAAGTAGTGCTGATATTGATTCCTTTACTATTACAAAATCTAAAAACAAATCTGCTGATTGTATTATTGTTTTAGGTGGGGATAAGGGAGTTCGAAATTATTTTCATAGAACTTTTGATTCTACATCTCCTGTATTGGGAATTAATGAAGGTGAATCAAGTGGGTTCTTGGCTCAAATTGAATTAAGAGAGTTTTCTTCATATGTTGATATTTTAAAAAAACAAAACTACAGTGTTGAGGAAGTTCCTAGACTGGGTGTTAAAATTGATGGAAAAAATGTTTATCCTGTTTTAAATGACGTAGCTGTTTTTTCATCAAAAAGTGCCATGTTGATGGAGCATACATTGCGTGTTAATGGTGATGAGGTATGGCATGACAATGGAGATGGAATAATTGTTTCCACACCAATTGGATCTTCAGCATATTCAATGTCTGTTGGTGGACCTGTACTGTTTCAGGATTCTTCTGTGTTTGAAATAATTTCTGTAAATTCTCTTGATGTAACTAGAAGACCAATAATTGTTTCAAACTCTAGTTTTATTGAAATTGATGATATTTCTGCTAGATTGCATTGTGAGGTTGTATTGGATGGATTGGACAGATACAAAGTCAAAAAGACTGTAGAGTGTTCTAAATTTATTCCACCTGCAAAAATCATTCGTCTAAAAAAAGATACAACTGGAATTTCTGCATTGGCCAAAAAAGTTCATCTTGCTGAGGATTTACTTAGCATGCCTCCAAGTTCTAAATTATTACTAAAAACATTAGAGTATGAGGGTGAATTGACCCAAAAAGATTTGGCAAACAAAACATTACTCCCTGACAGAACAGTAAGATTGGCATTGAGTCATTTATTGAAAAAAGGATATGTCAAAAAGAAAGTCTCCATTAGAGATGCAAGACAAAAAATTTATGAAATTTCTAAAATTGAATAATTTTTAATTATTTTTCAGATGATGCTTTGATAAATGCTGAAAATGCTTCTTCGGGAAATCCTGGTCTGCTGTTGAATTCTGGGTGAAATTGAACTCCCAAGTAAAATTTGTGACTAGGAATTTCTAACATTTCCATTCTTTTTCCATCATCGCTATCTGCTGTAAAGACTAATCCATTTTTTTCAAATTCTGGAATGTATTCTTTATTGATTTCATATCTGTGTCTATGTCTTTTGCTAATTTTTGTACTCTGGTATATTTTTTCAGCAATTGAGTTTGATTGAATTATTACATCATTTGCACCTAGTCTGAGTGATCCACCCATATCTGAAACATCTTTTTGTTCTGGAAGTAAATCCACTATTGGGTTTGTTGTCTCTGCATTAATTTCTGTAGAGTTTGCATCATTCAAATTCATTACACTTCTTCCAAATGCAATTGCTGCTAATTGGAATCCAAAACATATTCCAAGGTATGGGATGTTTTTCTCTCTGGCATAATTTGCAGTTTGAATAATTCCCTCTGATCCTCTAGTTCCAAATCCTCCTGGAACTAAAATTCCATCATAGTTTGCTAGTTGATTATAATCTGTTATTGATTCTGAGTCAATCCAATCAATGTCAATTGCTTTTCCAATTTCTGCCCCTGCATGCTTTAATGCATGATTGACACTGACATAACTGTCTGCAAGTGTCACATATTTTCCTACCATTGCAATTTTTATTTTTTGATCATCGTGGTTTACCATGTTTTCAGCAATTTTATTCCATTTGTCCCAGTTAGCTGATGCATTAACCATTCCAACGATTCCAAATTTAGTAAAAATTGAATCCATAATTCCTTGATCATATAACATCTGAGGAACTTCAAAAATGGATTTTGCATCATGACATGATAATACATCATTTGGAGTTACATTGGTAAACATTGCAATTTTTTGTTTTGTTTTTTCTTCTAATGGCATTGTACATCTTACTGCCAAGTAATCTGCTTGAATTCCTATTCTTCTTAATTCTTGCACACTGTGTTGTGTTGGTTTAGTTTTTTGTTCTCCTACTACATCTAATGATGGTGCCAGTGTAACGTGAACAAAAATCACTCCTTGTGGGCCTTCTTCTACTCTCATTTGTCGTAATGCCTCTAAAAATGGAAGTGATTCAATATCTCCTACTGTTCCACCACACTCGACAATTAGAAAATCCAATTTTTCATCTTCGGCAACCTTTCTAATTCTATTTTTAATCTCATCAGTCACATGTGGAATAATTTGTACACATGCACCAAGATATTCTCCCTTTCGCTCTGCCTCTATTACTGATGAATATACTTGAGCTGTTGTAATGTTGTGATCTTTTGATATGTCTTGATTAAGAAATCTCTCATAATTTCCAATATCCATATCACACTCACCCCCATCATCTGTAACGAAGACTTCTCCGTGGGCTATTGGATTCATTGTTCCTGCATCATAATTTAGATATGGATCAATTTTGATACATGATACTTTTTGATCTGATAATTGTAATAATTTTGCAATTGATGATGTTGTTACTCCTTTTCCAAGTCCGGACATTACTCCGCCTGTGACAAAAATAAACTTCGTCTGCACATTATTGTAATAAACATCTAGTTTTTGTATGTTTTGACTAGTGTGGCTACGTACTGATTATTGAGAAATGGTTTGTTTCTTTAGACTTTTTGTAAATGATGTAATTTTTGATTCAAGTTCTGTGGCTTTTGTTTTTTCAATTAATTTCAAATATGCACTACCTACAATTACTGCATCCGCACCTGCCTTGATGTATTTTTTTACATCATCTGGGGTTGATACTCCAAAACCAATTCCTACTGGAATTTTGCCCTTAGTTTGTTTTTTCACATTTTTAATTGCTTTTAATGTGTAATTTTTGATACCCGTTTTTACTCCTGTAGTTCCAAAAACTGCTACCAGATACAAAAATCCTGTTGATGCTTTGGCAATTTTTTCTATTCTTGTTTTACTTGTGTTTGGTGAAATTAAAAATATTGTATCTGCATTGTTTTTTGCAGCTTTAAGATAATCTTTTGATTCCTCAATTGACATGTCTGGAAGTATGAATCCGTCTACCCCTGCTTTTTTAGCATCTTTGATGAATTTCTCATAACCCATACGATGTAAAATATTGGTATATGTCATTAGTATGAGTGGAATTTCTGTTTCTTTTCTAATTTTTTTTACAATGTTGAAAAATTTTGCAACATTTGTCCCTTTTTGAAGTGAAACGGTACTTGCATTTTGAATAACTGGACCATCTGCTAACGGATCTGAAAATGGGAATCCCAACTCTATAATGTCTACTCCGCCATTTACCAATCCTCTTACAGTTGACATTGTAGCTTTTTCGTTTGGAAATCCTAACATGATGTATGATATCAATGCTTTTTCATTTCGTTTTTCTAATTCATCAAATTTTTCTTTAATTCTGGACATTTCTACTTGATTGTCTCTAATTTTTTATTTATAAAAACTGTTTCAACTCTTTGTTGTTTTTTTGAAATATTTATCTTGCAGGTCTTTTGTAAGATTTTTCTTTTACTTGACCTAATGATGAGGCTACATTTTCATGCCTTTTACCTATCTCTTCTTTGGATTTTTCTCCTTTTTGTTCATTATCTATTTTGAATAATTTTTTAGTAGGGATTTCTTTATCTTCATTTTTTTTGTAAATGATATTTGTACCTGATGGCATTTGACCTGTTTTGGCAATTTTCTTTTTTCTTGGTTTTTTATCCTCGTTGAGTTTTTTTTGTGACCAATTGATATTATTGACATCTGTAGATGATGATTTTTCAATATTGTAATCCCCTAATGTTTTTCTCATAATAGTTCAACAAATTACTAGTAAACAAATGTACTGGAATTGTGTATGTGAATTTCAGAGATTATCTTATGAAAAGTAACGCTACAGACAGTGTCACAACTGTAACAAATCCTGCTATCAAAGCAATTTTTGCATTATCCAAATAACATCAACAAATCTGAACTTTCCTTGTATTTTACTTGTTTTTTTTAATAGGTCCTGGTGGTAATTTGTAATCTTTGAATTTTAGTTATTTTCTAAATACCATCCAAATTCTTGTTCCAACCATAATTCCTACTGCTGAAATAATTAGTGCAGGAATTACTATTTCCATTAATTCCATACTTGTATTGGAACTTGATTGTCTTTTTATTTTTATTCAGTATTCCTTAAATTCAATAAAATTCAACATAGTGTATGAAAATTTCTAAAAAAATATTGAATTTAATGCATGATCAAATAGCTATGGAGGCAAATGCTTCAAATTATTATTTGTATATATCATCATGGTGTAAAGTTAATGGTTATGATGGTGCTTCATCATTCTTTCAAAATCACTCAACTGAGGAACGTGAACATATGCTAAAAATTATTCAATATCTGAATGATCTAAAAATTAGTACTGTAATTCCATCTATTGTAAAGCCTACTCAAAACATGAAATCTTTAGAACAGGTGTTTAAGACATCATTATCAAACGAACAGAAAGTAACAAAATCTATTGATAAAATTATTGACACTGCTCAAAATGAAAATGATCATCGAACTAGTATTTTTCTAGAATGGTTTGTACATGAACAAATTGAAGAAGAAGATTTGTTTGAATCTATTCTTCAAAAATTTGATGTTATTGGTAGAGACAAATTGGCTTTGCATGAAATTGATAAAATTTTAGATAAATTAAGTCAAAAATCTAGTTAATTGCTAGTGCTAAATCCTTTATCATCGCTAATTCTTTATTTGTAATTATTTTTTTATTTTTTTATGGATAAAGTTGTATTATTTGATCTTGGTGGAGTTTTAATTAATTGGAATGATGAATGGTTATATGATGAAATTTCTTCTGAATTAAATTATCCATTTGATCAAATAAAATCAAAATTTAATCAAAATCTTTGTAGTTTATTTGAATCTAAAATTAACGAAACTGAATTTTGGAATTTAGTTCTTGGCCCTGATGAAAAAATTGATACAAAAATAATTAGTAGAACTTTTTTAAAAAAATCTAGTATTAATCACAAATTTCTTAATTTTGCAAAATCTCTAAAGAATGACGGTCATACTATTGGAATACTATCAAATCTTACGCCTGAAACTTCGACATGTGTTGAAAAAAATCTCTTAAAAGATTTTGATTATCATTTTTTTTCAAATTCTTTAAGGCTGTCTAAACCTAATCCTGAAATTTATCGGCATGTTTGTAAAAAATTACCTTCAAAAAATATATTGTTTATTGATGATAAACAAGAAAATTTAGATGCTGCAAAATTATTTCATATTGACACAATTCTATTTAGTTCTGTTGATAATTCTGATGGTTTAATTGAAAATCAAATTAATGCTTTTGTAAACTAAATTATTTTACTTTAAAATTTTGTTTTAAAAAAATATTATAACATCTTAGATTCATACCTAATTTTAAAAAGGATACTTTTGTATAATTACTATGAGTCAAATCGAAACAAAACCCTGGGTCATTATTACAGTGTTTAAAGATGAAGTAAATCCCTCGGATATTGAAAAAATTGCACCTCAAATCC
>ENA-OWNS01001001-OWNS01001001.1-marine-metagenome-genome-assembly--contig:-NODE-1001-length-12008-cov-5.112145_pt1 | contig 12008 bp, 12 predicted proteins | sample MGYA00238137_ERZ651772 | MGnify/ENA primary metagenome ERZ651772 (study PRJEB26903, sample SAMN06264699) | marine metagenome | isolation source: Columbia River Estuary | place: USA:Columbia River... | reverse complement strand
TTATTTAAATTTTATAAAAATTAAATATGATGATTATTTTATAATATCAGCAAAAAAAATAGTTTATGACAAAATTTTCATACTACCTCCATGGGAGGATATTTATATAAATGACAATCAACGTTATGAAAGTTTTAAGGAGTGTAAAGAAATACATAATGAGATATTGAAAATCTATCGAGAATTGAAAATTGAAATAATCATGCTTGAAAAAAACAGTGTTTCACAAAGGGTAGATACTGTCTTGGAACTAATAAAAAAATAATTATGAATATTATATTTATGGGAACCCCAGAATTTGCAGTTGAATGCTTAGACGTTCTGGTAAAATCTAACCATAATATTCTTGCTGTTGTTACCTCTGAAGATAAGCCAGCCGGAAGAGGACAAAAAATAAAAATATCTGAAATAAAAAAATATTCAATAACAAAAAATATAAAAACTCTACAACCTAAAAATTTAAAAGACCCCAGTTTTCTTAATGAAATAAAATTATTAAAACCCGATATTTTTATAGTGGTAGCGTTTAGAATGCTTCCTAAAATTTTATGGGAAATTCCAAAAAAAGGAACTATAAATTTACATGCCTCATTACTACCAAACTTAAGAGGGGCTGCTCCGATACATTGGGCAATTATTAATGGGTTGCAAAAAACCGGTGTTTCTACATTTTATATAAATGAAAACATTGATTGTGGTGAAATTATAGAACAAAAAAAGGTTTCAATTTCAGAAAATGAAAATACTGGCGAATTATATAACAAATTAAAAAAAATTGGTGCTCTCACTATTCTTTCAACACTAGAAAAAATAGATGAAAAAGATTTTAAAAGTATTAAACAAAACGAAAGTAAAGAAAATTTAAAAGCTCCAAAATTGAATCGAGAAAATACTAAAATCGACTGGAATAAGCCCTCAAATGAAATTCATGATTTTATTAGAGGACTCAATCCCTTTCCTTCGGCATGGACTTCAATTACTGAAAACAAAAAAATATTAAAAATTTATAAATCAAGAAGGTATTCATCCATTATAAATGAAAAGCAAAAACCTGGTACTATTATAATGAATAAAAACATATTATTAATCTCAACAAGCTCAGGACTAATTGAGATTTTAGAGTTAAAAATGGAAGGAAAAAAAATGATGAATAATATTGAATTCAATAATGGATTTAAATCACTAAACAAGACTATTTTAAGTTGAAAAAAGGATATGTTCTTTTTGCAGAACCAACAACTCAACACGATTTAACTTTTAATCGATCAGTTGTATTGATAGCGGAACAAAATGAAACGGGAACAATTGGTTTTATTATAAACAAAAAATCCGACTACTCTACTATAGACTTAATACCAGAACTTAATATCAATTTACCTATATATAACGGAGGACCAGTAGAAAAAGAAAATCTTTATTTTATACACAAAATTCCATCTTTAATAAAAAACTCTATTAAAATTAAAGACAATCTCTATTGGGGAGGAAACTTTGATTTAGTAATAAAATTGATCAATGGTAAAAAAATAAAAAAAAATGAAATAAAATTTTTTTTAGGTTATTCTGGATGGGAAAAAGAACAACTAAATAATGAAATAGAAAATAAATATTGGATTTTAGCTAAAAAAGAGAGTGTCGAAAAATTTCCTTTTCAAGAAACAATTAGTATTTGGAAAGAAAAATTAGAAAAATTAGGAGGAAAATATTTACTCTGGTCAAATTCACCAGAAAATCCACAGCACAATTAAAAATCGGTTATTTTTTTGTTCAAGTAATTAATAAAGATTTTGGCTACGTAATTAGATAAAGACTTATTCCTATATGTAGATACAGGAATTATTCCCGATATTGAATTAGTTAACCATATTTCATTTGCTGAGAGTAATTCAAATGGAGATATTTCAGTTTCTTCTAAAGAAAATTGAGGAAATATTTTAACATATTCAATTATTTTTTTTCTCATTATACCCTTTAAACATCCAGAACTTAAATTTGGAGTTTTAATTTTATTTTCATGAACAATAAAAAGATTTCCATTTAAAAACTCAGCAACATTTTTTTTATTATTCAATAAAATACAATTATCTAGATTATTTTCATTAGCATAAATACCCGCTAGAACATTTATTAATTTATTATTAGTTTTTAAATTTGAAAGAAGATCATTCTGAATATAATAGTCCTTGAACAAATCAACTTTAAACTCAGATTCATTTACCTCAAAATTTTCACTACCAATTGCACTACAATTAATAATAAAACTAGGAGACATAGAATTTGGAGTGTAATATCCAGCACCATTTCTAAAAATAGTTAAACGAACTCTGCCAGTAAAAACAGAATCAATTTTAGAAATAGTACTTAAAATTTGTAATTTAAAAAAATTTGGAGTGTAAGTTTGGGGTATTTCAATTCTAATTATTCTCATTGAAGACATTAAACGCATGTAATGATCTTCCCAAAAAATAATATTATTATTTATAATTTTAATAGATTCAAAAACTGAATCTCCATATAAAAAACCTCTATTTAATAAATCAGATTCGGATTTATTAATAAAATTTTCGTTATAATTTATCATGAATATCTAAGATGAACCCACTAATTTTTTTAAATCAGCTATTTGACTTTCCCAAATCATTTTAGATTCTTCAACTTCGTCTACATAAGCAAAGTCAGTAACCATCAAAGAGACATCCTTAGTTATCTCATCAACAACAATTCTAATTTCAAAAAAACATTTATCTTGATCATCAGAATCATCCATCCACCTATATTTAACAAAGGAATCAGATTTAGATGAAATTAAATCGGCAACTTCTTCCGATCCGTCCCATAAAAAAGAAAAAGATTTTCCTCTAGAATTTACATCATCGGCAAACCATTCACATAACCCAGAAGCAGATGAAATATATTGGTATAACATGTGCGGGGAAGCTTGAATAGGAAACTCTATTTCAAATTTTTCTTTTAATTCCATAAATGGCAATATATAGATTAAATTAATTCTAAAAAAGAATTTTAAATATTTTTTATTCTTAGTTTGCCCCTATATAATTTGTTTATATATTTACGCGCATTTTATAATGGCGAGATAGCTCAGTTGGTTAGAGCGTCGGATTCATAACCCGGAGGTCGGGAGTTCAAATCTCCCTCTCGCTACTAAAAAATTATTCACCTAATTTACCTGCTATAAATCCTGTGGTCCAAGCAGATTGAAAATTGTATCCTCCTGTTATTCCGTCAATATCAAGTACCTCACCCGCAAAATAAAGATCATTTACAATTTTACTTTCCATAGTTTTAATATTAATATTTTCTAACGAAATTCCTCCACAAGTAACAAATTCTTCTTTAAAAGTTGTTTTCCCAGTTACAGAATAAAAATCTTTTGTTAAAAACTCAATAAAATTCCTCATATTTTTTTTACCTAGTTCTCCCCATTTTTTGTCTTTATCTAAATTAAATTTTACTAATAGAAATAGCCAAAGGCGGCCAGGTAAATTAAAAGGATTTTGTTTTGATAATAATTTATTTGAAAAAAGTATAGAATAATTTTCTAATTTTTTATACAGAACTTGTGTATTACTATCAATCAACCAATTAATCTGTAATTCAAAAGAATAGTCTTTTTCAAATAAATCTCTGGCTCCAATAGATGATGCTTTTAAAATTACTGGACCACTCATTCCCCAATGTGTTATTAATATTGGACCTGTTAATTCAATCTTAGTATCTAAAATTTTTATTCTTACATTTTTAAGAGCTATACCAGACAAACTAATAATTGATTCGTTTGGCATATTAAATGTAAAAAGAGAGGGGATTGGATTAATTATTTTATGACCGATATTTTTTAACCAATCAAATCCTTTCAATTTAGAATTTCCACCAGAAGCTATAATAACACTGTCAAATGAGTTAGAGTAACTACTATCATTAAAATTAATAATCCATTTAGATTTTACTTTTGATAAACTTTTTACAGATTTTAAAAATTTTATTAAAATATTGTGTATTTCAAATTCATTAACCAAACAATCTATTACAGATTGTGAATTATTAGAGACCGGAAAAACTCTTCCATCCGGTTCAACCTTCAACAGCACACCTCTTTTTTCAAACCAATCTCTAGTATCTTGAGTTCCAAATTGGTGAAATATATTTTTTAGTTTTTTTCCACCTCTTGGATATGCATCACACAATATTCGAATATCATTAGTTGAATTAGTGACATTACATCGACCTCCACCTGAGATCTTTACTTTCGAAAGAAATTTAGAACTTTTTTCAAATACAACTACATTGTAGTTTGAATAATGTGTTTTAACAGAAATCGCAGCAAAAAATCCTGCGGCACCACCTCCAATAACAGCAATGTTTTTCATTCAAAAAAATTTAAATTGAAAGTTAGATTAAAATAAAGATTTAACTAAAATATAATTGAATCGATTTCGCTAAAATCATGAGACGATTGAGTCCCTTCAATCATATTTTTTACAATAATTTCTTTATTATTGTGTTCATTTTCTCCAAAGACAATTGCATACGAAGCATTGTGTTTATTTGCATAAGAAAATTGCTTATTAAGCTTAACTTTATCAGGATAGATTAACACTTTTTTATTTTGATTTCTAATACTATCAATCAATGTGTAAATTTCTTTTAAGTATTTAATCCCAAAATTTATTATAATCACATCAAAACTATTTTTAAGATAATCCGGAAATAGATTTCTTTCTTCCATTAAAATAGAAATTCTATCTAACCCGAAAGATATACCAACTCCGCTAGTATTTTTCATATTAAACAGTGAAGTCAAATCATCATATCTTCCTCCTCCACCCAAAGAACCTAATTTAGAATTGGATTTTGAAGAAACTTCGATAATTGTTCCAGTGTAATAATTAAGTCCTCTTGCAAGTGTTAAATCAAATCTAATTTCATTTTTTATCGAACTATTTGAGATAAAATCAAAAATACTGTTCAAATCATTTAAACCTTTCTGTGCTAGTGGTGAATCATTGAGTATTGAAGAAATTTTGTTAAAACTCAGAGATTTGTCTTTTAATAAACTTTCAAGTTTAGAAATTGAAACGTTAGAAAACGTATCATTAATTTCCTTTATGACGCTTTCTAGCCCTATCTTATCTAACTTGTCGATTATTGAAATAAATTCATTTAAATTAATTCCTAATCCAATATGTTCTGCAATTCCTCTTAAAATAAGCCTATGATTAATTTTAAAAACTAAATCATCAAACCCTAAATCACTAAAAACCTTGTCATACAATTTAATTAACTCAATTTCTTGAACTATAGAATTGTTCCCAACAACATCAGCATCACACTGAGTGAATTCTTGAAATCTTCCGTGTTGTGGACGATCAGCTCTCCAAACAGTTTGAATTTGAAAGCGTTTAAAAGGAAAAATTAAATCATTTTGATGTTGTGCAACGAATCTGGCTAAAGGGACAGTTAAATCATATCTAAGACCTTTTTCAGAGATTGATTTAGTAAAAGAATTGAGATTATTAGATTTTAATGAGTCAACATCTGCCTTTTTTACTTTTTCACCAGAATTAAGGATCTTAAACACCAATCTATCACCCTCATTTCCATACTTTCCTAAAAGAGTACTATTTTTTTCCAAAGCTGGAGTCTCTATTTCTAAAAAACCAAAGTTTTTAAAGTTTTTTCTAAGAATATCAATAATATGATTTCTTTTAGAAAGTTCAGAGGGAAGAAAATCTCTAGTTCCTTTTGGATTAGAAGGTGAGTTGGACATTACGTATAATTAATAATAAAACAAATATCTGATTTTTTTAAGAAAATAGAATCAGATTTAAAAATATTATTAAATAAGTTTAATCAACAGCCTTAATAACTTCAAAAGATAATTCATGAATAACATTTCTGTGTAGTCTTAAAGAAGCTACATAAGTTCCAAGACGTTTAACAGAACCTCCCATAATTTTGATAATTTTTTTATCAAAATCAAATCCAAGATTAGACAATTCACTATTTAAATCAGAACTAGAAATAGATCCAAACAATTTACCCCCTGTTCCAGATTTAGCTCCAATTTTCAATTCTAACTTAGCAAGTTTTTTAACTAGCTTATTAGCTTCGTCAATGTCCTTTTTTTCTTTAAACTCTCTTTGTTTAATATTTTCAGCTAAAACCTTTTTAGAAGAAGTTGTAGCTAGTATAGCTAAACCTTGTGGAATTAAATAATTTCTTCCATAACCGTTTTTGACAGAAACTAAATCATCCTTAAAACCTAAATTAGGTACGTCATTTTTTAAAATTAATTCCATAATATTATTTTAACATGTCTGCTTGATAAGGTAAAAGTCCCAAATGTCTTGCTCTTTTAACAGCTACTGATACTTTTCTTTGGTATTTTAAAGATGTTCCTGTTAATCTTCTTGGCAAAATCTTACCTTGTTCGTTAATAAATCTTAAAAGAAAATCTGGATCTTTGTAATCAACATACTTGATACCAGATCTTTTAAACATACAATATTTTTTGCTGTTTTTAGTTGCAATATCTAAAGGAGTAAGATATCTAATTTCTCCTTGATTTGCCTTACCTGCTTGTTCTAATGTTGACATAATTAAGCTTTTTTAGTGTTACGTTCTCTTCTTTTAACAGACCAAGCATCAGCATATTTGTCTAATTTGACATTTAAATAACGCATAATTCTTTCATCTCTTTTTAACTCAGTTTCAAATGATTCAACTGTGGTGTTAGCAGCTTTAAAATCTATAAGATTGTAAAATCCACTTTGTTTGTTTTGGATAGAATAAGCTAATTTTTTTAGCCCCCAGTGCTCAACTGAGATAATTTCTGATCCTTCGCTAATTAAAAAGTTTTCAAATTTTTTCACTGTCTCCTTTACCTGATCTTCAGATAAAACGGGATTTAAAATGAAAACAGCCTCGTAATGATTCATATTTTTTATTAAAAATTGGTCGCAAAAATACATTTTTAATGTACACTAACAAAATTCTAATCGCATTTAATTGTAAGGATCAACATCTATAGAAATCTGAATGCTTCTAAATTTTGAAATGGATTCAAAACTAGAGACTATTTTTAGAATTATTTTTTTACTTTTTAATAAATTTTCATTGATTGGAATTTTAATTTGAATTACATTAATGTATCTATTTTGAATCCTTGGGATCAAAGGAAACTCAGGTCCATACACTTTATTTTCAAATCTAGTTTTAAGACTTCTGAAAAACCAAACCGCACCAGCTTTTAAAGTTTCTTTATTCTTGTTTTTTAAAATAACTTTAATAATCCTTGTGTACGGAGGATAATCAAACATGTGCCTTTCTTTCAATTGTTCATTAAACATGCCCAAATAATCATTTTTCTTGATTTTCATCATGATACTGTGCTTAGGGTTAAAAGTCTGAACTATTACCTTTCCTTGTGATTTATCTCTACCTGATCTTCCTGCAACCTGTTGAATTAACTGAAAACATTTTTCCTGAGAACGAAAATCTGGGAAATAAATTAAATTATCAGCGTTGATTACCCCAACTAATTCTACATTTTTAAAATCCAAACCTTTACTAAGCATTTGAGTACCAACAAGTATTTGAAATTTATTTTGTTCAAAATCATTAATTAATTTAAAAAATGAGTTTTTATTTTTTGTTGAATCTTGATCCATTCTTTCTACTCTGTAATCAGGAAAATACTCTCTCAACTCTTCAACTATTTTTTGAGTACCTAAACCTTTTTTAACTAATGAATTAGATGAGCATTTATTACATTTATTCTCATTACTAACACAGTAACCACAATGATGACACTTTAATTCATCTGAAACTCTGTGATAGGTTAATGCTACATCACAATTTTTACATTCAAAAACATAACCACATGATTCACATTCTTGATAAGGAGAATACCCTCTTCGATTTTGAAAAATAATAACTTGTTTTTTATTTTCGAGTGTAGATTTAATGTTTACTAATAAATTTTCAGAGAAACTTCCGATCATCTTACTTTTGACAGTAGATTCTTTTAAATCTTTTAAAAAAATTTCTGGTAACTCAATGCCTTTGTACCTTTTGTTTAATTTAATTAAACCATATTTATTTGATATGGCATTATAATATGACTCAATGCTTGGAGTTGCAGACCCTAATAATGTTTTTGCATTATAAATCATTCCTAAATATATTGCACAATCTCTGGCATTGTACCTAGGGGCTGGATTAAATTGCTTAAAGGCATTTTCATGCTCTTCATCAACTATAACAAGACTTAATTGGTTGTAAGGTAGAAAAATTGATGATCTAGCTCCTAAAATTATTTTACCAGGATTTTTTAAAACAATTTTCCATATTTCAGTTCTTTGATCTAAAGAATATTTAGAATGGTATACTAATAATTTTTCGCCAAAATATTTTTTTAATCGAACTATCAACTGAGTTGTAAGTGCAATTTCAGGAACCAAATATAATACTTGATTATTTTTTGACAGTTCTTTTTCAATCAAATTAACATATATCTCAGTTTTACCTGAAGATGTAACTCCGTGCAAAAGAGAAACATTTTTATCTATAAAACTTGATTCTATTTCAAGAAGAGCATTATTTTGATGATCACTTAATTTCTTAGGCTTAACTAATTCTTCAATTTCAAATTGAGTTCTATTAATTATTTGGGAAGATTTAATTAAAATTTTAGCTTTAATTAAATTATTAATAGTTTCTCTTGAAACACCATACTTTTTAATCAATTCATTATAAGTAAATTTTAATTTATTTTTATTTATAATCAAGTCCTTGGCTACAATAAGTTGAGATCTTTTACCAATTAATTTATTTTTTAAAGATTCCAAATCTATACTTTCATTAATAGATATGGAATTAATTAATTTAGGTTTAAAATAATCATAAACTTCTTCCTTTAATGTAATTATTGAATATGTCAGTAATTCATTTAATACTTTATTTAATTTAGATTTTTCGAATTTTAATATTAAATCCTTATAGGTCAACTTTTTACTAACCATTAATAAATTAAAAAGAAGCATTGAATCATTACTAATATTAAACTCTGAAATATCATTTTTTAATAATAATATTTCACTTTCACTTTTTAGCAATAATAACTTTGGCAAAGCTATTTTTATAACTTGACCAATTGAAGTCATATAATATTCCGAAATCCATTTAAAAAAAATTAATTGATTTGATGTGATACAAGGCTCGTCATCAATAATAAATTCAATTTCTTTAGGCTCATAAGAGATTGGAACTTGATTATGTTTATTCAAAACTACGCCTGTAATAAATTTAGATTTACCAAAAGGAACCATAACACGAAATCCAGGTTCGAGGAAATTAAACTCACTTTCATTAACAATGTAGGTAAAAGTTGATTTGATTGGTAGAGGAATAATTACTTCAATAAAATTCATCATAAACCTTTTGTAAACATTGAAAAACTAATATTAATCAATAACATATATTTACAGTTAAATATAAAATTTAAATTTATCAATTATTAAGTTTATGGAGATTAAGTTGGTAGTAGTTGGTAAAACGAAAAATAAAGAATTAATCAGTTTGATAGAAGATTATATAAAACGAATTAATTTTTTTAATAAATTTCAAATAATTGAAGTTAACTCTGTAAAAACCAGAAAAAATAACTCAGATGAAATCAAAAAAATTGAATGTGAAAATATTTTAAAAAAAATAAAAAAAAATGATCTCTTTTTTTTATTGGCAAGCTGTTTTTTGTTTAATAATTAGCTCCAATTAAATTTCCACCCAATTGCAGCAATCTCAATTCAGCTACTTTGGCTGTATATTTAGCTTGATTATAACTGTTTATCGCACTTAGTAAATTGACTTGAGCCAACCTGAATTCAACTGTAATGATCTGGCCCAATTTAAATTGTTCTTCACTTCTGGCAAAATTCCGTTTATTCGTTTCAACGTTCTTTTCTTCAGCGCTTAAAACAAATAATGAGTTTTGGTAAGTCTCCCAGGCATTGGCCACATTTCTCTCCAGATCTTTCTGAATCAATTCTTTGGTCGTCAAGAGAGGTTTCTAATCTCGAAATTTGATCTTTCATCGATGATCCAGAATTGGGCTTAAGTTCGCTGAGATAATGTTTTACCATCCACTTGATTGCGAAGGCGATTGATGATACAATTGTAAGAATGGCTACAATTAGGGAAGCCCAGTCTTGGATTGTCATAGTAACATTATTATAAGGGGTATATTCAAAAAATGAAAACAGAGGAGTCTATATTACTAAAGATGGAGGAGGTTCGTGGAAAAAAACACTTTATGTAAATGATATAACTGGAATTATAGATATGGCATCACCACCAAATAGCTTTAATATCATTTATGCATCAACATGGGAAAAGGATAGAAAAGCATGGAATCTAGATGAAGATGGAAAATCATCAGCCATATATAAAAGTATAGATGGGGGAGATACTTGGAATAAAATTACAGAAGAGAATAGTGGTTTCCCAGTTGGAGAAGGTGTTGGGCGAATTGGAATTGCTGTCTATGATGAAAATATAGCTTATGCTGTATTAGATAACCAGTATAGAAGAGAATTAAAGACTCAAAATGAAAATGAAAGTCTAACTAAAGAATCTTTTAAAGATATTTCAGTTGATGATTTTAAAAAAATAAAGACTGAGGATTTAAATCGCTTTCTTCGATCAAACAGATTTCCTAGAAAGTACAATGCAGAATCAGTTAATTCAGATATTAACTCAGGTAAAATAGAACCAAATGATTTATATAATTACTTAGTAAATGCTAACTCTGAGTTATTTGATACTCCTGTTATTGGAGCTGAAGTATATAAAAGTATTGATGGGGGGCAAACCTGGAAAAAGACTCATGAAACTTATCTAGAAGGTCTATATTATTCATACGGTTATTATTTTGGTAAAATTCATGTGGACCCAAATAACAGTGATAAAATATATACATACGGTGTACCGCTAATAACTTCTGATGACGGAGGAAAAACTTTTTATAGTATTGGTAAAGAGAATGTGCATGCAGATCACCACGATTTATGGATTAATCCAAATAAACCAGGACATTTAATTAATGGAAATGATGGTGGGGTAAATATAACTTATGATGATGGTAAAAATTGGATAAAGAATAATTCAACTGAAGTAGGTCAATTTTATTCTATCAATGTAGATTATCAAAAACCATATAATGTATATGGAGGACTTCAAGATAATGGTGTATGGATGGGGCCACATAATTCTATTGAAAGTAAAAGATGGAATATGACTGGAAAATATCCCTGGAAGAGTATACTTGGTGGAGATGGAATGGAAGTTCAAATTGATAATAGAAACCCAAATATAGTTTACACGGGATCTCAATTTGGATTTTATTCTCGTTTGGATTTAGAAACAGGTAAAAGAAGATCTATTAAACCTGTTCACGAGTTAGGACAATCACCTTTTAGATTTAATTGGCAAACTCCAATTCGTCTTTCATCACATAATCAAGATGTATTATATTATGGATCAAATTTTCTTCATAAGTCAACTGACAAAGGTGAATCATGGAAAACTATTTCAGACGACTTAACTAATGGTGGTAAAATGGGAAATGTGCCATACGGAACTTTAACAACAATTTCAGAATCTCCATTAAATAAGGATGTTATATACACTGGAAGTGATGATGGTATGATATATGTAACGAAGAATGGTGGTAAGACATGGAAAAATATTTCCAAAGATTTACCACAAGATCTTTGGGTTAGTAAGCTTTATGCTTCATCTCATGAAGAAAATATTATTTATGTATCACTTGATGGGTATCGATGGGATAATTTTTCCCCATATTTATTTAAAAGCAGTAATTATGGAAAAACTTGGGAGTCAATTAGCTCAAACCTACCAGATTCTCCCATCAATGTTGTTATTGAAGATAATGTTAATGGGAATGTTTTATATATAGGGAACGATCA
>ENA-OWNS01000995-OWNS01000995.1-marine-metagenome-genome-assembly--contig:-NODE-995-length-12083-cov-4.085457_pt1 | contig 12083 bp, 11 predicted proteins | sample MGYA00238137_ERZ651772 | MGnify/ENA primary metagenome ERZ651772 (study PRJEB26903, sample SAMN06264699) | marine metagenome | isolation source: Columbia River Estuary | place: USA:Columbia River Estuary... | reverse complement strand
ATCTTCGTAAACATTTTCTAAGTTGCTATATAGATTAGAAGTATCTAAGCCTTCAAATTCATTTTTTCTTTTATCAAATTCAGCTTGAGCAGCTCTTTGTTCTCTTTTTCTTTTGCCAGCTCCAATTAAACCACTTGCTATTCCAGCGATTCCTTGAACTCCTGACATTACTGCACCCATTGGTATCATATTCTATTACTTTATATATTATTATTACACGTTATTTACTACTCTCAAATATCTCTGAGCCTACAGAAAATAACTCTGCATAACTTGTTGAGCTATTTCTAAATTGAGCTTCAGCGTAGTAGCCTTTAAGCTGTCCTAAAAAACCAATAGGATTTTCAGCATAAAAAATAAAATCATCTTGCGATGGAGAACCAACACCTACTGCTGCGTCTACAACTATAGAAACAGGGTTACTTCCCACTGAAAGTATTGGTCCCATTTCTACTTCTACATTTGTAGCTGTATTTAAGTACCAAGCAATGTCTCCTACTTGAATTCCTTCAGGTAAGGGGTTTGAAAATGTTAAAGTTATATTTGCCATATTTTTATTTTTTGAATTCTTTGAGTCCTCTATTTAACCAATCCGTAAACAGTTCAACACTACCATAATCCTGATAATTAGCTGGCTCTACCATTTGCTCTTCATTATGATTTAGAAATACATAATAAGGCTGAGAATTAGTACCATAAGTATTGGCTTGCAACACCATCCATTTATCACCAGTAGTTTTTACTTTTTTAGTTTTTCCTGCTAAAGTAGTTTCGTATTTATCACTTTCAGGAAGCTCTTCTCTTTCATCAACATGAAGTGAAATAAGCACAACATCACTAGAAAGCATACTTTTTACATTTGCATCCGACCAAACTTGTTCTTCCATTTTTCTGCAATTTACGCAAGCCCAACCCGTAAAATCAACAACAACTGGTAAACCAACTTTTTTAGCATGAGACATCCCTTCATCATAATCATGGAAAACCATAATTCCTTGAGGGCCTAAATGCTGCCCATCTTCCTCATGAACATTTGAAACAACCCCACCTCCTTGAGAATTTCCTACTCCAAATGGCGATTCACTATATTGCATTGGAGGCGGAAATGCATTAATAATTTTTAAAGGTGCTCCCCATAAACCTGGAATCATGTATAAAGTTAAAGTCCCTGTTAAAATTGCAACACTCAAACGACCTACCGAAATGTGTTTTAAATCCGAATCATGAGCAAATTTTAAGAACCCTAAAAGGTACATAGTCAACAGCCCGAAAATCATAATCCAAATTGCAATAAATAACTCACGCTCCAACCAATGTGTTTGCATTACTAAATCAGCATTAGATAAGAATTTAAAAGCTAAAGCAATCTCTAGAAATCCTAAGGTTACTTTTACCGAATTTAACCACCCACCTGATTGTGGCAAAGAATTTAACCATCCTGGGAAAGCTGCAAATAATGCAAATGGCAATGCTATAGCTAATGAAAAACCTAACATACCAATTATTGGCCCCATATACCCTCCTGTAGCGGCTTCAACTAATAATGTCCCAACAATAGGACCAGTACATGAGAATGAAACCAATGCTAAGGTAAATGCCATAAAAAAGATACCAATCAAGCCACCTTTCCCTTCTGCCTCTACAGATTTATTTGTCCAAGATGCAGGTAATTGAATTTCAAAAGCACCTAAAAAAGAGGCTCCAAAAATTATTAATAATAGAAAGAACCCAATATTAAAATACACATTAGTTGCCATATTATTTAAGGAATCTGCTCCAAAAATTGATGAAACTCCAACCCCTAAAGCAACATATATAACTATGATTGAAAGTCCGTAAATAATAGCATTTGCAATTCCTTTAGCTTTTGTTTTTGATTGCTTAGTAAAAAACGAAACTGTCATAGGAATCATAGGAAAAACACAAGGTGTTAGCAGTGCTGCAAAACCACTAAGAAATGCAATAAAGAATAAAGCCCACATGCTTTTTCCTTCTTTTTCATCAGAAGAACCTTTAGTGTCAGGCACAGCTTCTCCTCCATCAACTCCTTTTATATCAAAAGAGAATTCTACTTCTTCTGGAGGCAAACATTGTGCCTCATCACAAACCATAAAATAAACATTTCCATCCAATTTAAAGTCAGTAGCAGAAATAACTTTTACTTTCTGAGTAAAAATAGCTTCATTCCCAAAGTACTTCAATATCATATCAAAGTTTGGATCGAATTCTTCTAACGGCTCACCCTCTTGCATATTACCAACTAACTCAAAACCATCAGTTGTTGTAAAAGTAAATTCAGTTGGGACAGGTCCATCATCCTCTATGTGCTGAGAATATAAATGCCAATGATCTTCAATACTAGCTTTAAATTGCAATTCTATTTCAGTATCAGAAAGTTGTTTTTGAGTGAATTCCCACTCTACTGGATTAAAGATTTGTGCAGAAACTACTACACTCATCAATGTAAATAATACGACTAATAATCTTTTCATTATTTCTTTAACTTGATATTTATTACTCTTGCTAACTCTTCTGCTTTTTGACTCCCAATAAGATAGACTAATCCATCTTTATCAATCAATTCAACAGCATCAACTCCTCTTGTATAAAAACGAATTGTTCCTTTTAAATGCAGATTATAAACGGAACGATTCAGAAAATATTTGCTATACTTTACTTTTTTAGCGGATACAATACTAGCTGTGTCTATCTTAACTTTTCTAGACGTCCAAAGTCCGTCCAAAATAATGCTACCATTTATTACTTTAGTTTCAAAATGTAAAATGAAAAAAAGTAACATTGAAATTACCATAATCCCAATCCCAATAAAGAAGTACAAATCTCCTGCTTTATCATGGTTTTCACGCCAATAATAAGCAATAAAACAAAAAATTGCCAAAGACATTCTTCTGGTCAATGACATTTTATTAAGCCCCAAATACTGCTTTTCTATAAAATCAAATTCTGACATTTATTTGTCTTTTAAAATTTCTGCAATGTACACATTTTTTGTCTGAGTAGTAATCTTAAATCTATCATCAATTCTATCTCCAACAATCCAAATAATATCATCAGCAGAGCACAATATCCATTGTTGTTGTTTTGCAATAAGAGAATATTTTTTATCAATAAAAAAATCACTTAACTTTTTAAAAGTTTGCATTCCAAGAGGCATGAATTTATCACCTTTTTTCCATTTTCTTAAAACTAATGGAAATTTCAACTTATCAAAATCTAGTTTTGCTTTAACACGAGCTTTTGATACTTTTCTATCAGTTGATTTTGATAATTCCATAGTAAATGGAGTGCTGATCTTATGCTGATTTTCTAAAATCTCAAAAGATAAACTCTCTTTTGAAATTTTAGAGATTAAAATATATTCTCGATCAATATTTATTTGATAAGTTTTTGAAAAAAATTGTTTTCCACTTTGGGTATTTAATGCTTTAACAATTTGATTAACTTCTGAAAATCCATATGGGTTTAGAAACTCATATAAATAAATGTTGAGGGGATTTAATTTTTGCAAATCTGTAATTTTTAATTTGAAAATCCCATTTTCATTTTTCAAAATCTCCTTTCTTTTACTTTCAATTTGTTCTTCAAAAACTTGAAAAACTCCTTCTAAAATTTCTATTTCGTTACTTATTGTTTCCTGAATACTTGGGTTCATTTCAGTCAATAAAGGAATCAACTCATATCTAATTTTATTCCTTAAATATTTTACTGATTTATTAGAACTATCTTCTCTAAAACTTTGCTTAACAGCTGATAAATAAGCTTCAATCTCAAGACGACTAACACATAATAAAGGCCTGATTATATTATTATTTTTAGACTGAATCCCTAACAAGCCTTTTAATCCACTACTTCTAGTTAGGTTTATGAAAAAAGTCTCTACATCATCATTTTTATGATGACCAACTGCAATATAATTTAAATTATTGTCAACTAATAATTCATTAAACCATTTATAACGCAAATCTCTGGCAGCCATCTGTATTGAAACTTTATTTTCATCAGCATATTTTTGTGTATCAAAAGATTTTAAATGCAACCTAACTCCAAACTTATCTGCTAATTGTTTCACAAATTCCTCATCATTATCTGATTCATCACCTCTTAAATTAAAATTACAATGAGCAAGCTCTACATCATAACCAAGCTCTTTTAAACAAAGAAATAGAGCAACACTATCAGCACCACCACTAATAGCAACCAACAGCTTATTATCACTTTTACAAAGTGACTTTTCATCAATAAATTTACTTACTATATTAATCATCTATATTAAAATTTAATGCCTCAAATAAGGGCTTTGCTTTTATCAAGCATTCTTCATATTCTTCCAATGAATTTGATTTTATAGTAATCGCACCACCTACTCCAATAGATAAATATTGGCTAGCCAAATTATACAAAATTGTTCTGATAACAACACTAAAATCAAAATCTCCTTCTGGGGTAATATAGCCAACTGCTCCAGAAAAAATTCCTCTTTTAAAATTCTCAAACTTTTCAATAAGCTCCATTGCTTTCAATTTTGGAGCACCAGTCATTGAGCCCATTGGGAAAGTAGTCCCTAAAACATCCGCAAAATGAATGTCCTCAGAAATCTTGGAACTGATTGTGCTAATCATCTGGTGAACTTTTTCAAAAGTATAAATTTCGCAAAGCTCATCTACATTTACTGAAGCTTTTGAAGCAGTAATTGACAAATCATTTCTAACCAAATCAGTAATCATTATATTCTCTGAAATATCCTTTTCACTTGTAGACAATTCTTCAATTAGCTTCAAATCTTCAGTTGTACTACCTCCTCTTTTTCTTGTGCCTTTAATGGGTTGAGAAATAATTTTTTTTCCAGATTTTTTAATAAACCTTTCAGGGCTTGCTGAAAGTACATATTGTTTTTCTAATTTCAAAAAAGCTGAAAAAGGAGTACTCATTTCTTTATTTATATCTGCAAAAACTAACTCAGGATTAAGTTTAATTTGCTCTGCATAAAACTCTTGACAATAATTCATTTCATAAATATCACCTTTTTGAATATGTGATTTTATATTTTCAATTTTTTCAATATATGATTCTCTTGTATCTCTTTGACTAAAATTAACTGATGGGGGTTCACCTTCTAACTTCTCAAAACTGAAAGCTGTTACAAATTTATCACAGTCATCTTTTGATTGAAATGTCTGAATTTCTAACTGATTATCTTTTAATAATAAAACATACTCAGGTTGAAAAAACAATAAATTATTAACTCCAAAAGCATCATGATTTTGTGATTTTAAATTCTCAACTTCATTCTTTAAATCATAAGACAAATAACCAAAAAACCAATCCTTTTTTATATTGTGATGATTTTTTAAACTTTCAAAAGATTCAGTATTTGATTTTAAAACATCAACCGCACCAACTCCTGCAATAATATCATAATTTATATAATTGAGTGGTAACTGTTGTTTTTTATCAAAACTATTAGAAGTTAAAATACTCATATATTCATTATCTAAACTCATATTCAGCAAGGCTTTTAATAAATTAGTAGCAGTAATATCAGGGTATTTAAATAAATTTCTCACTTTGCAATAATACTAAAAAGCCAACTCATTTTATTTTATATTTTTGAACTATGAAAAAAATACTTTTTTTAACGCTAATGTTTCCAATTTTTGTGTTCTCTCAAAGCGATACAACTTTTAATACTAAAGGGGAAATTATAAGCATTAATCAGAAGGGAGTTGATAAATTAGTTTCAAAATACAAGCAAATTTTAAAGAAAACTGGAGGGGTAGAAGGCTGGAGAATACAACTAATATTTAAAGACCAAAAAGAAGAAATTCTTCCTTATCAAATAAAATTTACAAATTTATATCCAGAGATTCCTGTCCAAATTACTTTTGATTCTCCCAACTACAAATTAACTGTTGGAAACTTTAGAACAAGAAATAAGGCATTAAAAATAAAGCACCAGATAAGTAAAAACTTTCCTGGTGCTTATCCTGTTCCTATCATTATTGACCCTGATTTATTAGAGAACTAAATAAGAGTTCTTTTTGTTTCAACCTCAGCATATCCTTCAATAATATCTCCTACTTTAATATCATTAAAGTTTTTGATAGACATACCACATTCAAATCCTTTTCTTACTTCAGCTACATCATCTTTAAATCGTTTTAATGATGATAACTCACCAGTGTAAACAACAACTCCATCACGGATAAGTCTTACACCTGTATTTCTTGATAATGCTCCATCAAGAACCATACAACCTGCAATTGTTCCTACTTTTGAGATTTTGAATACATCTCTAACTTCAATATTACAAACAATTTGCTCCTCAACATCAGGAGATAACATTCCTTCCATTGCTAATTTCAATTCTTCAATTGCTTTGTAAATAATTGAATATAATCTAATATCAATTTGTTCTGTTTCAGCTAACTTTCTAGCTTGCAATGATGGCCTTACTTGGAATCCAATAATAATTGCATCAGAAGCAGCAGCTAACATTACATCAGATTCAGAAATCTGACCTACTGCTTTTTGGATTATATTTACTTTAATTTCCTCAGTAGATAATTGTTGTAATGAATCAGATAATGCTTCAATTGAACCATCAACATCACCTTTTACAATCACATTTATCTCTTGGAAATCACCTAAAGCAATTCTTCTTCCAATTTCATCAAGTGTAAGGTGTTTCTGAGTTCTTACATTTTGTTCTCTTTGCAATTGACCTCTTCTTGAAGCAATCTTTTTTGCTTCTTGCTCACTTTCCATTACATGGAATTCATCTCCAGCAGTTGGTGCACCATCTAAACCTAACAATACAACTGGAGTTGATGGCCCTGCTTCATTCATTGTCTCACCTCTTTCGTCAAGCATTGCTTTAACTTTACCAGAGAATGAACCAGCCAATACATAATCTCCAACTTTTAAAGTTCCTTTCTGAATTAAAATTGTAGATAAATATCCTTTCCCTTTATCAAGTGATGCTTCAATAACTGTACCTTGAGCCAATCTATCAGGATTTGCTTTTAAGTCAAGCATTTCAGCTTCTAATAAAATCTTTTCTAAAATTTCTGGGACACCAGTTCCTACTTTTGCTGATACATCTTGTGACTGATATTTACCTCCCCAATCTTCAACAAGAAGATTCATTTCAGCAAGTTCTCCTTTAATTTTCTCAGGATCTGCAGTTGGTCTATCAATCTTATTAATTGCAAAAATAATTGGGACTCCTGCAGCTTGTGCGTGACTAATTGCCTCTTTAGTTTGAGGCATCACTCTATCATCAGCAGCTACAACTACAACTACAATATCAGTAACTTTTGCACCCCTTGCTCTCATGGCAGTAAATGCCTCATGCCCTGGAGTATCTAAGAATGAAATTTGTTTTCCACTTTCAAGAGTTACTTCATAAGCACCAATATGCTGTGTAATTCCTCCTGATTCACCAGCAATAACATTAGTTTCACGGATGTAATCCATTAATGATGTTTTACCATGATCAACATGTCCCATAATAGTAATAATAGGAGCTCTTACTTGCATTTGCTCTTCTGTATCTTCAATTTCTTCAATTGATTCTTGAACATCAGCACCTACAAATTCAACTTTAAACCCAAAATCTTCAGCTAACATTTGAATTGTTTCAGCATCAATTCTTTGATTCATTGAAATCATCATTCCAAGACCCATACAAGTAGTTACAATCTCATTTACTGAAACATCCATCATAGTCGCTAACTCACTTGCTGTAGCGAATTCTGCAATTTTAATTGATCTGTTTTCAGTAGCTTGCTGATTTGTTTCTTCAGCAACATCTCTATGTGCTTGTCTTTTTTCTCTTCTGTTTTTAACAGATTTTTTCTTTCCTCTTCCTTGTAATTTTTCTAAAGTTTCTCTTACTCTTTTTTGAGCTTCTTCAGGAGAAATTTCCACTGCTTCTCTTCTTGGCTTTCTTGATTTTTTGAACTTATTAGGATCAACTTTCGCTTTTACTATCCTTACTCTTTTCTTTTTCTCAACCTTTTCAGGCTTTTTAAATTGAGTTAAATCAATTTTTTGACCTGTAATTTTAACGCCTTTAAGTTTACCAGCAGATGCTTTAATAAGTTGATCTACCTTCTTTACAGGAGTTTCTGTTTTTAGAGCTTCTTCTTCCTTTGGTTCAGAAGCTTTTGCTGCTTCTTTTTTAGTAGGGTTTTTTACTTTTGGTTCTAATTCAACTTTACCCAAAACTGTCGTGCCTTTTTTAGCAACTTTTGCTTTAATAATCTCATCCTTTTTAGGAGCTTCTTCCTCAGCTTTAATCTTTGCTAACTTTGCAGCTTCAGCTTCTTTTTGAGCTTTTTCCTCAGCTTCTTGCTGTTTAATAATTTCCTCAGCTTTAACTAATTCTTTTTCTTTGGATAAAAGTTCGGCAGATAATTTCGCTTTCTTTTCAGAATCAAACTCACCTAACAAATCCATGTAAACATCATGAGAAACTTTGGAAGTTGGTTTTAAATCATCAATCCCCTTTGCTTCTAAAAATGAAAATATCCTATCAATACTTACATTGAATTCTTTTACTAACTTATTTAACCTTACACTTTTTTTATCTGACATAATAGTCTCTACAATTTATTTCTTAATCTTCAAACTCTGAACTTAAAATGCTCAGCACTTCATCAACAGTTTCTTTTTCTAAATCAGTTCTTAAAACTAAATCTTTTGATGAGATGTCTAACACACTCTTAGCGGTATCACAACCAATATTTTTAAGAGCATCAATTACCCATCCTTCAATTTCATCAGAGAATTCATCAATCGCAACATCATCATCAAAACTATCTGCATCTCTATAAACATCAAGATCATAACCAGTTAATTTACCTGCTAAATTAATATTATGACCTCCTCTACCAATTGCTAAAGATACTTGATCAGCATCCATAAATACTGAAGCTCTCATCTTCTCCTCATCTAACTTTACAGATGTAATTTTAGCTGGAGATAATGCTCTACTGATAAGTAGTTGAGTATTTTCAGTAAAATTAACAACATCAATATTTTCATTCTTAAGCTCACGAACAATACCATGAATTCTAGATCCTTTCATTCCTACACAAGCTCCAACTGGATCAATTCTATCATCATATGATTCAACAGCTACTTTTGCCCTCTCTCCTGGCGCTCGAACTACTCTCTTAATAGTAATAATTCCATCAAATACTTCAGGAACTTCTTGCTCAAATAATCTCTTAATGAAATCAGGAGCAATACGAGAAAGAACAATATTTGCTTTATTATTTTTTAAGTTCACTTCTTTGATAACAGCCCTAACTGACTCTCCTTTTTTGAAGTAATCCTTAGGGATTTGCTCGTCTTTTGGTAAAGATAAATCATTACCTTCATCATCTTGCAAAAGGATTTCATTTCTCCAAATTTGATAAACTTCACCATGAATAATTTCACCAATTCTATCTTCATAACGCTTCATCAACTCATCTCTATGTTGATCAGCGATACGAGCCATTAAATGCTGTCGAATAGAAAGCACTTGTCTTCTTCCAAATTCTGATTCAAAACTAACTTGTTCCGAAACTTCCTCACCAACTTCATAATCATCTTCAATTTTTAAGGCATCTGATAATGAAATTTGAGCAATAGGATTTTCAACTTCTCCATCTGCAACTATCTCTCTGTTTCTCCAGATTTCTAAATCTCCTTTATCAACATTAATAATAACATCAAAGTCTCCTTCTTCATCATATTTTTTTGCCAATACCGCTTTAAAAACATCTTCCAATATATTCATCATTGTTTCACGGTTAATATTTTTAACCTCTTTAAACTCTGAAAACGATTCAATTAGATTTTCTACTTCCATTTTATTTAAAATTTATTTTAAGTTTAGTTTCTTTTATTTCATTTTGAGGAATTTCTACCTCTTCCAATATGTACTCTTTTCTACTTCCTTTTTTCTTTTTTGCAACTTCAAGTGTTAAAACATTATCTTTATAAGCAAGAATAAGTCCGGTTTTACGCTTTCCATTAGTTAGTAAAACTCCAACTTCTTTTCCATTATATTTATGATATTGCTCTTCAACCATAAAAGGATTATCAAGCCCAGCAGAACAAACTGTTAGCTCATAATCTTCAACATCTCTATCAAAATGTTCTTCTATATACTTGCTAATAGCAAGGCAATGCTCTACTTGCACTCCTTCTAGTCTGTCAAAGAAAACTGTAATAACATTTGCTGTGTTTAATTTTACGTCAACAAAAAAACCATCAAGTTCTTTTATCTTTGGTTCGGCTACTTTTCTTATTTCTTCTTTTGCGATCATATGTCTATGTAAAAAAAGAAGAGGCTAACTGCCTCTTCCCTTTTCTTCCTCTATTTTCGGTTGCAAATATAAGGAGATTTATTTAATCTCACAAACTCTTATTGCAGTACTATTCTTTTAGTGATAAATGATTCTCGAGTTTTAATTTGTACCATGTAAATTCCTTTTGCATATGCTGATAAATCAACTGAGTGTATTCCCCAACAAAGTCTTGTTGCTCTTCATAAGCAAATAACTTCCCAAATGCATCAATAACTATTATCTCAAAATTATCTAACTCTTCAGAAACAAAATTAATATTAATCCTGCCATCAGTTTGATTAGGATAAAATTAAGATTAGTTCCTAAATTAACATCTCCAGCAGTAATTCTATTAGATGATAACGTTAAGAAGAGCTGCCATCCATCCAAGGAGAATTATTTTGACCTGTAGAATCACAAAGTGCTTTTGCTCTTCACCCTTTCTCTGTTTTCGTTTGCAAAATTATAAAAAAAAATGAATCTACTTATAGAATAATTATTATTTACTAAATACTGATTTAAGAAATAAAGAATAAGATATTGATCCTGTACCATTTAAATGACTTAAATCCGCAAACATTGAGTTGTCTAACTTATATGAGCTATGATCTAAAAATGTTGCATTTGTCATTTTTTCAGAAGCAATTTTATAGTTTCTATCCTTTATTAGACTAAAATGACTTTGTAAAACAGGATGAACTGGAGAGTTTAAGAGAATAAGATGTACACCTTCTTTCTCACATAATTCATATATTTTTAATAAATATTTTAATTCTGTATGCGCTATTTTATAGTCAATTTTTGGTGTATCTTGATTAAATTCTAAAATAGATTCTTTTATTTTATTTTTATTGAATTGATTATAACCTCCAATAAAACTTCTTCTATGTATATATAAATTATAAAAATCCGAATACACAATGAAACTTTGTAGACTTGTTGTTATGGGGTTAGAACAAAAGAGAGTTAAATAATCTTCTGTATTAAATAAGAATATCATTCTTGTCATCTTATTTCTGATTTTTTCAGTGGAAGAGAGCCATTTTTCTTTTTCAGAAAAAAGGTCGTTATCCGAAAAACTAATAATAACTGTATCAATAGTAGGATTTCTTTTTACAAACTCTCTAACCTTTATATAACTGTAAAAATATGATGATGCACTCTGTGAAATATTTACAGAATTAGAAAGTATCTTATCACTAATAGAACATTCTGTATGAGAATTGCCTACAATTAATATATTCTGATATTTTTTGAATTCAAAATTAAATGTTTTGTTAGTTATAACAACAGACAAAAAACCAAGCAACAATGAGAAAATAGCTGAAATTGTTAAAAATAATAAAGTTCTATTTATTAGTTTTTTCATAATTTAGAATTGAAAATAAATAAATTCATTTTTTTGACCTCCATGACTTATAATTAATATAAACATAAGAACGTATATAATCCATCTGATATTAGTTGACGATATATTTAACGGTTTCCTTTCATCTTTTCTGTTTAACCAATCTGAAATGATGATTAATATTACATAAAATATGCCAGAACGATAAGATATTGGAATATCAAAATTTAGTAACATTTTTTTTAAGAAAAATAGATTATCTGGAATTATTGACTTTTACTTTGTTGCAAACGATTATTTTATGTATGAAATTGCTATTTGTATTAATGCTTTGTGCTTTGATGTTAAAAAATCAAAATTTATAATTAACA
>ENA-OWNS01000994-OWNS01000994.1-marine-metagenome-genome-assembly--contig:-NODE-994-length-12087-cov-4.475021_pt1 | contig 12087 bp, 8 predicted proteins | sample MGYA00238137_ERZ651772 | MGnify/ENA primary metagenome ERZ651772 (study PRJEB26903, sample SAMN06264699) | marine metagenome | isolation source: Columbia River Estuary | place: USA:Columbia River Estuary... | reverse complement strand
GCCGTGACTGGAGTTCAGACGTGTGCTCTTCCGATCTTATTAATGATCACCTCATCTAGCGAGACACGTTCTTCCTGAAGTGTGATATTTAATGTACGAGTCTCGGAAGATAATATTATTGACCTCTTTTCAGTTTGATATCCCAAATATTTAAAAACAATCGTATGTTTTTTAGCGTTTGAAATGTGAAGTGTGTAATTTCCTTCCGCATTACTCGTGGTTCCATTATAACTGTTTTCAACATAGATATTGACATTGGCTAGTGGTTTGTTATTGATGTCTGCGACACGTCCTGTAACCTGGGAATAGATTGAAAAACTAAGGCAATTTAAAATGAGTAGGACAACTAATTTGATACAATAAATAGATTTAATCATAAGTTCATCAATAAGCAATAATATGATATTTTTTAAAACTGCAGCCTAATCATAAAAGCTGCATGAATTTGTTTGAAGACTCTTAACGTTATTTGAAATTTTTCTTAATTCTATCAAGGTGACGTTTGTTATCTCGATCTTTGATAACTTCCCGTTTGTCGTATAGTTTTTTACCTTTGGCTAAAGCAATATCAAGTTTAGCGTAGCCATTGTCATTAATATATAATTTTAAGGGAACTATCGTTAAGCCAACATTTCGCACCTCTTTCTCTAATTTTCGAAGTTCTCGCTTATTCAATAGCAACTTGCGCTCAGCTTTAGGATTATGGTTGTAATAATTGCCATAAACGTATTCTTCAACAGTCATATTTATAATAAAAAGCTCTCCAGCTTGATTAAACTCACAAAAGCTCTCCGATATAGATGCCTTACTGCTACGTATCGATTTTATTTCTGTCCCTGATAAGACAATACCGGCAGAATATGTATCTAATATATCAAACTCAAATCGTGCTTTTTTATTTTTGATGTTGACCGAATTTTTCATGATATATTTAACTAATTACTGATGGTATTAAGGCGTCTCTTTTAGCAACGTTTCAGCATTACTAATACTTGAAAGCACCATCTTTTTCATGAGATTAACTTTGCTTTCTTCCTCAATTAACCATATTTTTTTTTCATTGCTTAACATTTTACCATCAAGAATTTCATCAGAATTAAAACGTTCTCCAAATCCTTTCATCCAATCCATCATATAAGTGTAAGCTTCTTTTAAATCATGTTGAGCAGTATTATAGGGATTGCCTGTATCCATGCTATCTGTTTTTGATTCCAAGGCATTGATAAGTTGGCCGATTTTCCCCATTTTTGGCATGACGTCGTCATGAACAGCAATGACACGCTCCATTTGTGTCATTTCTGTAGCTTGAGAAGCTGACTTTTTACACGAAGTTGTTATGGTTAGTAAAATTAAAATTGTAGAGAAAAGGTATTTCATATTTGTGGTTATTTACTAAGATTTGTTGATTACAAAAGTACAATCTTAAAGCCTGATATCAAATGTAATCAACATCTTTACGCACTTACGATAACAATAAATTTAGAGAACTTTAGTTTTTAGCTCCTAAATAAAGGGCATTAAATATAAGTTTATAGGTTCCTCTCGGCTGTCCTCTAAATTGTGGTCTAAATCCATATAAGATAATATGACCATCACCACGTGGTATGTGCATCATAGCACTTTTATTTTTCAGATAACGCTCTTCACCCATGGCCCATCCACTCATAAGTAAATTTTTTGACCCATAGGTCGTTATGTCTATAACATTTGCTTTTGGAGCGTCAGCAATATTTTCAGTACCACCTTCTCCATATTTACGTTGTTTTATAGTTTGAAAAGCTCTACTTCGATTAAAAGAAGCTGCGACCTCTTTTTGCATGCCATATCCCAAAGAATTCAATGTGTCAACACGCATTTTTATTAAGGAACCTGGAATAAAAAAATCACTTGTTGAAATTCCTGACACAACATTACGAATGGGTAATCCTAGTTGTTCAATTGCTAAATCACTAGCAGCATCAAAACAAAGTAATGTGCCTCCAGAGCTTACATAATTATCAAGAGCCGTCATTCCACTCAATTCAATACCTCCAGTAAATTTGCTGGGCATACTGTTTTCAAGGTGTCCATGTAAAATATTTTCTGGTCTTTGAGAGGGAATTATAATGGCACTGTACTTGGATAAACTACTATTTTGTATGTCTTTGTTGTGCAGGGTATCAATGTCAAATTCAAATTGTTCGAGCATCCATCGAGTCCAGCCCTCATCCATATTGGCCTGCCAAGATTTATAAATACCTACTTTTATTGGTTTTAAAGTATTATATGTTTTAGTACTCAAGGATTTTATTCCTTTAAAATTTATTCCAAATTGCTTGCTTAGCTGTGACAATTCATTTTTGAGTGATACAGCACTCTCAACAACAAAAGATCCCTGCGTAAATCCTGCTTGATTTGCATGTAATTGACCGACAATAAATCCAGCTTTTTGAAGTCTATTAACTACAAGTGCACTTAAATTGTCTTTGTTTGAAAATAAATAATGTCCAGCTCCTGACACCTTGCCTGTATCGTACTGTAATTTTGATGTAATTAGTCTTGACTGTACTTCAAATGACTTGTTAATTCTATCCACTTCGACTCCCATTTGTAGAGGTAATGTCCAACCTGCAAGATCATATGGAGGTTGGGGTGGACCACCTGGATATAAAAATTGATCAGGATAGTTTTGCTTTTCCATCAAATCTACGAGGTAAGGTCTAAACGATTGTGCTCCATAAATTATAATACTTTCTTTTTCATATGTTTTATCATCAATTGTAAGAGGTTTTGTTGTTTGATGAATCCGAATCCCTCCTTGCATTAAAATATTGGCAAGGTTAATAGCTTCGCTTGGGTTCCACTGATTTTTTGGAATGATATAGGCAAATGCTTCGTCAGAATTATTGATAGCATCTCTACCCATCGAATAGATATTATACAAAAATTCATCTTTTTTATCGGCAGCAAGATCCAAAATCCCTATTGAAGCAGTCATCATATAATTTACGGCATCTCTAAAATGAGATTCACCACCTTTCCAAGGGTATGGGTAAAAAATTTCCGTTCCATCTGAAGGTTTTCTTCCCACATTTTTGGGTTTCTTTTTTGGATCATAATAGCGTGGGGTAGGTGTTGCATGCGCAACCTCTGTAAGAATACCGATTTGATTATGATAATAGGGAGTTGTTCGCATACCACCATTCCAAAACATACTAAAGGAAGTCCCCGAAATCACACCAGGCATTTTTTTCATAGCAAAGCGTTGTGCCATTGCAGTTCCAACTAAATTAACACTTGTCGTAACACCTGGATGAATATTAGGGTTTACGGGGCTTCTAAAAGGGGGTAGAAAAATTCTGGCCCAGGAAGGTGAGGTTTGATGATGATTGTGTACTATCTGAGGATACCATTCATTAAACAATATATTGGTCGCTGCTTTTGTTTCTGGCATATTATTCATAAACCAATCTCGATTATTGTCGTGGCCAACATATTTCTGATACAGAATGGGTGGGCCAGTGGTTTCAAATGGGGTTCCAATGTTTTTCTTATACCAATCAACTACGATGTCAACACCATCTGGATTAATGACAGGAACTATCAATGTGATGACATTATCTCTAATTTTTTTCATTTCATCAGATTCTTCTGCTGCAATACGCCACATGAGTTCTGAAGTCATTTGAGCATGTGCCCTTTCTGTGGCATGCATACCACCGTCAATCCAGACGACAGCTTTACCTTCAACAGATAATGTTCGAGCTTTTTTATCTGAAATGGTCGCACGCGACAACTGTTCACTAATGAGGCGCCATTTCTCTAGAGATTTCATATTCTCTGCACTCGAAATAAATAGTAACTTTATCGGGCGATTCATGACAGATTTTCCGATATCAATCATTTGAACACGATCTGTAGCGTTGGCTAGCTTTTCATAATAGCTTAGCATTTGGTCATAATCAGCTAATTTGTAATCTGCTCCTACCTCAAATCCAAAAATATCCGAGGGTTTAGGTATTTGAGCGTTTATAATGCTACTTAAAAAGATAAAAATAATCGCAAAACGATAAGAACAATTAATCATATGAGTGTGTTGAATAAAATTATTAGCCTAAAACCTAAAGTTAGAAATTATTTATTGTTCTCAAGACAGTTTTAACATGATAAATGATAACTTTTAAAAAAGTATGGTAAAATTGAGAAAATCAAAAGACAGCTTTTTGTTATAAAAATTGAGGCGCAATGACCACAGTTTAAGAAGATTTTTTGACTATTTTATCGATGAAATGTTTTTTTTATCGTTATATTGCATAAATTTATCTTTTTAACCCCAAAATAAAGATTATGAAAAATCTTGTCTTATACCTTTTTTTCTGCTGTGTTTCAACTGTGTTTGCTCAAACAAAGAACGTTTCACCAAGTATCATTAGTGATGATGTTAGTATCAAGAAATACCATAATAAAAGTGAGCTTAACAAAATGGATAAAGGAGAGCTGTTAACATTATACATTGAGCGTATTGAAAGTCTTGTGAAAACATTACCTTACATCGCTTTTGCCACAAAACCAGGAAAAACTTTATCTACTTTTGGCATACCTAATTCCAAATTAAATACCAAGGCTTTAAAAGATAAAGAAAATGCTACTGTTGATTTTATTGAGACAACATCAGATTTTCATAAAAAAATGTTGCCTTATGCCGACAAGAGTAATTTGATTGCTGGGATTCTTTTCTATGAAGAAACAATGAAATTATTGCATGAATATAATGAAGTCATTGAGTAACCTTTACTACTTCACCCATCAAAACACATATGATCGCTGTTTGAAATCCTCTGATCAATAGTTAGAATTCTATGATATAGACTTCATTAACTCCATTATTTATAATCTGTAGAAATTCTCTATAATGTAAGAAAAAACGTATTTAAAAATGTTGTTCATCGAATATAATTGCATTTTATGGATATAAATTCTAAATTTGACTTTGGTATATACAATAATTTTTAAATCTTAGTTATGAAAAACATCATCTTGAGTATGTGTCTTATTCTTTTTGCTTTAATGACTATTTCTGGACAGCAAGAAAAAGGTATGGTAGGTATTAACAATTGGTTAAACAATTGGACCGAATTTAATACGCACAAAATTGATTATGGAGAAGCAACACAGATAATTGCAGGAAATATTACCAGTAATATCTTTTTAGAGAAAAAACATGTGTATTTGTTGATGGGAAGCGTGTTTGTCACGAACAATGCTGTCATGACTATTGAACCCGGAACTGTGATTATTGGAGATTATGATTCCAAAGCCTCATTAACCATTACACGTGGTGCTAGATTAATAGCAGAGGGAGAAGCAACAGATCCCATTGTTTTTACTTCAAACCGTGGCTTGAAAAGAGCTGGTGATTGGGGAGGTGTTATCATGCTAGGGGATGCTCCGAGTAATCAATTTGGTGAAGGCTCTGTTGCATCTTACTATCCAGATTTAAAGCCTTTGGATTACATATTTACAAATTTTGGTGGTACTGATAGTACGAGTAATTCAGGGATTCTTAAATACGTGAGAATTGAATATGCAGGAAAAAACATTAAAGGATTTGGTCACTTTAATGGTTTGATGTTAGCTGGTGTAGGTAATCAAACGGTCTTGGAAAATATCATGATTAGTCATTCTGCAGGAAATTCTTTTGAGCTATTAGGGGGAGAGGTTTTTCTTGAAAAAGTAGTGTCATTTAAAACACATGAAAACGATTTTGAGTTTAACCACGGCGCACAAGCACACCTTTATAATTCATTAGCAGTTCGTTCACCCTATGTGTCAAGTAGTGATGGTTCGAGATGTTTATTAGTAAAATCTTTTGACAAAAAAAACACAAATGATTTTTCTAAGAACGGGACCTCAGTGATTGCGCAGAATATTACTTTTATTAATACAAGTAATAATTTAAAGTCTGACATGGAATCTGGACTTATCAATGAAGCCATTTTAGTTGGCGAATATGCAGCATTAGATATGAGTAAAAGTGTCTTGTCTGGTTTTAGTCCTGCAGTCCTATTAGATAAGAACGTAGAGTTGAATCAAGATAATCTAGAGAAAATACAATTTACTAGCATGTATTTTAATAATTGTAATGGTAATATTTTTACTGAAAATAATTCAAATAACGATGATCTTGAAAACTGGTATGGAAATCAAGTTTTTTTTAATGTCTATTCAAAAGGAGATAATATTGAGACATTCATTGCCTCAGATAACTTAAAAAGGCCTGATTTTAGATTACAAATTAATAAGATTCTAGCATCAAACGATGATTGATTGAACAAACAAAAAAGATAAAACCTGCGATAATGACAAAAAATTAACCTTCGTTTATAACGAAAATTAGCATGAAAAAAATTACACATATTTGTAGCTTGTTAACTTGTTTTTTAATAACAGTAAGTTCACTGAATGCTCAAATTGTAATCAGTGCACCGAACTTAGGGTTTAGTCAAGCATGCGCAAGTGAATCATTTAATATCTTCTTCACAACATTTACTTTTTCTCCAGAAGCAGCTCTAAATAATTCTAACCAATTTATTGTTGAACTTTCAAATGCTCTAGGTGATTTTTCTGATGCAACAATTGTTTATTCATCCGAGGAAGGTGAAATTTTAACATCACCGGCAACTGTTGGATTTTCTTTACCTGATACGACAGCAGGAGAATCTTATAAAATTAGACTTAGGAGTACAGCACCCGAAACAATGAGTTCAAATTCGGTATCATTTGCTGCCTACTTCAAGATACATGATGAACCTTTTTCAATCAATAATTTAATTGAAAATGTTGTGTTCTGTTCAGGGAGTAGCTATCTTTTGAGTATTGATGATCCTGGAAATGAAAATAATAATTCTCCTTTGCAATACGAATCGTTGTCTTTCAATTGGTATAGAGAAACCAGTGCCACAACATCAATTTTTTTGGAAACAAGCGAGGCGCTTTCGGTAACCGAACCCGGTACCTATTTTGTAGAAACGAATTATGGAACTTGTACTTCTAATTCGTTCTCTAACAGAGTAACGTTGTCTGAGGCAGCTTCTGGTGTAATATCAGCATCCGTAAATTCAAGCCTTGGAAATCCTTATTGTGTTACAGAGGGACCTACTACTTTGAGCACTATTAGTGGAAATAGCTATCAATGGTATAAAGATAGTAATGAAATTTCAGGGGCAACAAATCAAGAATATACAACAAATGAATCTGGGTTTTATGAGGTAAATGTGAGTTTAGGAGACTGTTCTGTTTTAGCAGACATTAATTTAGAAAATAAAGATTTTATAAGTAGCATCAATGTTTCTGACACCATTCAGCTTGAAAATGATGAGGCAATTCAAGTTATTGTTTCTACAACTGCTGATAATCCCGAGTATGTTTGGTACTTAAATGGAATAGAAATTACTGATGAAATATCAAATTCATACGATATTTATGAGCCAGGAAATTATGTGGTAATAGTGACGCAAACATTGGGATGTAATGCGTCGGATGAATTTAGCTTTGTGGTAGTTGAACAATTCCCTGATGTCACTAAAATTCCAAACTTAATTAGTCCAAACGGTGATGGTATTAATGATACATGGGTGCTTCCTCAACAATATGCTACAGGATCTAATACAGAGGTGCTCATTTTAGATAGTAATGGCACCTACGTGCTGAAAACTACAGAATATCAAAATGATTGGCCTCAAAACCAAATCAATAATAACAATACCAATCCAGTGTACTATTATGTAATTATATCTCAAGATGATGACATAAGAAAGGGTTCAATTACGGTCATAAAATAATATGAAGCTTCCTTTAATTCTAATATTTTTCTTTGTCAATTGTGTAGCACATATTGAGGCACAAGAGTTTGGAACAGTTGCTTTAAATATTCCTGACAGAAGTTCATTAAAATTTAATAAGTTTTTAATACATCCTACATTTAGTTTTGTAAGAGAACAGAACAAATATTTGAGTATTACGAATCAAAGACAATGGGTCCAGTTTGATGATGCCCCCTCTAGTTATATCGCAAGCTATTCAGGCAGGTTTAATGAGAAAGTTGGTCTAGGAATGAGTGTATTTCAGCAAAATTATGGTGTGTTGACGTCTTTTGGAGCTATTGTTAATATGGCTTATAACGCGAGACTGCAATATGAGCAAAATTTAACCTTTGGTTTAAATTTAGAGTTTATTAAAAGTGGTGTTAATGATGGAAATATTATTACAAATATTCCTGATCCTGTAATTAATAATATTCCATCAAATGCGATTGCATTTATTAGTCCAGGAATTAATTATGGCTTGGAATTTATAGATGTTGGTTTGGTTATAAATAATTTGATTCAATATAATTTAACTTCCTCCGAGCTCATAAACGAGGATACCCAGCGAAGTATTCAAGCTCATGTGATGTACACAGGTTACATGGATGTTCGTGGTTTTTTTGATGACACTAAATTCTCAACACTAATTAGATCTGAGTTTAAAACAAATAAAACGGAAGTCTCAGGTTTGGCAATACTCCAAGTTCCAAAGGGTATTTGGGGGCAAATTGGCTACCACTCACGTTATGGTGTTTCAGCGGGTATTGGTCTAAACATAACAGAGCAAATTGCGATTGAGTATAATTTTGAAAAAGCAATAGGTAAACTTGACTTTTTTGGTAATTCTCATAACATCACAATTGCATATCGTTTTAAAAATGGCACTAACGACAGGAGAAATGATGAGGAATCTGCTTTTGTTATTCCAAGAAGAAAAAGACGAGTATTGGCAACATCAAGTACAAAAAGAGCTAAAACAAAGAAATCTGTCCTAACCGAAATAAGTGGTGTTAAACCGTTGGAGGAAGGAGAAAAAATCTTAAAAAATCAAGCGAATGTAAAAATTGAGTCAAAAATAGAAGTTTTGGAGCATGCAAGTCAGCCTAATATCAAAACAGAGATTACGACTGAAAAATCACCTCCAAACACCAAAATCGCTGAAGAGAAATTAGATGAAATTGAATTGACTGCCAAAGCGGAAAAACAACGAATTTTAGCACAAAAGGCAATTTTATTTGAAATCACTCATAAAGATGACCTTGCAGCTGCTATGTTTGAGATGGTTGAGAAAGCTAAGACAGCGAAGCAACAAGAAGAAAATTTATTGATAGAATTAGATGTCCTAGTAGACGCAAAAAACAATGATTTAAAGGCTTTAAAAGAAGAAAATGATTTGAGTGAGCAAGGGGTTTATCAAAAACCAACATCTTTTAAAAGTATATCGAAACAGAAAAAAATATTAGAAAATTTGAAGACCAACATAGATACATCCATAAAAATGAGAGAGAATGGGATGTCAGATCTTGAATTGACTTATCAGAGACGTCTCAAAAAAATGACAGATGAGGCTGATAAAACAAATAAATATTATCTATCAGCCATAAAAAAATTAAAGGAAGATCACAAGCAGCTTTTTGCATCCAAACAAGCACTTATGTTGCGCTTAAAAGCTATAAATACCGGTCTTGAATTTGAAAGAAAAAGACGTATTAAAAAAGCAATTTATGACAATGAAAGTGATCGCTACAAAAAAGATACAGCAACACTAAATTCGATAAAAAAGTTGACAAAAATCGGAAGTAACACAAACTTAAAAATTGAAGATTTTGATTTTGGCAACAAATTTTCTGCAAATAATATTCAAATAATTAAGGGGGTAACATATGCCAAAAAAGGGTATTACCTCATTTTGGCAGTCCATAGTGATATCAAAAGAAGAGATGAATTCATTACTAAGGTCGTTTTATTTGGTGAACCAAATATCGATTTCTTTTATGATGTCAAAACAAGTATGTATTACATTTTCTCACAGAAATTTAATTCACTTAACGCAGCAAAAATATTCATGCAATTGAACAAACAATTACCCTTTATGAGTGAGGTTTCCATTATAAAAGTTGAAAATTAAAGAAGAAGTTAAAGATGTTTCATCAAAGCCAATCATTTGAATTATTTCATAAATGAGTGTTGATGAAAATTTTCAAGCTTGCGTGAAATTATTTATGTTCCAACTAAAAAGTTAAAGTTTTATGTATTACATCGATTAATTAATATATTTCATCGATAATTTTATATTTTTGATAGTACAATTCAATCTCTGTACATTGAAGTCATCTCTTGTAAATATTAAATTTCTTCTTAGCCTTAATTTAAAGGATTTAGCACTTATTTTTTCTAAATGTTATTTAGTGAAGCTTTGCCACTTAATCATAAATCTTTTTGACTTTGAAACGAATTATTTGGTTAATCATTTCAGTGATATTTTTAGGATAATGTATGTTCAGAATTATTATAAAATTTCACAAAAAATAGTATGAACAGAATTACGTATTTTAAACATAGTTTTTTTCTAATATGTATCATTTTAGGATGTTCTTCTTTTGCTCAAAATTATATTCCTTTTACACCGCGATTTGATCAGGATGTACGAGGTGATATCATTCTTATTGGAAATAATATTTTAGGTCCAAATAATGAAGCCTTTAATGAGAATTCTGTTTATAATCATAACGTAGATATGAGATATGTGGATATTGATAATGATATATCAACATACAGTTCTTCGAGTGCAGACTTAGAAATACCAAATCCCAATTGTTATCAAATCATTTATGCCGGACTTTACTGGGGTGCGGTTACCGGTGGATCAGAGTCTATTACTGAAGTTCAATTAAAAGGACCAACGGGGGTGTATAATGACGTTACAGGTACAGTTATTTATAATGCAGACGACAATATCACTGGAAATTCTTTTCCGTACTCATGTTATGCAGATGTCACCGATATTATCTCAAATTTGGAGAATGATTTAGGGACATATACCGTTGCAAATGTATCAAGTGCGCAAGGGGAAACTAGTAGTTTTGATCCTTATAACGGAACAGGTTATTCAGCGGGATGGTCACTCTTTATTGTTTATGAAGACCCAACTATGCCAGGAAAATCCATAACGAGTTTTGATGGATTTAGTGCCATCAGTAGTTCTGTGAATCTTGATGTTCCTGTTTCTGGATTTCGAACAGTACCAGAGCCAGCACCTGTAAGAGCAAATTTTGCATTTGCAGCTTTAGAAGGGGATAAGCCGATAAGGAATGATCTAATGTTAATTAACGATGTTAATTTATCAACAATTGATCGTCCAGCGAATAATTTTTTCAATAGTTCTGTAACTAGATTAGATGCAACTGTGGTGACGAATAGAAATCCCAATAGTACTAATACCCTAGGCTTTGATACCGGTGTGATGGTTGTCCCTAACCCAAACAATATGGTCATTGCAAATGATGCGACGAATGCAACTGTTCGTTTGGAAAGTAATCAAGACACTTATTTCGAATATTTTTTCGCTTTTGCTGTGGAAATTATTGAGCCAAATATTGTCTTAACGAAAGTTGTTGAAGATGCTATTGGCAATAATATTGGTGGTCAATTAGTGAATCTTGGGGATGAACTTAACTACGTTATTGGTTTTCAAAATACTGGAAATGATAGCGCGACTAATATCACTATAAGAGATATTTTACCAACAAATATTGTGTTTAACTACCCCGAGGATATTATATCATTGCCTCCTGGTGTCAGCGTTGAGAGTTATAATTTCGAAACACGTGAAATTATTTTTAGAATTGACGAATACATTGTTGAAGAAAATGATCCTATTTCTGAAATTAGGTTCAAAGTAAAGGTTGTGTCCACATGCAGCTTGCTAAATGATGCCTGTTCAAATATCGTAACAAATCAGGCATTTGCCACTTATTATGGAACATTAAATTCTTCTTTTATCATAACAGATGACCCAAGTATAAGTACGAATGTTGGTTGTCTATTGACGCCTGCAGCAACTAATTTTCTAGCGAATATAACTTGTGTTTTTTCCGAAGAAGTTATTTTGTGTGGAGATAGTGTGCAATTAACAGCAGCTGATGGATATGACGCTTATTCATGGTCAACGAGTCCAACGGGAATACCTGAAATTGGGACAACACAAAGTATCATGGTCACAACAACTGGAACTTATTATTCG
>ENA-OWNS01000992-OWNS01000992.1-marine-metagenome-genome-assembly--contig:-NODE-992-length-12101-cov-3.909015_pt1 | contig 12101 bp, 10 predicted proteins | sample MGYA00238137_ERZ651772 | MGnify/ENA primary metagenome ERZ651772 (study PRJEB26903, sample SAMN06264699) | marine metagenome | isolation source: Columbia River Estuary | place: USA:Columbia River Estuary... | reverse complement strand
AATAGGTGTCTGCCAATTAAAACGATATGGTGACTCTCCCAGCTCATGAACTGGCTTAATTAATTTTCTTTTTCCTTTATCTAATTCAAGTCGGTAATAAAATCCGAATTGAAAACCTGTATAAACAGTATTGGAATCTCTATTATCTATTTGAACCTCCATTCCATCTCCACCCATTATCATCTCCCATGGATATTTACCATTCATGTTCCATCTTTTATTTTCAGTTGAGTTATGAGGTCCTTTCCAAACACCATTATCTTGAAGACCTCCATAAACATTATACGGCTTTTCATTGTCTACATTAATTGCGTAAAATTGACCTACCTCTGTTGAATTATTCTTAATCCAATTTTTACCATCATCATATGTAATATTTACACCTCCATCATTGCCATTTATAAGATGTCCCGGTTTATTTGGATTAATCCATAAGTCATGATGATCCGCATGAACATTTTCTTTACCAATTCTATAAAAGGTTTTTCCTCCATCGTCAGATGTTATAATCGGAACACCATATGTATAAATTTTATCGCTATTGTTTGGGTCTACATGAATTTTACCAAAGTAATATCCATAGGTGTTATAAACACCATCTAAAAAAGATTCATGTGTTTTAGTCCAATTTTTCCCACCATCATTACTTCTATACACTTCAGCTCCAATAATTGGAGTATTAAATAATTCTGAGTTTGCGTCTACCAAATACTTATATAAATCTGAAGGAAGTATTTTTCCATTACTGATATCAGATTTTACTTTTTCTACAGAATATTTAGATGGAAATCTATTTGATCTTAAAAATGATTTTAAATCCTTATTACTAACCTTATTAAACTCATCTATACTCATATTTTTAAATGAATCCCTATTAAGACCTTCATCATTATTTTCAAAATCTATATCTCTGAAAAATTGATTGTCAAGTACTGCATATATTATGTTTTCGTCAAATACAGTAATTCCAATTCTTCCAACTCCTTCTCCAACTGGAAATCCACTTTCCTCTAACGAAATATTATTCCAAGTCTCTCCTGCATCAATACTTTTATAGATAGCTGAGTGTTTTCCATCTTCATCTAAATTCCATGATTTTCTATCCTTTTCCCAAGCAGATGCGTACATTATATTAAAGCTATTTGGAGCTGTAGCCATATCTATAATTCCAGTTCTATCATTTATATAAAGAGTTCTTTTCCATGAGTTACCCCCATCCTTAGTTACATATACACCTCTATTCTCGTTTTTAGAATATAAATGACCTGTGACACCAACTATAACATGATCTTTATCGCTTGGATTAATTATGATTTTTCCAATATGATGACTATCGGTTAATCCAACATTGGTCCAATTAGATCCATTTGGTTCTGTTTTTAAAACCCCTATTCCAGAGTATGAGGATCTAGATGAATTATTTTCTCCAGTTCCAACCCATAAAATTTGATTTTTCCAGTCCATAGAGATTTCGCCAATATTTTGAGTCGGCCAATCCTCTGAGATTGAGGTAAAAGATGTTCCATTATTATCAGTGAACCATACACCTCCCGAGGCATATGCTACATAAAATCTAGTTGGATCGCCTGGGTTAACTTCTAGTGCAACAACACGTCCACTCATTATAGTTGGACCTATATTTCTAAAGTGAATATTTTTAACTCTAGATGATTTTGTCAATTCCTCCTTTTTTTGATATGCATCAATTAATTGAGATGAATCTGAAGCTTGAGGCTGTGAATAGCTATATGTTGAAGCTAATAAGAGTAAGAAAATTATTTTATAGTTCTTCATAATACCAATTTTTACTTAAATTATAAACATTATATTAATTTTCTAGATATTTGATAAAAAATAAATGAGATATAAACCTTTAAATAATTCAATATATAAAAGAAATCGTTTGAATTTCATGGATCAAATGAAGGGGAATGCTATGGCAATTTTCAATTCAAATGACATTTACCCTGTAAGCGCAGATACTGAATTGCCTTTTGAACAACATAGGGATATATTTCATTTAACAGGAATTGATCAAGAGGAAACCATTTTAATTTTATACTCTTCTTCAAAAGATAATAAAACAAGGGAAAATTTATTTATAAGAAGATCTGATGAACATACTAAAATTTGGGAAGGGGAAAAATTAAGTAAAGATTTGGCATCTAAATTATCTGGAGTAGAAAGCGTTTACTTTGTAGAAGATTTCAAAAACATCCTTCACTCAATTTCAAGTAAAGTAGATACGTTTTATATAAACAAGAATGAACATTATAGGGCAAATTCTCCTGTAGAAACCAGAGAAGATAGATTCATAAGTTGGTTAATAAAAAAATATCCTGCTCATAAAGTTGCGAAAAGTAATCCAATACTTCAAAGACTAAGATCTATAAAACATTTGGATGAAATTAATCAAATAAAAAAAGCTTGTCAAATAACCAAAAAAGGATTTAATAGAGTTTTAAAATTTATTAAACCTGATGTTTGGGAATATCAAATTGAGGCTGAGTTTATTCATGAATTTATAAATAACTCATCTAAAGGTTTTGCATACTCCCCTATTATAGCTAGTGGACAGGACAATAATGTTCTTCACTATGTAAAGAATAATAAACAATGTAAAGATGGAGATCTAATTCTAATGGATGTTGGTGCTGAATATGGAAATTATTCTAGTGACATGACAAGAACGATTCCTGTATCTGGTCGATTTTCAAAAAGACAAAAGGAGGTTTATAATTCAGTTTTAAGAGTTAAAAATGAAGCAACAAAACTATTAAAAATCGGTAATAATTGGAAAACTTTTCATGAGCAAGTAGGTGAAATTATGACAAAAGAATTGATGATTTTAGGACTTATTGACAAAGTTGATATAAAGGATGAGACAAAAAAAAATCCAGCATATAAGAAATATTTTATGCACGGAACTTCACATCATCTTGGACTTGATACTCATGATTATGGATTACTCGAAGATCTATTTCAAGAGAATATGGTATTTACAGTTGAACCTGGAATTTATTTACCTAAAGAAGAATTTGGAATAAGACTTGAAGATGATGTGGTAATTAAAAGTAAAGGAGAACCTATTAACTTAATGGCTGATATTCCTATTGAAGCAGATGAGATTGAAGAGATAATGAATAGTTAGCAGCCACAATCTTTCCCACAATTTGAATCTGAAGTTTTTGCCTTTTTTATGAATTTTACATAAAGAAACCTCAGAGCAAAAATCCCTAAACCAACTACTAGTAAAAATTGAATTTCTATCATTTAACTTAATATTTGAAATACAAATAATGATGCAAAGTAAGCTAATATTGTCATAAAAATCAACTGAATTAATGGCCACTTCCAAGTATTTGTTTCTTTTTTTACAATAGCCAATGTACTCATACACTGCATAGCAAAAGCATAAAATATCATTAATGACACACCAGTTGGTAAATTAAAGATCTTATTTCCATTAGAATCTGTTTCCTGAGACATTCTAGTCTTAATAGTATCTTGGTTTTCAGATCCAACACTATATATTGTAGATAAAGTTCCAACAAAAACTTCTCTTGCCGCAAATGATGTGACAAGGGCGATACCTATTTTCCAATCATATCCAAGAGGAGTAATTGCAGGTTCAATTGATTTACCTATGATTCCAATATAAGAATGTTCTAACCTATAAGCGTCAATATTTAGATCAAGATCTTGTTCGGAAATTTCAATATTTTCATATTGGGCTTTAACAATTTGATCAGCATTTTTAAATTCTTCTCCTGGACCATAAGAAGCCATTATCCATAATAGTATTGATATTGCAAAAATGATTTTACCTGCCTCTACAATAAAGGATTTTGTTTTAGTCCAAACATTTATAAAAATATTCTTTGGAAGAGGTAACTTATACTCAGGCATTTCAAGAACTAAGTAGCTTTTTGAATCTCTCTTTATTATGGTTTTTAATATGGTTGATGAAATAATAGCTAATAAGAACCCTAAAATATATAGGCTCATTAGGGTTAAACTTTGATAATTAACTCCAAATATTTTATCAGCAGGAATTACGAGAGATATCAAAATTAAATAGACTGGAAGCCTAGCTGAACATGTCATAAAAGGAATTACTAGGATTGTAATTAGTCTATCTTTCCAATTTTCAATATTACGTGTAGCCATTACAGCTGGAATTGCACAGGCTACTCCAGACACAAGAGGTATTAAACTTTTTCCACCTAGACCAAATTTCTTAAGCGTTCGATCCATTAGAAAAACAACTCTACTCATATAACCAGTTTCCTCTAGAATTGAAATAAAGAAAAAGAGTAATGCTATTTGAGGAACAAAAATTAAAATTCCTGCTAAACCTGGAATTACTCCTTCAGCTAAAAGAGATGTAAAGACTCCTTGGGGAAGACCAGATTTAACTGATTGACTTAATGAAACAAAAGTACTATCAATAAAGTCCATGGGTATACTACTCCAGTCAAAAATTACTTGAAATATTAGAAGTAAAATTGAGAAGAAAATAAGGTACCCCCAGACACTGTGTAATAATACCCTATCTATTACACTTCTTAATCCAGTTGCTTTTTTATGATCCTTAACATAAGTCTCTTTTAGAAGACTATTGATTTTTTGATATCGCTTAATAGTTTCTCTTTGTTGGAGTTTTTTTAGGTATGATTCAGTTTGTGTTTTAAATTTTCCTTTATCATCAATTTTATTTCTTTCAAGTTTTGAGAAATTAATATCCTGAGTAATTAAGAGCCATAATTTGTATACAGATTGTCCTGAGAAAGTTTTTTGAAGATTAGAAAAATATTCAGGATCAATTTCATTAATATCAAAAGCAGGTTTATCCGAAAGATTTCTATAATTTTTTATCTCAGATTTTAACATCTCAAAGCCCTGATTCTTTCTTGCACTTAAAAGCACAACCTTTGTATCTAATTCTTCTTCTAATTTCTGTACATCAATTTCAATTCCTTTAGTCTTCAACTGGTCAGACATGTTTATTGCTAAAATTGTTGGAATCTCTAGATCTTTAATCTGACTAAATAATAGAAGGTTTCTTTTTAGATTTTCTATATCTGCAACTACAACTACTACGTCTGGAAAATCCTTATTATTTTTATTTAATAACAACTCAAATACAATGCTTTGATCTATAGATTGAGTATTAAGGCCATAGGTTCCTGGCAAATCAATTAACTGAACATTTGTTATTCTATCAATTCCAAAAAGTCCTATCTTTTTTTCAACAGTAACTCCTGGATAGTTACCAATTGTTTGTTTTAATCCAGTTAAAGTATTAAACACAGAAGACTTACCCGTGTTGGGATTACCTAGTAATGCAACTGAAATTGTCTTAACCATTTTACTTTATTAATTCTACTAAAACTTGACTTGCTGTAACAGAATCAATAGAGACATGTGATTCGTCAATTTTAAGATATATAGGACCTTTTTTAGAAGCTAAACCTATTATAGTAATTTCGTTTCCAGGAAGACAACCCATTTCCAAAAGAGTTAAGGGTATCTCTTCTGTTATCAGATCCTTTATAACAGCTTTATCTCCTTTATTTAATTTGTCTAAACTTATCAAAATTTTAGTAGTAAGGGGTACAAATTTAACAGATTAATTTAAAATTCTTTTTTTAAAATATATACATCATCTATTAGTTGATTCATAGACTCAGTATCTGTGCCATCATAGAATCCTCTAATTCTTCTTTTTGAATCAACTAAAACAAAATTTTCAGTATGAATCATATCATAAAATTTTGAACCTTCTATATCCTCAGCGACCAAGTATGACTTTCTAGCTAGATTATATATCTGCTTTTTATCACCAGTAACCATATTCCATTTAGAATCATCAACGCCTTTTTCTATAGAGTATTTCTTTAAAACACTAACCGAATCAATTTCTGGAGTTACAGTATGAGAAAGGAGAAGAACCTGATCATCATTAAGAAATTTTTCTTGAATTGTAATCATGTTATCTGTCATTATTGGACAAATCCCAGGGCATGTAGTAAAGAAGAAATCCGCAATATATATTTTACCATCATAAATTTTATTTGTAATAATTTTATTGTTCTGATTAGTCAATTCAAAATCAACAATCTTATGAAATCTTTTAACATGTTGAACCGTACTATCAACAAGCTGAAACTTAACCATGCTTGGTTGATAAATCGGTAATTTTTTCTCTGGACTTAATACATAATTAAACATTAAAATTGAAGCTATAGATATTGAAAGCATAGTAGCTACAAAAAGTCCATATTTTTTTAACATATATTTTTTTTAAAATGCTAAGGGTAAAGATAATTCAAGGAATTAAAAAAATATTAAATTTGCAGCAAAAATTAAATTATGTTTCCAGAGTTTTTTATAAAAGCAGTTCAATTATTACTGTCACTTTCAATATTAATTGTTCTACACGAACTAGGTCATTTTATTCCAGCTAAGTTATTTGGAACAAGAGTTGAAAAATTTTACTTGTTCTTTGATGTAAAATATTCTTTGTTTAAAAAGAAAATAGGCGAAACTGTTTATGGTATCGGTTGGCTTCCTCTTGGAGGATATGTTAAGATCTCTGGTATGATTGATGAAAGTTTTGATAAAGAACAAATGCAAAAACCTCCACAGCCATGGGAATTTAGATCAAAACCTGCATGGCAAAGACTAATTATAATGTTGGGAGGTGTAACAGTTAATTTGCTTCTTGGGTTCTTTATTTACATGATGGTCCTTTTTGTTTGGGGAAAAGAAACATTACCCCAAGAAAATATTCCACTCGGACTTGAACCATCTGCTTTAATTCAAGAAATTGGCTTCGAAAAAGGAGACAAAATAGTCAACGTAGATGGAAAGGTTTTAGATAACGTAATGCAAATAAATAGGATGCTTCTTCTTAGACCAGTTGAAAAAATTAAAGTAGAAAAATTAAATGGGAGCACTGAAGACATCATTGTCCCAGAAAATATTGGTAACGATATTTTTCAAAGTGGTCAAATAAATAGTTTTTTACCCCTCTTTAGTGCTACCCTAGATTCAGTGTTAAATGACTCCCCTGCGCTATATGCTGGGATACAAAGTGGAGATAGAATTCTGTCTATAAACAATGAGAGTATATACGATTATGGTTCTTTTATAAATTGGTTAGATAATAATGCAGATGATGTTATAGATGTTGTAGTTGAAAGAGGTGCATCTAATTATACTCTATCAATTGACAGAAATGATGATGGTACAATAGGTGTTTTGAAAAAAGATTCTAGAATTAAAACCATAAATAAAAAAGTAGGTCTAGTAGATAGCGTAAAACAAGGGTTTGATTATGGATACTGGCAACTATATGATTATATATCTGGCTTTTCTTTTGTATTCACTAAAAAAGGAGCACAACAATTAGGAGGATTTGGAACAATAGGTAATCTTTTCCCTGCGAAGTGGGACTGGAAAGGTTTCTGGGGTTCAACAGCACTTTTATCAATAATATTAGCCTTTATGAATGTTCTCCCTATTCCAGCTTTAGATGGAGGTCATGTTATGTTTCTTATATATGAAATAGTAACAGGTAAGAGGCCTAGTGATAAGTTTATGGAAGTATCTACAATGATTGGCTTCTTCTTATTAATTGCTGTCGTTTTATATGCAAATGGTAATGATTTATTTAGAGCATTTTCATGATAAAAAAAAGGCTAGATATTAAATACCTAGCCTCCTCATTCTAATAAATTGATTTATGTATTAGAAATTATATTTTAAACCAACTGAAATATTTCTACCCATTTCATAAATTCCAGCAGTTTTTAATCTTGATAAGTGATCATAATATTCTTTATCAAAAACATTACTTACTCTCCAAAATAGACTTAAATCATTATCCATAAACTCAGTTTTAAAGTTTCCAGAAAGATTTAGAATTGAGTATCCATCTGTTTCTTCTTCAAACATTGAAACTCTACTTTGATTTGCTTTAGCAATAAAGTCAATTTCAAATGAATAATTATTTCCAAAGTCAATATTAAAAACTTGGTTTAATGTTAATGGAGATATAAAAGGAAGTGCCTCTCCATCCCCAGACTCAGCAAAAACATACTCAAGAGAAGTGTAATAAGATAACCAGTCAATATCAGTGTTTCTGTTTACATGAATTTCACCACCATAAAGTTTAGCATCCTGTTGCATATAATCATATACTCTAAATCCATCTTCAAACATTCTTGATGGAGTAAGATATATGTAGTCACTAATATCATTATAAAATAGATCAAATGATATGATAGAGTTTTCATTATTTATTTGATATGAAAAATCAGTTTGAAGACTTTCCTCTGCTACTAAATTAGTGTTTCCCTTTTTGTATTGAAATGATCCATGATGTATACCATCAGCATATAATTCAATTAAATCAGGAGCTCTAAACCCAGAGCTTAAATTTATTCTTAAAGTTGAATTTTCATAATTTTTTTTATAACCAATAGATCCATTAAAATTTGAATAATCACTATTGTTAGAAGCTGTAGATATACTTCTAGTATCATATCTCACACCGATTAATGCTTGTGAAGAATCCGTTATGTCTAACTGACCTAAAGCAAACAAACCAAAATCTTTCTTCTCTGCATCTGGAATTAATTCTTCATGACCAAAGTTTTTATTTTCTTGGTTAATTAAACTCGTTCCAATAATAAGATTTAAGTCATCTGACTGAGGCATTGTTAGCTTAATATCAATTGAAGTAGTTTCAAGATCCATGTCAAGCTCTGCTTCACCTTCTTCATGACCTTCGTGATCATCATGACCTTCCTCTTCGTGATCTTCTTCTTCTTCTTCTTCATGACCTCCAAACTCTTTTCTTTCATTCAGCTGTCTACCTAGTGTGACATCTAGAGTATGATCATTACCCATATCAAAAGTATTTTGCCATGTTAAAGTAGTATGTTTTAACTCTTGATAATGATCCTCTTCTTCATGATCACCATGATCATCATGATCACCGTCTTCGTCATGGTCGTCATGACCTTCTTCCATATGTGGTATTCCAACTTCACTATCAGACATACTAAGTCTTAGATCTGATTTAAATTTTTCAGTTTGGTATGCAATTCCTGCTTTAAAATCATTCTGTTTAAACCAAGTGTTTTCTACCTCACCATTAGGTGATGAGTAATTTCCATTATCTGTAATATCAGCTCTAAACATCCAGCTAAATTTTCCTGAACTACCCTTTAAACCAAGGTTATTAGTAAGTCCACTATAATTTGAATTATAAATACCTGTGTAATCTACTATGGCACAACATTCGGACGTTAAATATTTTTCAGGTTCGATATAAAGTACTCCTCCCATCGCATCACTTCCATAAAGCACATACAAGGGACCTTTTACAACTTCAACTGAATTTACTCCAGAGCTACTTAAGCCAAGACCATGTTCTTCACCCCACTGTTGATTCTCTAATCTCAGTCCTTGGTTTAAAACAACAACTCTATTGGAGCTAAGGCCTCTAATTGAAGGTTTTCCAATTCCTGCACCTGTTGAAATTATTGATACACCCGGTAGCTTTGAAATTGAATTACTAATGTATTGTTTGATGATTGGGTTGATATCGTTAAAATTTAATTTGTCAACCTTTAATACTGACTTACCAAGAGTTTGACCAAATGGAAGTGTAAGCACTACCTCATCAAGCTGTACTAGATCATCATCAACTTGAGAGAACGTTATTTGAAAGACTAACAACAATATTGTTATTAGACTTATTTTAATTTTTTTATGCATTTTAATTTATTCTTTATATTATTTTTTATGATATTTTTTTTTAAACCCCCCAAAAATTCAGAGGGGGGTTGTTTTTTTACTTATCCTTTAACTACATATGCAATATGATCGTGATCGTCATGATCATCATGATCATCATGGTCATCATCTTTACCGCATGAAACAACAGCAAGTGTAGAAAAGACAAACATTAAGAGTAATAAATATTTTTTCATATTATTCTTTTTTTAAGGTTAGTAATTATTGTTTAATTCTATTGAATTAGCTTTCGAATAAACTAGATTACTACTGGTGGGCCTCTTAAAGAATAATTATAAAATTTTTGGTAAGTATGAAAAGATTTATGAAAAGTTAAATTTGTGAAGTCCTCAGATGATGAATTATCAAATACAAAATCATCTGTTAAATTAAAATCAATTGAATTAGTAATAAAGTTATCTACTACACAGTCATCAACTTTTTCATGAATATGTTGTTCAGAGTATGAACAAGCAAAATGAGAATCAGATAAAATATAGTGATGAATAGCCAAGACATTTGGCAAATTCAAAGTAATCAATAATACTATACTTGAAAATAATCTCATATAAAATTTACTACATCAAATATATGAAATTGATTAGATAAATGTAAAAAATATTTATATTTGCCGTCCATTCCTCCTTAGCTCAGTTGGTTAGAGCATCTGACTGTTAATCAGAGGGTCCTTGGTTCGAGTCCAAGAGGGGGAGCTACTTATAATGATAAAACGGTTACACTATAAAAGTATAACCGTTTTTTAATTAAGGGGGTTTTTTATTTTTTAAATAATTTTCTTTCTATGAACATATATGGAAAACTTAAAACCATACAACAAATACTTATTTGCATTGTTGTTAAATCAGTAACCATTTCAAGTAATGCTCCAGCTGAAGCCATAACAAGAGTAAATATTAACCAAGATTTAATTGACCAACCAAGAAATAGCTTTTCATAATATTTATTTTAAATAAGTTAGCTGAAGATTAAAAGCAACAATAAACAATTAGCCCACCAATAATCAACCCTTTAATAAAGGAAATCCACATACCTTGGTAGTTAGACATTCCACAAAGCTTTAATGTTTTTTCTACACATTTTTTATGCCACTCTATCATATAATTTGTTTTTTCATACAATTAAAGTACAAAATTTATGGAGTAATAGCATTGTTACTAATAACAATAGGAGTTTACTTCTATAGAATACGGAATAAAACTGTTGCCAAAAATGTATAAAAATAATAGCGGTTTGATGGCTAAAACGAAAGTAAGTAAATATCAAAAAGGTCTGTGTTTAACTAGATCTAAACAATTCGCTCAAGAAAATAGCACTTGCATTTGCAACATTTAAACTCTCTGCCATACTACTGCCTTTTCTAAATTGTGGAATAGCTAATTCACCGTTTAGATGATTAGATAAGTATGCTGAGATTCCATGTGATTCACTTCCAAAAATATAGGTGGCTTCTTTTGGAAGTTTAGCAGTGTATATAGAATCTCCTTTTGCAGTAGCTCCATAGATTGGCTTTTGTAATGCAGTTAAAGTAACTCCAAGATCTTCAACATAATAACATCTTACTCGAGTTATAGAGCCCATTGAAGCTTGAATTACTTTAGGATTATAACAATCTACTGTAGTCTTACTACAGATCAATTCAGAAAGTCCAAACCAATCACATAAACGAATAATTGTTCCAAGATTACCTGGATCACTAACGCCATCTAAAGCAATAGTTATTGGCTCAACTAATAATTTTTGAACTTCAGGAAGAATAAAAACACCTAGTACAGGACTTGGTGTTTTAAAATGAGTAATCTTTTTCATTTCCTCTAAACTCAATTTTTCTGCATCTGGATGGAAATTATCTTCAGTAGTAAATAAGTTTTGAAATGGCCAGCTTGAAGCTATCAATTCATTGACAACTTTTTTCCCTTCAACGACAAAAAGCTTATTCGAAATACGGTACTTTTTTTTGCTTAATTGAGTGATTAGTTTGCGTTGATTAGAAGAGAGCATAGTGTAACTAATTTTTAAATTCCGTTAGGTTTCCATCTAAATTTTCAAGATAAAATTTTTTAAGATTCCTTAACTCACCAAGTAATAAATTAGCTCTTTGATTGTATGTTAAAGGAGACCCCTCTTGATTAATTTTTTCATAAACAATCCAATATTTTTTTTCCAATTTGAATTCTAATTGTTCTGATTTATATGATATTAGAAACCTCCAGGAACAAGTTAAAAAAACATTCTGTCACCAAAAATTGTTATGACCTTTCACTGTTTGAACA
>ENA-OWNS01000982-OWNS01000982.1-marine-metagenome-genome-assembly--contig:-NODE-982-length-12158-cov-3.078388_pt1 | contig 12158 bp, 7 predicted proteins | sample MGYA00238137_ERZ651772 | MGnify/ENA primary metagenome ERZ651772 (study PRJEB26903, sample SAMN06264699) | marine metagenome | isolation source: Columbia River Estuary | place: USA:Columbia River Estuary... | reverse complement strand
GTATTGTGTTTTAAAGAACTAATGTGTTCTCGCTCAATATTAAGGTACATTTCCAGCGAATTGAATTCACCTGTTACTGATCGGATCGAACAATCACGGCTGCTGGATAGGTTGTAAGATGGCTCGTTTGAGAAGGCCAGCTAGAATGCCATCCTGTGATAAAACAGGACCGCGTCGTCAAGTGATGGCTGGTCGTAGATTAGCGATAGCGCGCATCTATGAGCCTCGCACACCTCTTCCAGGTGAATTCCATTCTATTCATGGTCATGTAGTCTTGCCTGAGCTCCCCTCCGATGGTGACTCATCGAACGAAAGCGAATCATCCGAAAATGACCATGATTGTACTGAAAACGACCAAGATTGTATTGCTTCAGAAATTAATGATGATATTAATAACAACGATGAAACAATGGATATCATCAATCATAATGATAATGTTGAAGAATCAACAAATGACGCAAATGTTGATAAAAATGTCAATGATCAAGATATTGTTGCAAATTCAGATGACAAGAATAGTGATGTTTCCAAGTGTGATGAAGAGGAGGAAAATGGAAGTAGCTCAGAGTCAAGCAGTGTGTCTGAATCTGTTTCCAAGTGTGATGAAGAGGAGGAAACTGGAAGTAGCCCAGAGTCAATCAATGGGTCTGAATCCAATGATGATACCCAACACTCAAAGAAGAAGAGTCCCAGCTACAATAATGTTCATCGATTTCCCTGCACCACTACAATGACACGTAATTTCAGTCTTCCCGAACTGAATAATCCTCCATCACCAAAATCAACTCCACCCTTCAATGCATGGATTGATAATCCACTTGTGAAAGTTCCAAAGATATTCTTATTTAGTAACAAACCCCGGAAAAATTACAACTCACCGATAAACTTATCACTTCGTGATAGATTATTGCACAACCTAAGTGATGACTTGAAGACCCTTCATATCAATGATGACACTGGAGGTTATGTTCAACGATCTACTGCACGTTCTATCCAGACAGGGGATTACAATGATGATGATCAACTCCCAGCTCAATCTAAGCTGTCTTGGGTAGTACCCCCACTTTTCAAGAGTGGACCCTGGATGAGTAAATGTGAATCCAAACATAGGGCTGCCATCGGTGACTGGCTGAATTCCTCCAACAATCTTCGTCCATTTAGCATGCAATGGCTAATTGAATCCACGATCCTGTTCCATAACCAAGTTCTCAGTGCTCCTAAGATATCACAGAATTCCATCTTCACTGAGTCTACATTTGAGCTTGCTACCAAATTCATCAATATATTCTATGATGATATAGAGCTCATTCAGTTGATCAAGGAAACCCGGAGTATGTATGTCTGGCATTGCAAGGATCTATTGGCTAACAAGGTGCTACTTAGAATAATTATGGCCCATTGCAATGATTCACCCTCCAAGAATGATGGGTCAGGGTTTGAACCTGACAAGTGGACACCGGCTATAAAAGGATCAAAGCTACAAGTATTGTGTCTTGTGTCCATGCATACTCAGGGACAAGGAATGCACAAGAAGCTGTCCTCCTTCCATATGAAGGGATTCACATGTTACTCTGACCAGGGCATGTCGGTCCCTTATACTTTAATTCATGCTTCCTACTGTGTTGGCGAATATTATGGAATCACAATTCCACAACGATTGTTTCAGATTTGTCAGCTGCTTCAATACTACAAGGACAAAAGGATGGTTTTGATGATCCATCTCCCAATTCTATGTCTTCCTGGGAATTACGAAAATGATCCTCTCTTCAAGTCATACACTTCCATTGGATTCAAGTTCAGCAGAGTAATTGACAAATATACTGTTAAAATGATTACCACTGAAGTCGAAATGGAAAAATTTGACCTCCGATCATGTTTTCTCAAGTACTACCAAGTCCATTTAGGTCTCAATCCAGAACTTGTTCAAGATGATCATTTAAATGGAGTGTCATTGAGAATGACTAAGTCATTTATATCATGTGTTAGGAGTTTCCTATCAGACTGGATAAATCATCCATACTCCAACGAGAATCTCAAACTAGCTGTCAATGAGATAGGGCCACTACATGAGAAGACTGCTCAAGAGATATTTGACCACATTGTCACCTGTGCTGGACACATTCTTCAGGTCGGAGCACTAACTACGGCCATGGTCAAGTTGACGAAAACCGATTTTTGTACATACAGATGCAAGGAGCTGTTGCTAGAAGTATTGCACAAGATTCAAGTTATAATAGTTGTAGCTGATTCATCTTATGATATACACCGGGGGGATAGAAACATGTGTGTACTGGCATGCATGAGGTGTGGCGAACATATTTCCAAGGAGCCAACAGACATTGGGACCCTTTTTTATGATGCAGCAGGTGATATAATGACTCACTATGGACTTAATACTTTCCACCAGGAACCAGTAGAAGAGGCAAAGTCATATCCACTACTGATGCATCAAAATTCTGATCAAAAACAAAGGACCTACGATAGTCATATTAACTCAAACGCATGTAACATTTGTGATTTTGGACTTAGTGCATGTCAGTCTGACGATGATTCTCGGTATCAAGATCTTGACACAAAGTTTGATGAAGACAAGAAAAACAAATATGCCAACATGATCAAAGAACGTGCTGCATTTGTTGGCGCTATGAAGATTGACTCCCAAAATGCCAACAACAATTCTGACATCAAGAAGAGTCATCTAGTATCATGTGCCATCCCCGAAGCATTGTTTGGTTTGGTAGGAGATCAGATGTGTCATCACAAGGAACAAGAGGAGTATCAGGACATCACAGGAGGTCATGACGCACGGATCCAATCCACTTGGCAAAATATGCCATTTGACGCACCAGATGACAGAGTACTGGATGAAAATGATACTCTCAAAGCTTTATTCAATTTCGCAGATGCAAGTCTTCAAAGAAATATGTCAATGATCTTGCATGCAATAGAGCGTGATGATAGAGAAGCCAACACTGATAAGCTGCTAGAGGTTCAACAATTGTTTCCCAAAACTTCACTTGATTACTTCATGGACAAGTCAACTACTGGATCGGGAAAAGGCTTATACCATGACTATGGTTCCAGATTAATGTTCTCTGTGGGTAGTTGAACATCAACAAAACACCGAATGATTGATGAGAAATGGCGTCATGAGAGGCCTGAGCAAATGATTATTGAAGAATTATTCACAGACGAATATTTCCAAGATCATCCTAGTTGGGAAGGTGTTGATTCGGATGAATGGTTTGGATATACTCAAGAGGATGAGGATGTTGCTGAGCAACAAGCCAAGTACAAAGCGCCTCCTTCGACACTCAAACATAATGAAGAATCAATGTTGATCAACGAGCACCTGAGATCTATCTGTTTGTCAAAGGTTAATGGGAAAAGACTATATTACTTCAGATGTAGGTTTGGTCAGAAGAGGAGTGACCCTCATTTCAAGTCCTATCATCGAGAATTATGCGCCAACCCAACATTTGAAGCAACACAATCAATGATCAAATTGATTTCTTATGAATTTTTGAAAGATATGGAAGTGGATCAATGGAAGGACCTGCCTCAACCGTTTAAGGACTTAATGAAGGATAGTGTCGCCAAAGCCAAGAGCCAATATATGAAGTCAATTCGCCTCCACAAACACAGCACCCATGGCAACATATATCAAGTAAGAATGAAGTCTTCCAACTCTAATGGTTCCGGGTCTCATGACAAATTAGTTTATTGCAACTATCGCCAAGTTACTGAAGATTTGTCACATGAACCATCCCTAATGGATCATATTGTGAGTGTGGCTAATGTTGGTTCCTTCCGTCATCTTCACTTTGGATATGGTTCAAAAAATAATGAAATTGTTGAACCAGAAGGAAGAATTACACGATCTCAGACCAATGCCAACAACCCAAAAGATCCTTTACCAACCATTTGGGATAATTGGTGGTATTCACGCAAAAACGAGCATCACTTGTGTGCCGAGGGATCTTGCGCTAATCTATGCATGAACCTTGGTCTGATTCCAATGGCTAATTTCATCAAGCACATTTCACTGATAAACAATGTTGAAACAATAATCAAGGAGATGGGACAAGAACAGAGTGGTCACAAGATGAAAAATCCACAAGGATCAAGGAATGGTCAATTTCATGATCCCATTCTGAAGTGTTTGTGGCTTCTACAACTCAAGTATCACATTGGGAGACAGTCCTTGGATACTTTGAATAGTTTCAGGACACCTACCTCCACTTTGAATGATCTTGAATGTATCACTCTACCTACGATACTATCATTAAAGTCAATTTCTTATGGTGAAGATGGTATCATGTGCAATCATGTTGTAGCATTTTGGTGTGGTCAAATTATTGATTTTGAACATGATAAATCGTATCCTTTGACCATTGACAATTTAAACTTTGCATGTGGATATGGTAGGAAGTTTGAGTGTGTAACGAAGGGGTTTAGCCTGCATATTCCATCAAAAACATGGAGTAAGTATTGTGGACAATATGTGTATCCATTAGTAGGTGCATCTGCTCGTCTTTATTCATCATACTCCTCTAAAAAAAGAAGAGAAAAGCAAGGTCAAGAAACAAATTGATCAAGAAACAAATGGTTGAAAATGAAACTGATGACAAGAAGGATAATGAAAAGAAACCTAGGAATTAATAATAAATGTAATTGATTGAAAGTTATTGAACTAGATTTTCAATATATTTGTTGTGAGTATTTTTATCAAGCTAATTCAAATTTTGAGATTAAGTGCAAACATTACAGAACCGCTTTTGTCGTCTATGTTCATGATCATTATCTATTTTCCCAGTGGGAAATACATCAATTGCTATGATATAGAGCTTAGTATCCTGAAATATTATATAATTCTTTTTTGTGAAATTATATTTTAATGCTCATTGTTTTCATTTAGATTTTCAATAAGATGGTCAAAATATTTCCCCCAATCACGATATGGAAGAGAACAAATGTATTGAAGTCTGCTTGTATTGTTCTCCACAAAATCTCTCTGAACATACAAAGCATGTCTTATGTATTTGACATCCACAATGAAAACAGAATCATCCAAGTCACCGAGTTTGAAACAGCAAATGAAATTTTGTTCTAGTTTCCTGTAGGGAAGCCAATCAGAAGATGCATGCACTATGACATATATTGTGTCATCCTTCAATTGCTCATCCGATATGTATTCTGCACTATATTCCAAGTCTCGAATTAAATGGGGTGTTGGAATTCCAACCGTGTCATATTTGAATATACCAACAATCATTGCTGGACATATGCACTCATTGTCAGCCAACCCTTCTTCTTCAAATTGAATCATACACCAATCATACCATTCATTTCCATGAGTGAACTCATTAGCACGAAATGTTACCGTGTCAGAACTAGTTGGGAGATGGGTCTTGTAACTAGTATATCCTGTGACTTGAAATGCTCCTGTCCATCCATTTTCTAATGAAAAGTCAGCAATTGCAACTTTCATCAGCTCAGAAACACCAATTCCTAGTTTTTGACGATCACCATGATGCCAATCAATGGTGACACTTCCTCGACCATAACGGTCCATTACTCCAAATATCATTTGATACTTGCCTCGAAGAGTAATGTTGTCTTGGTGCTGTACCTTCACATAGTCATAATCAAGAGCTGGTATAACACCATAATCATATGCATGCTGAAACACATGCTCTTCATAGAGTCTTTCAGCGAGTTGTTCTGCAAATGAACCAGGTCTTTGTTGTGTAGTTTTCGCTAAATTCTTCACAATCTCTTTTAGGAATCTTTCACCTGTGTCACCTTCAAAATTTGAAGCTGAACCAAATTTTTCAATGGAAAGGAGAAACTTTGCCAAGGCATGGAACTTGGGAATTTTCCACCCATGGGCAGTATTCCTGGGAAAACACTCTTTCAACAGTTTGAGCATTTCCACCAACATTATCTTTGCACCAGGCATTAAGCTTATCTTGATGGGTCCCTGCACCCATTTCAGAAATGACAACATCATCTTGATACAGCGCTGAAATCTTGCCATAGTAATGTTATTCCTCCGAAGTCCAGGGGTTAGTAGGGCTTTCCCCTTGGAGGTGTATGTTAATATTAACAATCCAAGTAGGTTGCCAACACACTCTTTTGCAGTTTTTTTGTACCATCCAGTAATCCATTCCGAACAGATGTCCTTGGGAAATCTTTCTCACTTTGCCTTCGACCAACATGACAAATCATTTGATGAAGAGTATCTAATGCATCCTTTTCTTTTGATTTGCTTTTATTTTCACCAACAATTTCACAAGCCACCTCAAACATGTATTTGAGGATTCCAGATCCAAGGACATGTAACATTTCTGATGGTGTAATGCCGAGATAACTGCAAAGGAGATCAGCCATTGGCACATCGCGGAGACAATTCTTGATATCTTTTTTTGAAATAGACTGTAGACCACCGGGAACAGCTCTGGCTTCTTCAATGTAATCAGGAGTGACTAGTACACACATTGGATCAGGATCATCAAGGTCTTCAAATGAACATGTGCAATCTCTGTATGGATGGTTTGTTTTCCCACTCCCATTGAAATGACCTACAAGATCATTGTGTCCTGAATTGTCACCAGTGATTATATGGAGCCAAACCTTAAGGTTGACCATTCTTCCCATAACCATTGTACGAATACCACCCTCTTGATTTATCAGGATTAGCTGTTTTGTGATTTGTCTGAGACAGTTGTGTTCATCTTGGAGTTTGACATGACTTGGTTCCCTATTTGATTTACCCTTGCCATATCCAAGATTGGGAACATATCCTAGAACCCTAGAAAATTCTTTCTTCCTGCGACAATTAATGTTGAAGAATGATGGCCATACAATAAATGGTGAACATGATAGGGAACCAAATAAATCCACATGGGTCTTGTCATAGAAAGCAATCAGAGGAACTGGAAAGGCATCTGGATCATTCTTACACCAATGAGATCTGGCGATTTCAAATTGATAGCCAGTGTGAACCTCATCATAATGGGTGATTTCAACAGTTGATTTTCCAGTAAATATGTCATAGTCCTTTGCAAAATTCTGTGGCTGCATTAAATTTTCATCATGAAGGATGGACAATATTCTTGCTTTGACATTGAACACTGCAACTGATGCATGTGAAGTGTTCATTGATACTGGAACTCTAACAATGGTTGGTTTGGATTCATGGAGATTGAAAACCTTTGTAAGCACTTTCAGTAAGGCTTTCCTACTATATAATGCACTCTCTGACATATTCATTCCATACCATGAATGTCGTTCTACCACTGCATTGATCTTGTCATGCAATGACAAATCAAGAGATCTGTGAGATCGAATCATGTGTTCCAGATCTATCTGATAGAGAATGATAGGAGGTAGTTTCACTCTATACTTCATTTGGTATTTATTTTCAAATGGGACAATGTTATTCAAGTACTGAATATCTTGATTCATAGTAATGTTGTTGTCAGGTTGAACATTGATGGAGCTATTGAATTCTATTTCTTCTTCAGCCTGTACATATTGACTGTAGTCAGGATTTGTGGAGTATTGAACTAACTTATGTATAGATGGTTTTTGATATAGGTGTGTGAATTGTTTGGTGGTCCCATCGGAATGAGGAGTATTCATGTCTTTCTGTATGGATTTTTTTCTTTGATGAAGGGTCTGTGTGAGGTGACTATCATTGTTGCACCGTTTTTTGTTCTGTTCTACATAATCAAAAGTATCACTCAATTTGACATCAGCAACTTCACATTGATTCATATGAACTGTTAGTGATCTGCCTTGAAGATAACTTCCTTTCTTGCATTTAGGACATGGTGTTCTTGCCTTATTGTTGGTATGTTTATACATTGTAGCAATGGTTTTCAGTAATTTGTGAATGTTATGAGAAAGTGATCTTGGAAAAGCTGGAAATTGAAAGATAAAGGAATAGACTTTGTCCTTTTCCATGTCCCAGAACGGATTTTATCAATCTCATAACTTTTTTCAATAAGGCTTCTAATATCAAATGTTATTGAACTCTTGCCATGGCGAAAAGTGGAATGACTACTGATTCCTATAGAGTGAATCATGAAAAATCAAGATAGGGCTGAATGCACTTTCGTTTGAGAAAGTTGAAGATTACTGGTTCCAGCATATAATATGATGCTATAGATGTGCCACATGATTGCATTTGTTATGCTACAAATCGAGAATTCCATTCCAAATTTTTCAGTTTCTTCTTTTCGAAATTGGATGTGACAGAAACATATATGCCTCGAAAAAAGTGCTAATAGAAGATGATATGAAAACGAGGTAGATTCTTGTTTTATATGTATTCCTACGCTATCATTTATAACTTAAAGTATGATAATACAATTTCTTGGCTTGGCGTTTGCTCCATAATTCAATTTCTCGGCCATGGGTTTTCATTTGAGCTAAATTGATTAATGATAATTCAATTTCTCGGCCATGGGTTTTCATTTGAGCTAAATTGATTAATGATAATTTAATGTGGAGGCTAGGCACTTTCACTGATAATCGCTATAGTAAAGTTAGAAGGGGCTGTTTTAAATAAAGTCAATCCGAAATTGCAGATGACACAATAATACATTAGTAATTCCTTCATATTAACTGTGTATTGGAGGGCTTTTTGTTCAAATTTTGAGAGAAAGGCTGATTCAACAGTTTCGGACAAAATTTATGTTTCTGTCCTCATCTTATTATGAATTCCCACATGTCTAATGTTTAATTTGGAGGGATAAATTTGCGAAAATTTATCTACATCCAGGTGTGTACCAATTCCTAGTTGATGAAAACATGTAGAGATCAAGTTGAATTTCGAATTTTGTGATCTGATGAACATAATGACATAGTGATTAGTTACAACATGATCATGACCCTACCATAATATCCAAAAACGATTTTTCATCAGATCATTGATGCCTACCAAAGTTCAGTCAAAAATGTCACCACCATCAAGATCAAACAAAAGAGAGTTCACTCAAGGACACCAAGAAATACAAGATCGTCATCTACGGACTGCCAAAAGAAGCAAACACGCTCGGCACAATGACAGAAACACTGCATCTTCAAATCAACGCAAGCAGAATGGCTCATCCTCTTCAAGTACCAAAACCGCTTCACCTTCAGGTAGTATTGCCCAAACCCATTTTCATAATCAGACTACTCCGAGTCCAACCAATGAGATGAGTAGGAAGACTTTTGAGGATGATGATGATTCAGGCTCAGATAACAGTGGAAACAATAGTGACATGTGTGATGATATCAGGGGTAATCCTGATTTTACATTTAATGTAGGTTCTACACAGCGTGAGAAACACTTGGAGAGGGAAAACAAGGCTTTGAAGGTTCGCATCTCTTTGATGTCAAAGAAGTCTGTTGGTAAGTCAAGGGGTAAAAACAAAACAAGGAGAAGGGAGGATATGAAGGAAGCTGATCTTTTGAATATCAATGCTATCAATACTTTTATGAGACTCAAAATGCACCCCCTGAACAAGCTGAAACAGAAAAACTGGTACAATTACAGTGATAATCCTCGAAGTTTGTGTCAGATGTTGCTTAGAGTTACATCAACTCCTTCTGAGTTGACAACTCAGCAGTTTTGGGAAATGGAAGCAGCCCCAGCAGCAAATGATAGGTGGTGTGCTATGGCATCCAACTACAAAGAAGACATGAAGAGACAGCTTTTGGGTGAGTCACATTTAAAATGGTTACATGATACATGAACATATTAGTGCTAAATCCTTCTTGATTTTATACTTTCAATTGCAGGAGATATGAAAGCGGGTGTGCATCCAAAACTATCATCAGATGGACATCTTTTCAGCAAGATTGTAAACCGGAACGAAGAAGATGTAATTCCTACATATGAGGAAATGGAGGGATTTCTCAGATTTCTTGATAAGTATGTTTCCGGTGTTGTTGGAAGAAGAGAATTGAACAAATTTTATCGAATGCATCCGGGTCTTACTCTTCTAGACAGATTGACTGACAGTGATATTGCCTACGCCTTTCTTGTCTTTGAGAATGGTCATGAAATTTGGGCTGAGGATGAACAAGTTCGAAGGATGAATGCAGCTGAGAAGGAAAGCTACAACAAGACGAAGATCCAAAAATATCATGTCAAGAAGGGAACCAGGCTCAAGGTTTTCATGGATGGATGGTTGGATGAGGGCAGAGTGTATTATGAAGTGGTGAAGACATGTATCAATAATCTTCGTCGTGATAGTGACTTTTGGAATGAGTTGATCGTGCACTGGAAGAAATATGTAAGGAAGAATCACAAATGTGCCTATGAGAAGAAGGAAGGAAGTTTGATAGCAAATGATGTAGAGGATGATAGTGGTGAAATTGAAGAGGCTGTGTTGTTTGAAATACACGGTGGAGTACTTCCTCTACCAGGTGTAGGTGGATATGAGGAGTACTAGGAGTTTGAAAGTGTTCTAAAATGAAAATGTAGGAAGTAAACAAGCGAACCATACTAAAGAAATTTATCAATTACAAAAATTTACCCAGTCAAATGTGCTTAGGGTTACTGTCACAATTGAAATATAACCCTAATTTAGGTTGATATAATACACATATAATGTGTATGACGAATTTTCAAGGTGTTAATCACATTGAACACCTTGTGATTGACCTTATGATTGTGTATAACAGATCATTTAATATGATATCAGATTATAAAATGTGTGTAACGGACTACCTATGGGAATATAAAGTGTTTTATGGGACATATAATTAAGATTTACAAGTTTATAATGTTGTATTACATCATATATTATTTGACTTCATAACTTTACTATTTTGATAATCAAGATATATAATATGATATCAGATTGAAAATTGTGTGTAAGGGACGACCTACTGGAATATAAAATGAGTTATGGGACATAATACTTTGTTTGACATCTTTACAAAGATGTATTACATAATATATTTTTTGAATTATCGACCTAATAATGTTGAATATCAACTTTTATAATATGATAACACATTGTAAATTATGTGTAAGGGACGACCTATGGGAATAAAAATTGTGTTGTGGGACATATAACTCTGACTTACATGTTTCTAAAGTTGAATTTCATAATAAATACTTTGATTTATGAAAACTTCATTTTTGTGAATCAAATTATATATTATGATATCAGATTGTAAAATTTGTGTAAGGGACAACCTATGGGAATGTAAATTGTGTTATGGGACATATGACTCTGTTTAACATATTTCATATGTTGTATTACATCATATAAATTTTGAAATAACAACCTTAGGATTTCGATAATCAAATTTTATAATATGATATCAGATTGTAAAATCTGTGTAAGGGACGACCTATGGGAATATATAATTTGTGATGGGACATATGACTCTGAGTTACAACTTTTAAATGTTGTATTACATCTTGTATTTTTTGAATTAGTGACTTTATCATTTTGATAATCAAATTTTAAAATATGATATCACATTCTAAAATCTGTGTAAGGGACGACCTATGGGAATATAAAAATTGATATGGGACATATGACTCTGATTTACAACTTTGCAATGTTGTCTTTCACCATAAATATTTTGACTCAATGATCTTACAATTTTGTGAATCAAATTTTGTAAGATGATATCAGATTTTAAAATCTGTGTAAGGGACGACCTATGGGATTAAAACCATTTTTATGGGACATAAAAATTTGAATTTCATCTTTGAAATTTTGTATTTCAAAAATAAAATAAATATAACATATTATCTTTTTTGATATGAGTCATATATTTTCTATAACGGGACATATATGACCCAAATATCACCTTGAAAATGCTGTGTTTCATATTAAAATATTTTTTATGGGACATATTATGTTGTATATCAACAAATCAATATGTCATATGGGACTTTTAAATATGGATCTAAAAATTAAAAAAGTTGAAATTTCACCTTGAATAAGGTGATAGCGAAATATTACAATTTGTAATACACTCGACCTATGGGACATGTATGGATGATATTCTATGTCCCATAATGGGACATCGGAGGGTTTCTGATGTAAGATTGTTTTATGTTGTTCATATATTGAACTTCAGAGATTACAATTTGTATCTCGATGCTTGTTTTGCAAACATTGTAGCAGGGATTTTTC
>ENA-OWNS01000980-OWNS01000980.1-marine-metagenome-genome-assembly--contig:-NODE-980-length-12184-cov-3.531346_pt1 | contig 12184 bp, 13 predicted proteins | sample MGYA00238137_ERZ651772 | MGnify/ENA primary metagenome ERZ651772 (study PRJEB26903, sample SAMN06264699) | marine metagenome | isolation source: Columbia River Estuary | place: USA:Columbia River Estuary... | reverse complement strand
TACTACAAAAAAACTAAAATGAAATGCCAAGATCAGTAAATTCAGTAGCTAAAAGAGCTAGAAGGAAAAAAGTACTTAAACAAGCAAAAGGTTACTTCGGACGTCGTAAGAATGTTTGGACAGTAGCTAAAAACGCAGTTGATAAAGCGATGCAATATTCGTACAGAGACCGTAGAAACAAAAAACGAACATTCCGTGCGCTATGGATCATGCGTATCAATGCTGGAGCAAGACTACATGGTATGTCTTACTCACAATTTATGGGTAAATTGAAGTCTAACAATATTGAACTTAACAGAAAAGTTTTAGCAGACCTAGCCATGAATGACCCAGAAACGTTTAAAGAAATAGTTAATAAAATAAAATAAGGCTGAGTTAATTAGCCTAAACATAATTTTTCGCTTAAAATCCGATTCATCAAGAATCGGATTTTTTTATGCTTATACTTTGTAATGATGATAGATCAAACTACTAATACTATAATTTTACAAAACCTTGCTCATTTTTTAAATATTATTCAAATAATTGATTATGAATACTATAAAGTTTCAAAATTTAATATTTTAATTTAAATTTGATTAAAGAAGTGTTTTGACTTAGAACCGTTGTATAATAAAATGAGTCAAGAATAGTCCTAAGAAAATCTTTAGTTTAACTTAATAATAAACATAACTTCATGAAAAAACTAAATAACATTATTCCATTCATCGCGATATTATTGAGTAATCTTATTGGCTTCTCTCAAGAACAAGTGACCATTACAGAAGAAAAAAAAACCACTCTTAATTTACCTAAAGATTATTCAAAAACTCTCAATTTATTTATTTTTCCAAAAGAAAATCAAGATAAATTAGAACAAACAAAAAGGGATATTGAAATTGTTGCAAGTACTCCCGTGATGGCCATATGTGGTGATCTCGCTAATGAAAAAGAAAGAGCAGGACTACTAACCACGATTTTTAATAGTTATGACGCGCTCGATATTCTCGTAACTAATACGGGTGGACCGCCTTCGGGAACCTTTGAAAGTTTGTCAATGACAGATTGGGATAACACATACAATTTATTACTTGCAAGTACAGTCTCATTAATTAAATCAGCACTTCCTGGCATGAAACATCAACGTTGGGGAAGGATTATTGCCATTACATCTCAAGCAGTGAAACAACCTGTTGCTAATTTAATATTATCTAACTCTGTTCGAGCTTCAGTAGCTGGTTTAATAAAGACCTTAGCAAGTGAATTGGGTGAATATGATATAACAGTGAACAATGTCATGCCTGGCTACACAAAAACAAATCGGTTGTTATCACTAATAAAAAAAACACCTTCCTTTGCATCTGCAATTGATGAAATTCCTTTAAAACGGTTTGGAAATCCTGATGAATTTGCTGCTGCTGTTACCTTTTTAGCAAGCGAAAGAGCAAGTTACATTACCGGAACATCTTTGGCAGTTGACGGTGGTTGGATAAAAAATATATTATAACAATGTCTATTGACTTATCAGGCTTAAACATACTCCTTACAGGAGCTTCGCAAGGTATTGGAAAGACTACAGCCAATTATTTAATGACGATGGGTGCTAGAGTTGCTATTCATTATAATCACAATAAAACAGCTGCGGAAGAGTTAGCAAAAAAGCATAAAACAACAAACTCAAAAATATTTAAAGCAGATTTAAACAATATATCTGAGGTCACTGCACTATTTAAAGAGGTAAAAAAAGAATTTGGTGTTATTAATGTAATCATTTTAAATGCTGGTATCGCAATTTCTCATCCAATTGAGAAAACTTCTGAGAATTGGTTTGAAATATGGAAAAAAACTATGGCTGTAAATTTAGATGCAGCTGGATTACTTACAAAACTTGGAATTGAGCATTTTAAAGTACAGCAAGGAGGCCGTTTTATTTATATTGGGAGTAGAGCAGCATTTAGAGGTGAAACTGAAGACTATTTAGCATATGCAGCGTCCAAAGGAGGATTAACCTCATTGGCGAGAAGTGTTGCACGATCTTTTGGAAAAGAGAATATCAAATCTTTTGTAATTGCTCCCGGATTTACCAAAACACAAATGGCAGACGCATTCATTGAAAAATATGGCAAAGAAAGAATTCTTAGTGAAATTTCGTTAAAAGAATTAACTAAACCATCTGATATAGCACCACTAATTGCTTTTATTTCTAGTGGTCTGATGGATCATGCCACAGGAGCGACAATTGACATTAATGCAGGAAGTCACATTAGATAAACGCACTGCCTTTAATCAGATAAAAAGTCATCTTGTAAGTCTTTATTGACCTTTGGAGGCCATAAAATCATAGATAGTTTTAGATATTTTTGCTAATTGTTCTGTCCCTTTTTCAAAATTCTTCAAATTTTTTGATAATAGGATAAGAGTATAAGCACCACCGTTAGGAAGATAAATAATTGCGGCATCATGATGAACCCCAGTTATGGCACCAGTTTTATGAGCAATATCGACATGATGTGGTAAATATTTAGGTATCATATCATTCCATTTTTGTTGCTTCAATATTGAAATCATAGCATCACATTCCTTTGATCCTAAAAAAGATTGCAAAGCAAGACCTTTCATTATAACATTGAGATCTTTAGCTGTTGTCGTATTGCTTAATCCTTTATCAAAAGCTTTTTGATCCTCAACACCACGTAAAATAGTCATATTTGTTGTTCCAAAACTTCTCATAGTCTCATTTACTTTTTTTGCAGATACTAATTCTATAAGAATGTTTGTAGCCAGATTACTACTCACAGTAATCATGGCTATTATCAATTCATGAATTGTCAATGTATTGTCAATGTACTTATAAACAATATCATCACTATCATCATGAATATTTAATTGATAGGAACTGCCATCGACAATACTTGTGAATTGATTAGATATTTTAATAGAATCTTGTAGACTTAAATCTCCCGCACGTTGTTGCTTATAAAGCTCAATCATTACAGGTACTTTCATGGTACTTGCAGCATGAAAAACGTCATTAACATTAATGAATAATGGTGGTGTTTCAAGTGATAAATCAGTAAAGGCTAGAGCTATGTCACCTTCAATAGTTGATAACTGATGATGGATTGAAATCTCTAATTCTTCGAAAGAATTACTTTTATCTTTTTTGCAAGAAACCACTATCAATAGTGAAATTAGTAAAAGGTTTATTCTCATAATTTGTAACATATTTAGCGTTGATGTAGAAACACTAATTTAAGTATAAATAAAACTAATTAATAAAATGTCAATGATAATTCTTAGATGGTTAACTTTAAACTAATTTATAAGTCTTATTATGAAACACATCTTTGTAAAAATTCAATTCCTGATTATTATCTGTTCCACCTTAACGTTGCTCGGCCAAGACTTTAAGTCCTTAACATATAGAAGTGTGGGACCTGAAAGAGGAGGACGTGTAACGACCGTTACTGGAACTGCCGAAGAGCCTGGTACTTTTTATTTAGGAGCCTCAGGTGGAGGTGTATGGAAAACTAAAGATTATGGAACAACTTGGAATAATATTTCAGATGGTTATTTTAAAACACCGTCAATTGGAGCAATTGAAGTAGCTTCTAACGACCCTAATATTATATATGTTGGAACGGGTTCAGATGGTTTAAGAAGCAATGTGATTAGCGGTAAAGGGATGTATAAGTCCATCGACGCGGGAAAAACTTGGGAACAGATTGGATTAAAAGAAGTAGGGCAAATTGGTGCGGTAGAAATTGATCCTACAAATCATAATATCGTTTGGGTAGCTGCCATAGGAAATGCTTTTAAAGCCAATTCTGAAAGAGGTATTTACAAAACAATAGATGGTGGTAAAAGTTGGGAAAAGGTATTGTACGTTTCAGAGGTAGTAGGTTTTTCGGATTTAGAATTATTACCTGGAAATCCAAATGTTGTTTATGCAGCAGCTTGGAAGGCTGAACGAAAACCTTGGACCATTATTTCAGGAGGTACAAACGAAGAAGGTGGATTATACAAATCCATTAATGGCGGAAAAGATTGGACCAAATTAAAAGAGGGCTTACCCAATGGATTAATTGGTAAAATTGATTTAGCTGTTTCAGCGGTTGATTCTAGTATTTTATATGCAGTAATTGAAGCTCCTAATCAAGAAGGAGGGCTTTATAAATCCATAAATCAAGGTAAATCATTTAAACAAGTATCTGACAATAAAGGTTTGGTTAATAGACCATTTTATTACACAAATATTGAGCTAGACCCTACCAATCCTGATATTGTTTATTCAAATGCTAATCCACTATTAAAATCAATTGATGGTGGAAAATCCTTCAAACGAATGAGTGTTCCACACGGTGATAATCATGACATATGGGTCAATCCAAATAATCCAAATTTATTAATTCAAGCTAATGATGGCGGTGCAAATGTTAGCCACAATGGAGGTGAAACATGGTCTTCACAATTTAATCAACCAACAGCAGAGTTGTATACTCTAGAAATAGATGATCAATATCCGTATTGGCTATATTCGGGACAACAAGATAATTCTTCAACCATCGCCGTACCAAGTTATCCGCCAACTTCAATTCAAAAAGCGGGTATTGGTTGGGTTATAAATACGGGTGGTTGTGAAACTGGACCAGCGGTTCCAAAACCAGGAAATCACAACATCGTTTATGCCAATTGCAAAGGTCGGTTTGGTGTATTTAATAAGCTTACTGGAATTGAAAAAGGATATTACGTAGGTGCTTCTAACATATACGGTCATAATCCCAAAGATTTAAAATATCGATTTCAGCGTGTCGCACCTATTCACGTCTCACCGCATGATCCAAACGTTATATACCATGGTTCACAATACCTTCACAAGACAGAAACAGATGGTTTTTCTTGGGAAACAATTTCTCCAGATTTAACTGCTTTTGAAGAAGACAAACAAGTGAATTCAGGAAGTCCAATCACACGGGATATTACTGGTGAAGAATATTACAGTACGCTTTATGCTATTAAGGAATCTACGCTTCAAAAGGGGCTCATATGGACGGGATCCAATGATGGTGTCATTTCACTCACTAAAGATGGAGGCAAGACTTGGAACAATGTGACACCATCTGCACTTCCTAAAGGTGGGCGTGTAGAATCTATTGAACCTTCAAAATATAATCCAGCAAAGGCCTATATAGCAGTTGAGAGGCATTTTTTAGGGGATTCGAAGCCTTATCTCTATAAAACAACAGATTTTGGTAAATCTTGGGAGTTTATTTCCAAAGTCGAAAATGGTATTCCAAATGATCATTTCACAAGAGTATTAAGAGAAGATCCTGTTAGAAAAGGTTTATTGTATGCAGGAACTGAATATGGTGTTTTTATCTCTTTTGATGATGGCGAATCTTGGAAAAAGTTTCAACAAAATTTACCAATTACACCAATCACCGATCTCAAAATATTTAGAGGAGATCTCATTCTTAGCACGATGGGAAGAGGATTTTGGATACTAGATAACATAACTTCATTGAGACAAAAGGACATAAATAATCTTGACAAAAAACCACATTTATTTAAGCCTGATAACACCATTCGTTATAGATTTCCCAATGTTCGCAACTCATTTCCAAAATATCCAAGAACCAGTGTCATAATGGATTATTTTATTCCCAATGGAAAAAAAGAAGGAATACAATTAGATATTTTTAACTCGGAAAATAAATTGATCGCGACTGTAGTAAGCGATACAACGATGCTCTCCTCTCATGTAGAAGAAGTAGAGGACATGAATTTAAGTCAAACATTCCGTTATGTTGATCCTAAATTAGAGAATACACCTGGTTTTCATCGTTTTTCATGGAATCTTAGACAAAAAGGTGCTTGGGCAAGTAATGTGAAAAGACGTTTTAAAAATGGTCCGTTGGTTCCTCCAGGAAATTACACAGCGCGATTAACGGCTCATGATCAAGTTCTTGAACAGTCTTTTGAAATTATCATGGATCCAAGAATTTTAGATGAAGGCATCACGAAGGACGATGTAATAGAGCAGCTAGAATTTCAAAATAAAGTAATAGCATTATTATCGGAAGTTCGATTATTTGAATCAAAACTTTCAAAAGAACAAGACAAATTAAAGGGGAAAAAATCTAAAAATAAAATTGCAAAATTTAATGACATACAAGTATTACTGAAACAACTGAATAACGAAAAAGGAGCTTACCCTCAACAAATGCTTATATCACAAATTTCATATTTGCTAAATATGGTGAGTAGAGCAGACCAACTACCGGGTAAAGACGCGACTGATAGGCTTGTAGAGCTTGAGAATGAATGGAAAAATATTTATTCATCATATTCAAAATAAATGTCTCAATCCTCTTCAAAGTTATTGATTGTATTAGCCTTTTTTTCAATTTATGTGATTTGGGGCTCTACGTATTTACTCAATAAAATTGCTGTTGGGGAATTACCCCCTTTTATGCTTGCCTCAGTACGCTTTTTATCTGCAGGACTACTCATATTTTTAATTGCAAAAGCACTCAAAATACCTTTAGCAATTAATAAAAAACAAATACTAAATACTGCAATCGCTGGTTTTTTGTTTTTAACATTTGGTAACGGAGTCATTGTTTGGGCTCTTCGATATGTCGATAGTGGTTTTGCTGCTCTAGAAATCTCAGCACAGCCACTTGTAATTTTACTTTTAATGCGAATACATCAAAAAAAACCAATAAAATTGATGTCCATGATTGGAGTTCTTTTGGGTATCATAGGCATCTATTTGTTAATTAGTCAAAAACAAGTCATGGATCAAGAAAATTCACTGTTAGGCGCCTTTATGATATTTCTTTGTATGCTTAGTTGGGCTTATGGCAGCTTATTTGTAGCAAAAGCAGATTTACCATCAAATTTTTTCATTAATACGGGTTACCAAATGTTTATCGGTGGATGTTTTCTGTGCATTGCTAGTGTTGCTTTTGGTGAGTCTTGGACGTTTCCCGGTGTTTGGAGTACCGATGTCAAAATATCAATGCTTTTGCTTGTTGTATTTGGCAGTATTGTGGCTTTTACGTCCTTTAACTACTTGTTAAAAATAGTCTCTCCTGAAAAAGTAGCCACCTCAACCTACGTCAATCCAATAGTGGCGCTTATTTTAGGATGGTTCATTTTAAATGAACGTATTACGATGCAATCATGTATTGCAGCAATGATATTGCTAACAGGTGTTTATTTTATTAACACAAAAAAAACATTAACCGTTTTTAAACGATTTAAAAAATAAATAATAAGTATCTATATTCGTATCATGAAAAGAATTCCTCATAAATTTAGAATGGTTGTCTTTGTCTTTTTCATGACAATTTTTATTGGTCTTGCATTATCCGGTCTTTTACTCTTTAGAGAAGTTGGTCTTGCACATAACTTTTTAAGCCTATGGCTTGATCGTTTTACAACAATGTGGTTGACGGTCGTTCCCGTCGTAATAGTCGTTATTCCAATTGTGAATTTTGTAACTAACAAAGTCGTCGCAGACAAATAAAACTCACTGAAATTTATTATTTACGTTTAAATTTAAATGATTACTCGAGGTAAAGCATTTGACCAACTTTTAAAACAGATGAACTTTTTATATTGTTGGTAATACAAATTGATCGAATAGAAATATTATTTCGTCGAGAAATATGAGAAAGTGTATCTCCAGATTGGACAATGTAGAGTGTTTTTTCTTTTTTCAAACTAGCCAAAGCTTCAGATTCACTTAATAAAAGTTCGAGCTTCGTTGTTTGTCTAGGACTGTGCAAATAGGGCTTTGTCCATTTCTTAGTAACCCAGATTTCGGAGGCTCTAATTTTATTTGAATCATCAATTACAAACAAATATTCTGGATTTATAGCAACTCCTTTGTAACTCATTGTGTAATGTAAATGGCTACCTCTTGCATTACCTGTTGCGCCACCACGTCCCAAAACTTCTCCACCAACAACAGTATCATTTGCCCTTACACGAATGGATGACAAATGCGCATAAGAAGTTTCCATACCATTAAAATGCCTCACAATAACTAATTTACCGTGACCTGGATTATATTTTGCAAAACGTACAATACCATCAAGGACAGATACGACATCATCACCTGTGATTAAGTCAATATCAATACCAGAGTGTGCTCTTCGCCATCGCCAACCATATCTGGACGTAATAACTTTCTTTTTTAAAATAGGTGAGTGGTATACACTATCGGAAAATGTTATTTGAAACGGAAATGTAACAGTCTCATTGTCGTATGGATTATAGGTGTTTGTGTTCCAAAAAGATCTTTTGATATCTGAAGTGTTACCGTAATTCAGGTCAATGTCATGCGTAAAGACGTCAAAAGACTGCGATACATTTAGTAAGGAGGATACAATCTGTCCGCGTGCCGACTCCGACATACATAAAAGAAACACCACCATTATTTGTACTCTTAACAACACTTGTATACCAGACTGGGAATAAATAGTTTAATTTAATTATTAAAGGGATTGCGAATTTATAAAAAAAATATGGTTCATAAAAAAGTGGATGTTTTACACTATTCAAACTCAATAAAAACAGACACTATTGAACATGAAAGTGTTAGAACAGATTTCTTAGTTTATAAAAAAATGAACCATTTCTATATAAACACTGCGTATCTTTGCCAAAATAATTACAGTGATTGCTAACAGGAAATCTCAAGATGCTATTTTAAAAAAACTTCATATTGCTCGCTTAAATACGATGCAAGAGGAAGCACAACTAGCCATACCCTCAGTTAAAAACACCATGCTTTTATCACCCACTGGTACTGGTAAAACTATTGCTTATCTGTTGCCAACGATTGGCCTTCTCGATGCCTCTTGTAAGAATGTACAATTGCTAATTTTGGTTCCTTCAAGAGAATTAGCTATTCAAATTGAGCAAGTAATTAGAAACATGGGGGCAGGATATAAGGTAAATGTTGTCTATGGAGGCAGACCTTTCTCTAAAGATAAATTAGATTTAAAAAGTGCACCAGCTATCCTAGTGGGAACACCAGGTCGTATTGCCGATCATCTTAGGCGCAAAACGTTTTCTGTTGAAAACATCGTGACATTGGTTTTAGATGAATTTGATAAATCTTTAGAAATTGGTTTTGAGTCTGAAATGTCTGATATTTTTAATCATTTACCGAATATCGATAGACGTGTTCTTACCTCGGCAACAAAAAATATAAAAATTCCTTCTTTTGTTGGCCTCAAGGATGAAGTTGTTATCGACCATCTTAATCAGGAACAGTCAAAATTACTGATTAAAAAAGTCATTTCAGAAGATAAAAATAAGCTTCAAGCACTATTAAATTTGGTACATCATGTTGGAAAGAAACCTGGTATTATATTTTGTAATTTTAAAAACAGTATTGAATACGTAAGCGATTATTTAACAAATAATAACATACAACATGGATGTTTTCATGGCGGTATGGAGCAAATTGAACGTGAACGTGTTCTTATTAAATTTAGAAATGGAACCTATCAACTAATCATTGCTACGGATCTTGCCTCTAGAGGCTTAGACATTCCTGAACTTCAATATATTATTCATTACCAACTGCCATTAAAGTTGGAGGAATTTACTCATAGGAATGGCCGAACTGCACGTATGAACAACACAGGAACAGCGTTCGTTCTACAATGGAAAAATGAGTATCTACCAGAATTCATTAAAACACCACTCATTCAAAAATTAAGTAAATCATTTCAAGACCTTTCAAGTCCTTGGGTCACGTTATTTATTTCTGGAGGACGAAAAGATAAAATATCCAAAGGAGATATTGCTGGTTTATTTTTAAAGAAGGGGCTACTAAATTCTGACGACATAGGAATCATTGAACTTAAAAATGATTGTGCGTTTATTGCTGTTTCAAAATCAAAATTCACAACTATTTTAGATAATTTAAATAACACCCGATTAAAAAAGAAAAAAATAAGAATTTTTAAAATTTAAGAGTATTATCATTCATAATCCAGTCATGAAAACAGCTATATGTTGATACACGATAATTTTATTAGTTTTAATTAAAGGAAATAAATATATTTGAATCTCAATAAAAACAGTAAATCTTTACATTTAGTACAATGGCAAAATCTCAACAAACTTTTAACAAGAGTGAAAAAGAAAAAAAACGTTTAAAAAAACGTGAGGATAAGCGAAAAAAAATGGAGGCTCGTAAATTGGAAAAATCAGAAAATGGAAGTAAAGGTATTGAATTTGCTTACGTTGATCATAATGGTAATTTGACTGATACTCCACCAGATCCAACACTTAAAGTAAAAGTTAAAGCAAAAAATATAGAAATTAGTATACCTAAGACTCTAGACAGTGATAGAGAAGCTTTTGATCCGGTTAGAACCGGCAAGGTTTCCTTTTTTGACACTTCAAAAGGATTTGGCTTTATCCTAGATGCTGAGGATCAAGAAAAATATTTTACACATGTTAGTGGATTAATTGATGAAATTGCGGAAAATGATAAAGTCACATTCGAACTTCAAAAGGGTCTAAAAGGTCTTAATGCAGTAAAAGTTAAACTGGTTAAGTAGTATTATTCAATAATTTTATCAAAGTTCAAATAAGTCATTTTATAAATGAACTTATTAATTACATTCACCTTATCGTTTTTTTTCACGTTTACACAGAATACAGACCGATTATCGTTAAAATATTACGTTGATACTATTTTTAGTGTTAAACGTTATGAGTTCTCTAATTTAGTGAGGTAAAAAATCATTGCCCCATGAAGTTTTTCTTAAAGTATTTTTTAGTTCTTAGTTCATTTTTCTTCTTTTCTAATATTTCTGCTCAAAATTTAAATTACTTGAATAGAAATCCCATATACGATTATTCTGAAGTTAATTTAAACCATACGGATACCGTTCCAGGCTTTGAAAGGGCTATCAATAAACTAAAAATAATGGGGACAATCTATGAAAATGATGGTATAACACCTGCTAAAAATATTCTCATATATATTGAACAAGCTGATGAAGATGGTAATTATGCGATTAAAACTAATAAAGGCAAACGTTACATGAAACATCGTGCATGGGTCAAAACAAATGATAATGGTGTTTATGTGTTTTTCACTTTCATACCTGGCGCTGCAATAGACCCAATAACTTTTCCTAAACGAAGAGGTTTAAAAAAAATATATCCGGTAGTGAAAGAAATTAATAAGCCAGAATACAACCTTGACGCACTTTTGTTTAATGACGATCCAAAACTCACCAAAACCTGTAAAAAAAGGCTCAAAAGAAAAGGGATAGATTGTATTCTCACTCCAAGTAAAATTGGAGATTTACGAGTTGTTGAAAAAAATTACATCCTTGAAGATTTCAGGTCAGCATCTAAATAATGGTTAGTGCATAACTTTCAGGTTTTTTAATATTTACCTTTACTCAATAGTCCCATTTAGAATTTTATAATCATAAAATTATCCTAAAACTTTCAAAAACCTAAAGGTTTTGCGACGTAATCGTTAATTTAACTTAATCAAATTTTACTAAATTGACTTTTGCTCTTATTTATAGTATTATTAGTTTTTCTATTCAAACGAATACAGCTACAATATTTGATTTTAAAGACCAACAGGATTTATCAAATTGGTTTGTTGTCAATGACGGTGTTATGGGAGGGTATTCAGAAGGAAGTATTAGCCTTAACGATGACAACAATGGTTTGTTTAAAGGTTATGTAACAACACGCAACAATGGCGGTTTTTCATCAATACGATATCAGTTTAAACAAAAAGAAATATCCAAATTCAATAATGTGTCTATTAAGGTCCGTGGTGATGGAAATACTTACCAACTTAGAATAAAAAATCGATCTAATACGAGAGTTTCTTATATACAATACTTCGAGACATCGAAAGAATGGGAAACTATTACGATACCAATCAATACCTTTTATGCAAGTTTTAGGGGTTATAGATTGGATGTTTCTAATTTTTCAGGTTCAGGAATTGAAGAAATTGCAATTCTCATTGGGAATAAAAAAAATGAAAATTTTGCTCTTGAAATAGAGCGTATATGGTTAGAATAATAAATTTAAAAATTACTTATGGAATATGTTACTATAGTTTTGCACTGTATTGTAAGTCTAAGCATTTTAAATGTTTGGTTAATTAGGAAGAATAAAGCTACCCAATGGCGTG
>ENA-OWNS01000976-OWNS01000976.1-marine-metagenome-genome-assembly--contig:-NODE-976-length-12209-cov-2.843637_pt1 | contig 12209 bp, 10 predicted proteins | sample MGYA00238137_ERZ651772 | MGnify/ENA primary metagenome ERZ651772 (study PRJEB26903, sample SAMN06264699) | marine metagenome | isolation source: Columbia River Estuary | place: USA:Columbia River Estuary... | reverse complement strand
ACATGGACAAGACCGCAAATGAAGCATGTTGTGTATGTGGAGGAGGTGTTACAAATTCATCTCCAAGTACTGCGCCAAGCAACATTCCAAGTGCATTCATCAACGGCGTTTGGCCAGCTAATGCAGTCTTCCCCCACACGCCGGCAAATGCATAGGAAAGGGTCGCACCAAGAATAGCGAGCTGAGCAAGGTTACTGGGGTTAAAGTCGGTCAGCGCGCTTGGCCCCATGATAAAAGCGACCCCCGCAATACCTAATGCTGCACCAATAATTTTCCTTGCAGTCAAGGGCTCATCAATGAGCAGGAACCCTGCAACGACAGCGGCAAACATGGCTGTGGTTCCGTTCAAAATGGAAGCTAACCCGCTTGCAATCTGTGTTTGACCCCAAAAAATTAGCGAAAATGGAATGGCATTATTCAGTGCACCCATCACCAGATAGGCCCCCCAGACACTTGGGGATTTTGGAATTGCAATTCCGTTAAGCACTACAATCAAGGCCAATATAGGCACGGCCCAAACGACCCTATGCAGGGTAATGGTCAGCGGAGGAACTTCACTTAAAGCAACCTCACCAAAGAAGAACGACCCGCCCCAGACCGCTGCGAGCAAAAGCAACATGAACGTAGATTTGATATCAAGTGTTAGCCCAGCGGCTTTATTCATATCAATTTGTCCCGTTTCAGTGCTTTTGCTATTTTTATATCAGCCGAAAGGGCCATGACAAACCGTTTCTTACGTCATAGGCCCCCTGCATAACGCCATTTCAACACGAAATGAGGGCAGCGCCTGCCTGGGCGGGCGCATATGTCCGGTGGTGACATCACGGCAAACTTTGAGCAATAACCATAGGTTCCAACATGTTGGGATGGTGAACGCGCCTGCCGGGAGGCAGGCAGGCGCAGCCCAAGCGCATTGGCGCTTTGTCCCGCGTTGTCTAAATTCATCAGCGGCGCCACAAAGCCTCGCTCCGCGCCCGCCCTGCCACATAGGGCGACCCGTTGGTTTTGGTTCGGAGGTGGGGTGCTGTGCTTAGGGTTTTTTTGACAAGCGCTCTTCGAGCACCTCGAAGGGCACGCCAGGTTGGTCTTTTGCGCCGCGGATGACCAGCGATGTTTTAACGGAGGCGACATTCTCCGCTGAGGTCAGCTCTTCGGTCAAAAAGGATTGGAATGTCGACAGATCGGGCGCGACGCATTTCAAGATGAAATCCACCTCGCCGTTGAGCATATGGCATTCACGCACGAGCGGCCAGCTTAGGCAGCGCATCTCAAAGGCGGATAGATCCGCCTCCGCTTGGCTTTGCAGCCCAACCATAGCGAAGACCTGAACTTCAAAGCCCAATTTCCGCGCGTCAATATCCGCATGATAGCCGCCGATATAGCCGGTTTCCTCCAAAGTGCGCACCCGGCGCAGGCAGGGGGGCGCGGAAATTCCGACCCTTTTGGCCAGCTCAACATTTGTCATCCGCCCATCGGCTTGCAACTCTGCCAAAATCAAACGATCAATGTCATCCAGACGGTGCATAAACGGGTACCCTTTCGCAGTGTTGGGAAATCATACCCAAATGACGCACCCAGCGCAATAATATTTCAACACTGCGCAATAATAATTCGTATAGCGACCTGTAGTCGCAAAGGTCCCGGTTTGGGCTTTTGCCCGGCGGCTGGCCTGTATATATGCAGCAGCAACACTTATCTGTAGGAAATCGCATGTCCAATACACGCCACACGAAAGTCTTGATCATCGGCTCCGGTCCTGCCGGCTATACGGCCGGGGTTTATGCCAGCAGAGCCATGCTCAACCCGATATTGGTTCAGGGCATCGAGCCCGGCGGGCAACTGACCACAACCACCGAAGTGGAGAACTGGCCCGGGGACAGCGAAGTGCAGGGCCCCGACTTGATGATCCGTATGCAAGACCACGCCAAGGCCATGGGCACGGAAATCATCGGCGATATCATCACCGATCTGGACGTCTCGGAACGCCCCTTCAAAGCTCAAGGCGATAGCGGCACGCTTTACACCTGTGATGCGGTGATTTTGGCAACCGGCGCACGGGCAAAATGGCTTGGCATTGACAGTGAGGAAAAATTCAAAGGATTTGGCGTTTCGGCCTGTGCGACATGCGACGGGTTTTTCTATCGCGGTCAAGAAATCGTTGTGGTTGGCGGCGGCAATACCGCGGTTGAGGAGGCGTTGTTTCTGACCAATTTCGCCTCAAAAGTCACATTAATTCACCGACGCGACGAGCTGCGCGCCGAGAGGATCTTGATCGACCGGCTGATGAAGAATGAAAAAATCGTGCCGATGTGGTTCCATGAGATTGACGAAGTCTATGGTACAGATATGCCTTTAGGTGTCGAAGGCGTGAAGGTGAAACACACTAAAACCGGTGAAATCACGGATGTGCCTTGCAAAGGCGTCTTTGTTGCCATCGGCCATGCGCCCGCCAATGAGCTGGTCAAAGACGTGCTGGAAACCCATATGGGCGGGTATGTGGTGACCAAACCCGACAGCACCGAGACCTCAATTCCCGGTGTGTTTGCCGCCGGTGATCTGACCGATCACAAATACCGCCAAGCCGTCACCAGCGCCGGAATGGGCTGTATGGCAGCTCTGGAAGCCGAACGGTTTTTGGCCGGTCAGGACTAATGCTTTGGCTTTGGGCGATGCCTGTGTTGCTCAAAGTCAAAACCACTCCAGCCCCCGGCCCGGCCGCCAAAAGCGCCATGTAATCGATGCGGGCGTAATTGATTGCCCTGTCGATGAATTCAACTTAAAAGTACAATCTAATTTATTAATAACATATTCGTTTAACCCTCTGGTCAACTGGCTCTGAAATAAAATAACATTCCATCAACCCGGCGCAGGCGGCGCAAGTCTCTCTGCTAAATCTCTCAACTCCGCAAGCGGTTTTGTCACCTACAACTGGCGAGGCTTCTGCGCAAAGCGACCTTCTCGAGATACATATGATGCAAAACAATTTAACACCGATCCCCGAATTATACGTCAGCTATGACAGCGCGCAGAAAATGAAGCTCGAGGCGGCAGAGCTCACCTCGTGGGATCTCACGCCGCGGCAGGTCTGCGATTTGGAATTGCTGATGAACGGCGGGTTCAATCCTTTGAAGGGATTTTTGGGTCGCGCCGATTATGACAGCGTGGTTGCGCATATGCGTTTGAGTGATGGGGCGCTTTGGCCCATGCCGATCACTTTGGATGTAAATGCCGAATTTGCCGGCACCCTCGAACTGGGCCAAGATATCGCGTTGCGTGACCCAGAGGGCGTCATTCTCGCGACCATGACCGTAACAGACCGCTGGACACCTGACAAAGACCGCGAAGCCGAACAGGTTTTTGGCGCCAATGACATGGCCCATCCGGCTGTCAATTATCTGCACAATACCGCAGGGGCGGTCTATCTCGGTGGACCCGTGACGGGCATCCAACAGCCAGTTCATTACGACTTTCGCGGCCGGCGCGATACCCCCAATGAGCTGCGCGCCTATTTTCGGAAAATGGGGTGGCGCCGCGTGGTGGCGTTTCAAACCCGCAACCCGCTGCATCGGGCTCACCAAGAGTTAACCTTCCGCGCCGCCAAGGAGGCCCAGGCCAATCTGCTCATTCACCCGGTGGTGGGCATGACCAAACCCGGCGACATCGATCACTTCACCCGCGTGCGCTGCTATGAGGCGGTCCTTGATCAATACCCATCCTCGACCACGGCGATGTCGCTGCTCAATTTGGCAATGCGCATGGGCGGGCCGCGCGAGGCGGTATGGCACGGGCTTATTCGCGCCAACCATGGCTGCACCCATTTCATCGTCGGCCGCGACCATGCCGGGCCGGGGAAAAATTCAGCAGCAGAAGATTTCTACGGCCCCTATGAGGCGCAAGACCTGTTTCGCAAATACGAGGCGGAAATTGGCCTGGAGATGGTGGATTTCAAACACATGGTCTACGTGCAGGACCGCGCCCAATATGAGCCCGCCGATGAAGTTGAAGACGGCTGCACGGTGCTAAATATCTCCGGCACAGAGCTGCGCCGGCGCCTGTCGGAGGGCTTGGACATTCCCGAATGGTTCAGCTTCCCGCAGGTGGTGGCCGAATTGCGCAAATCACGACCACCGCGGGCGCAACAGGGATTTACCGTCTTTTTTACCGGGTTTTCTGGATCAGGAAAATCAACAATTGCAAATGCTTTGATGGTGAAGCTCATGGAGATGGGCGGAAGGCCAGTGACATTGCTTGACGGCGATATCGTGCGCAAGAACCTATCGTCAGAGCTGGGATTTTCCAAAGAGCACCGCGACTTGAACATTCGCCGTATCGGCTATGTGGCCTCGGAAATCACCAAAAACGGTGGCATCGCCATCTGCGCGCCCATCGCCCCCTATGCCACCACGCGGCAGGCCGTGCGCGAAGATGTGGAGGCTTTTGGAGCCTTTGTTGAGGTGCATGTCGCCACCTCCATCGAAGAATGCGAACGGCGTGACCGCAAAGGCCTGTACAAATTGGCCCGCGCTGGAAAAATCAAGGAATTCACAGGTATTTCAGATCCCTATGATGTGCCCAACGCACCGGAATTGCGGCTCGAAACTGAGAGTGTCGAGGTCGACAATTGCGCCCATCAGGTCTTGCTCAAACTGGAGAGCATGGGTCTCATCGGCGCATAGGGCGCAGCGGAGACAAGGACAGCTAGACGCAAAATGCTCAAAATCGCAGTGAAATTTTGCGCCTGCCGGGGGGCTGGCAGGCGCAGCCCTGTGGTTCCACCGGGCAAAGTGTTTGGCTTGGCGGTTGGATTATCCAGAGGTTTTAAATATTTTCTTTAACAGAGTCTTGCGAGCCTAATGTAAAGTCATTGGCGAGTAGCGAAACTCGCGGGCCATGTCATAGGCTTGGGCCAAATCCCCAACCAATGCCAATTGCTCACCTTCGGAGTTATGCACCGACCAGAGTTGCTCAATCTCCCCGGTTTCTTCAAAAATTTCCTCTGGAAGATCGGCCTTATCAATTGGTTTGAGATAAACAATGCGATCTTCTAAAACGCCGAATTGATCTTTCATCTCAGGATCCTTTCTGGATTTCAATCTTCTGTATAACAGTCTCTGGTAGAGCGCGCTTGAGGTCAATATGCAACAACCCATGCTCCATAATCGCAGCCCCAACATCGACGCCATCGGCCAAAACAAAGGTCCGCTGAAACTGCCGCGCAGCGATGCCGCGGTGCAGATAAACCCGCTCGCCGGTCTCCTCGCCCTGCCGGCCCAGGATCACCAATTGCCGGTCCTCGACAGTTATTGTGAGGTCGTCTTCCGCAAAACCAGCCACGGCCAGTGTGATGCGGTAAGAGTTTTCTGAAGTCTGTTCGATATTGTAGGGCGGGTAGCTGGATTGTCCGCCCTCATGAGCCGACACACGGTCGAGCAGGTCAGCAATCTGATCAAAGCCAATGCTGGCACGGTAAAGCGGTGCAAAGTCAAACGAACGCATAGGAGTATCCTTTCAAAAGCGAGTCCAAGTCGGCCACCCCATTCGGGCGTAGCCTTGTAAGTTCTAGATCCCCATCTGGGCGATCTTCACTATAGGTGGGAATCGGGGCGTCACAGTTCAAGAGCTATAGGTGCGTGATAACGGCAAAAAACGAGCGGTTTGCAGATTCCCCAGATGAATCACAAAAATCGAGTAGGTGATCCGAGCCCCATGCTGCGGAAATATTACAAAACACGGTTTGCCCGCCGAGCCCGTCTGACAAGTTGTTACATTTTGAGTCCCAATCTACGAACCGGCCACTAGCAGCAGGAGCGATGGGGAGGACGTGACCTGCTGTGATCAGGTGACCTGGCATGTCGCCCGACACCGCGAAAGATCCAGAGGCTGTGCTGTATTATTACTTCGAAAAATAACGCACAATAGACCACCTCAGGCTTACGGCCGCAAAAAATTCGCGCCACGGGACGGCAGGATCACCAATTTCTCACCCGCCGCCGCACCCAGGGAGATCGGCTCTCCGGCATGTGTGGATTTGGCAGAAATGACCGAAATTATCATCGGCATGCCAAGGTCCAAACGAAACACCGGTGCGCCGGAGGAGCCGTAGTCGACCTCACAACCAAACACTTGGGCCTTCTCTTTACGCCCCAAAATGGTGCAGCCTTGGTGCACCTTCGGCCCCTCACTGCGGTCATGAGCATAAGACACCACAGCGACACGCGCGCCACGCATCGGCATCTGTGCGACTGAAAAGGGGATGATGTCGGGATGCGTAATGGGGGTGCGCAGCCGCAGGATGGCCAAATCACTCGCCACCCGTTTGAGCCCCTCTTGCTCGGCAAAGGAAAAATCTGGATGCACCTTAACAGCCGCGATCTTGCGATAAGATTCGGCCTGCCCATCCTGCCAACCGGCTCGAAATTCCAGATCATCAACGTCCACGCGGGCTCCGGATTGCGCATCAAAAACACAATGCGCAGCTGTCAACACATGCAACTCTCCGATCAATGTTGCGGTGCAAAACCCGCCGCCTGTCACATTGAGCCGCCCAACAGCGGGCCATTGCCTATCCATATCTGTTGCCGAGGCGGCAGTTAAACCCATCACCCCCTGTAAGAGTCCGATGACAAGACAAGCCCGCTTCAAGAAATGTTGCATCCTACCCCTATCGCATCTGCAGCTATTATTGGGCAATCCATAACCGCCCGCGCTTGGCGCTCTTTGTGGGCGATCCATCATGCCCAAGTAAAAGCCGAAATTACTCTATGCCGAAAACCAAGCGCCAAAGGAATCCCCAATTTTCGCCACGCCACCACATGAGTTACCGTAGAATTGGCACCTGACCGGCTGCCGGTTGACCTGACAAAGCGCGAGGTTTTGGGCCCCCGGTGGCCCAATCGAGCAATTCCACCGTATGCATAATCGGAATATCCGTACCACTGCCGATTTGCATCATACAGCCAAGATTTCCCGCCGAAATGACATCTGGCGTTTTCGCTTCAAGGGTCTCGATTTTCCGCGCTTTGAGTTGACCAGAAATCTCAGGCTGCATCAAATTATAAGTGCCCGCAGAGCCACAGCACAGATGGCTGTTTTCAGGCTCCAAGACCTTATAGCCCACGCGGCGCAGAAGGTCTTTCGGATAGGTCTTGATCTGTTGACCATGTTGCAAAGAGCAAGCCGCATGATAGGCAACTCTCAGGCCTTGATCTGGCAGTTTTGGCAGGTCCAGCTCCATCAAAACTTCGCTCACATCGCGCGCCAATTGCGCCACACGCGCGGCCTTGCCCTCCAAAGGGTCGCCTTCAAACATATGGCCGTAATCTTTCACGGTCGTACCGCAACCAGAGGTGTTAATCACCACTGCATCCAACCCGCGCGCGGCATCTTCGGCGGCAAAGGCTTCGATATTCACCGCCGCAGTGCGATGGCTTTCGTCCACCTTGCCCATATGATGGGTTAAGGCGCCGCAACAGCCCTGCTTGAGCACAACCACTTCCGCGCCGTGCCGAGTCAAAAGCCGAATGGTTGCGTCATTGATATCCGTATTCAATGCCCGCTGCGCACAGCCTGTCATAAGCGCCACACGCAATTTCAACTGGCCCTGCGCCGGAAAAATTTGCGCGTCATCATTGGGGCTGGGCGCGGGAATTTGCTTTGGCGCCATGTCGAGCATCGCTTTCAGCCGAGGATCGGGCACCAAGTGGCGAAAGGGTCGGGCAATTTTTGCACCCAACAGGGCCAGTCGAAAGCGGTTGGGATAGGGCAAAATTCGCGCCAGAACCCACCGCAAAACACGATCCGACCAGCTGCGCTTATAGGTTTGCTCGATATAGGCCCGCGCATGATCTACCAGATGCATATAATTCACACCCGAGGGGCATGTCGTCATACAGGCCAAACACGACAGGCAGCGATCTATATGTTTAACCGTCTTTTCATCCGGCGTCCGCTGATTTTCCAGCATATCCTTAATAAGATAAATTCGGCCGCGTGGGCTGTCCAACTCATCACCCAGCACTTGATAAGTGGGACAAGTCGCCGTGCAAAAGCCACAATGGATACAGCTGCGCAGAATATCATTGGTACGTTTGATTTGCGGGTCCAACAGCTGCGTTTCGGTAAAATGTGTTTGCATCAGCTCATCCGTCCCGGGTTTAAGATGCCACGCGGATCAAATTTTTTGCGCAGGGTTTGAGAAACATGCTCAATTGCGCGTCCGAGTGGCTGGAAGTGGCACAGCTCTTGATCACGCAAAAAACCCGATTTCACCAAAGTCGCATGACCACTCAGCTGCGCCACATGTGTCTGCAAGGCCTGATGCAATACTAGGCCGGCCTGTGCATTTGCAATCTGTGCCGCCTCCAGCCCAAGCCAGATCAATCCCCCACCCCAATCCAATTGACAGTGAAACCCGGGTTCTTTCTGCAGGTCTTGCATCAGATCAATGACCCTCAAACTGTCTGTAGGACGCACTGAAATACGCCACACTGTGTCGAGGGCTGCCCAAGACCTTAGGTCTTTCACCTCAGCCCAAGGATCATCAACCACATCAACCGCACCAAATTTCGCAAGGCGTTGCGTCAATTCGGACGCGCGGTATTGAACCGAGGTCTCAAACCCCTCAACCCGGATCAAACAGTCAAAGCCGCCGTCTTCCGCCTGCACGGTTGCAGCGCCGCTGACGTCAAACGGCGTGCCCAACGCCGCCGACATACAGCCGACCGCATCTGCCCAGGTGGTGACGTGAATTTTCAAAGTGGCCTGGGTCTCACTGACAGGCAGAACCTTCAACGCCACCTCAGTGAGCACCCCAAGCGTGCCCCAAGAGCCGGACATCAATTTCACAAGATCATAGCCGGTGACATTCTTCATCACCCGGCCACCATTGCTCAGCACTTGCCCCGTCCCATCCACAAAGGTCACGCCCAGCGCAAAATCACGCGCGGCGCCCACTTGAATGCGGCGCGGACCCGAGACATTGGCGGCGATCACCCCGCCAAGGGTTGGCTGACCCGATGTGCCCAAGATCGCGCGGTGATCCATCGGCTCAAAGGCAAGTCGCTGCTTTTCCGCCGCCAGAACGGCCTCAATGTCTTCAATAGCTGTCCCAGTTTTGGCCACCAGGGTCATGGCGCCGGGTTCATAAAGAGTGATCCCCTGCACGCGACGCGTACTCAGGGCTTGCGCCGGCGCAATACGGCCAATTTGGCGTGTCCCGCCGCCCATGATCTGCAAAGGACCCGTGGCCTCACGGAGCGCAGCGGCAAGGGCCGCCTCATCTTCAGGATAGAGTATTTCGCTCATGACGCCCGCCGCGATTGGGAAACCGACAGGGGGAAGACTTTGGAGGGGTTGAGAAGCCAGGCCGGATCAAACACATCTTTGACCGCCATTTGGATCTCCAGATCTTCTGCACTGTATTGGTCTTCCATCAAATCGCGTTTTTCAATGCCCACACCGTGCTCACCGGTCAAACAGCCGCCCACCTCAACACAGAGCCGCAACACATCCGCCCCCATCGCTTCACAGAGCTCAAGATCGCCCTCTTTGTTGGCATCAAACATGATCAGCGGGTGCATGTTGCCATCGCCCGCATGAAACACATTGCCCACACGCAGGCCATAATGATCCGACAGCTCTTTGATCCGCCGCAGAACTTCTGGCAAGGCAGAAACAGGAATGGTTCCATCCAAACACATATAGTCTGCAACTTGGCCCACCGCGCCAAAGGCGGATTTTCGGCCCAACCAAATCGCAGCACTTTCCGCGGCAGATTGGCTTTGACGCAGCTCGACCGGATTGTGTTTTTGCGCAATCGCACTGATGCGATCCAGTTGATCTTGAATTTCTGCCTCGGATCCTTCGACCTCGACAATCAACAGCGCTTCACAGTCTGGATATCCCGCCTTGGCGAAATTCTCACAAATTTCAATAATTGGACGGTCCATGAATTCAATTGCGACAGGCAAAACACCGGCTTTGATAATGTCCGCCACACAGGCACCTGCCACTTCATTGCTGTCAAAAGCGATCATCACCGGACGCGCGCCCTCGGGTTTGGGCAAAATCCGCAAGGTGGCCTCTGTGACCACGCCCAGCTGGCCCTCTGACCCGCAGATCACCCCCAGAATATCGAGCCCAGAGGCATCAAGGTAGCCACCGCCGATCTCAACAATCTCACCATCCATCATCACCATGGTCACGCCCATCAGATTGTTGGTGGTCACCCCATATTTCAAACAATGCGCCCCGCCGGAGTTCATCGCGATATTGCCGGCAATGGCGCAGGCCAATTGGCTGGAAGGATCGGGGGCATAAAAGAAATCTTCTTCCTCCACAGCGCCAGACACGCTGAGGTTGGTCCGGCCGCTTTGCACCCGGATCAGGCGGTTCTCGTAGTCTGTTTCTAAAACTTTATTCATCTTTGCCACGCCCAGGATGACGCAATCTGCCGTTGGCAGCGCACCGCCCGCCAAAGATGTGCCCGACCCCCGTGGCACGACCGGCACGCCTTCGCGGTGGCAAATCTTCAAAATATCTGAGACTTCCTGCGTGGTTGCGGGCAAGACTGCGATCATCGGCGGGCAGCGATATGCGGTGAGCGCGTCACATTCATAGGCCCGCGTTTCAGAAGGGTCATCAATCACCGCATCATAGGGCAAAACAGCACGCAACGCCGCCGCAATTTTCGCCTTTTTCGACAGGATTTCCGAATTTGGTTGTGGCATTTCCATGTTTAACCCTCCAATTGGTAAATAATTATAACCAATTTTGGGGGATCGCAAGGGCAAATCCTCTGCTACACTGAAGGCATGATATTTGATGTAATCCTCTCCCAACTCACCACTTTTGATCTTTTTGTCGTCGGATTTGGCCTTCTCGCCGCCTTTCTGATCGGCCATGTGATCGAAAACCCTCCCAAGTCACGCGCTTCAGTCACCGCCCTGATGTCCTACTATCGGCGCGCTTGGATGCTCAATTTCGTAGACCGCGATCCCCGTATTTTTGATTCTCAAACACTGGCCTCTCTGCGCCAAAGCACTGCCTTTTTTGGATCCACAGCTTTGATTTCCATTGGCGGGCTTTTGGCAATCATGGGCACGCCAGATCGCCTGCTTGAATTTACCCATGCCGTCACCCAATCGCAGGAGGCCACTGCGCTCAAATTGCAATTCAAATTGGCCTTTGCCGCTCTGTTTTTGGTGCATGCCTTTTTGAAATTTGTATGGTCCAGTCGCCTGTTTGGCTATTGCGCCGTCTTAATGGCAGCCGTGCCGAATGATCCAGATCATCCCCAAGCGATCCCGCGCGCTATTATGGCCGGTGAGATCAATATCCGCGCTGCCTTGAGCTTTAACCGCGGGTTGCGCGCCATGTATTTCGCGCTTGCATCTCTGGCCTGGCTGGCTGGCGCCCCTGTTATGCTGGCGGCCTTTGTGATTACGCTTTGTATGCTCTGGAACCGTGAGTTTTCCTCACAGGCCAGCGCACTTTTGAAAACTGGGATAATGGAGACCGACACATCATTTATCCCAGCGCCCTTCGCGCAACCAACCGATCAAAAGACCAAGAGCGGCAAAAATGAGGTAGACCCAAGCGGGTAAGAACTGCCTAATCTCGACGCCCTGCACCACATAGGCCTCACGCGAGACAAGCCCGATCCACCCGCGCCCATGGGCCGGCCGGCCACTGCGCACATTGCGAAATGTTGGCAGACCCTCAGATAAGGCCAAAGCTCCCCCATTGGTTTTGGCCAAAATGGGTGCCATCACCCGATCGGTGGCGATGGTCTGTACAAACTCCCGCGGTGCTGCCGGCCCCAGCGCAGCCACGATCTGCAAATCCCCTGAGCTCAAACGATAAAGCCCGAGATCCTCACTGACTATTTCAGCCCTATAACGACCGGGCGCCATAGCTTGCAAAGCTACGGTAAACCGCTCGCCGTTTGGCGTTACCACCTCAAGCGGCGCAAGCGGGCCTTCGGTCAAGCTGCGACGCGTGACCTGTAGCCCGCTCTCGCTTGGCTCTGCCAATAGCGCCTCCTCCTCCAGATCAGGCTCTTTCATCGACCAATGCGCCACGCGGCGCAGCAATTCCGCCTGGGGTCCACCCCATTCATAGCCACGATCCCAAAGCCAAGCATGATCCGAGGTCAAAAGCGCAACCCGCCCCTTGCCCACACGGTCCACAACCAGCAAAGGGGAGTCCCC